>WBZO01004886.1_pt2 | contig 13738 bp, 12 predicted proteins | sample 5204261 | NCBI WGS metagenome assembly WBZO01 (sample SAMN12412400, study PRJNA552823) | activated sludge metagenome | isolation source: activated sludge from anammox sidestream of wastewater treatment plant... | place: USA: North Carolina | collected 2017-09
CTATATAAGCGAGATCGTTTGAATAAAATTCTTTTGCGATCTGTCCGGTCCTTGCTTTAAGTTCGCTGACGAGGCTTTCTTTTTCGCTGGAGCTTTGAAATATGGTAAACGCAAAAGCCACCAGGCCTACCGCAACAATAATGGATAATATGAGAGCAAAGTTCAATTTCATAAGACTGTGTGTATCTGTCCACCCTTTATAACAGACCAACAAACTGCCTCTATAAAAAGTTAACCGGATTGATAAGCAGCTTTTCTATCAGGTACTGCAATTGCATTGATCCCGTCCAATTGGCAAATACCCTCTGCATTTCTGATCATAAGTATAATATTGGAATTTACGGATATTATAACAAAAACTTTGTTAATCTGCCTGCGGAATAAATTAAAGAGGTTTTTTGTGCTTTTTTATCATTCAAACACCATTTGCAAATCATGTATTTTTGGCAAAGAAGAAAATGACCGTGACCGACAAAATTTTATTACTTCCCGATCATATTGCGAACCAGATAGCCGCAGGTGAAGTGATTCAGCGCCCTGCCAGCGCTGTGAAAGAACTGCTGGAGAATGCCGTGGATGCAGGCGCCTCTTCCATTCAGCTGATCGTCGCCGATGCAGGAAAAAGCCTGATACAGGTAATAGACAACGGCGCCGGCATGAGTGAGACAGATGCAAGGATGAGTTTTGAACGGCATGCCACTTCAAAAATCCGTACCATTGAAGATCTGTTCCACATCCGCACTATGGGGTTCCGCGGAGAAGCGCTGGCTTCCATCGCTGCGGTAGCACAGGTGGAATTAAAAACAAAAAGAGAAGAGGATGATGCAGGCACTTATATTGAAATAGAAAATAGTGCAGTAATAAGACAGGAGCCGGTTGCCATGCCGGAGGGAACAAGCATTTCCATGAAAAATCTTTTTTTCAATGTTCCGGCAAGAAGAAGTTTTTTAAAAAGCAATGCAGCCGAAATGCGGCATATAGTGGACGAGTTCACCAGGGTGGCGCTCTCTTATCCTCATATTTTCTTTTCCCTGACAGCCAACGGGCAACAGTTGTTTCACCTGGATAAAGGAAATCTGAAACAGCGGCTGCTTCAGTTATTGGGCAGCAGTTACAATTCAAAGCTGGTCCAGGTAAAAGAGGAAACCGATTACATGAACATTCATGGCTTTGCAGGCAAGCCCGAGACCGCCAAGAAGACCAGGGGTGATCAGTATTTTTTTGTGAACAACCGTTTTATCAAAAGCCCTTACCTGAATCATGCCGTGATGAATGCTTATCAGCAAATGATCCCGGCAGACAGTTACCCGATGTATGTATTGTTCATTGACCTGGATCCGGCCCAGGTGGATGTGAACGTCCATCCCACCAAGCAGGAAATAAAATTTGAAGATGAAAAGATCATCTATGCTTTTTTACAGGCAGCAGTGAAGCATGCGCTGGCGCAGTTCAGCATCAGTCCCACTCTGGACTTTGACCTGGATGCTTCCATTCAGCAACTGCCATCCATTCAGCAACCATTCACCAAACAAAAAGAAGAAGCGGCTTCTTCCACCAGGATCTTCCAGGGTTTTACTCAAAAAAACCAGGCACACTTTATTGAAAAAGGAGAGCTGAAACACTGGAAGGATTTTTTTGAAAATACGGAAAAGCAAAATCCAGAAAAGCCGGCTGCGGAAGAAACAGGTCAAAAGCCCGAAAGTGTATTCTATACGGAAAGTTCCATTCAAACATCAGATACCAATCTGCAGTCTTCAACAGAACTTACCGTAACTCAATTACTGAACACCTACATTCTTCTTCCTTCTGCCAACGGATTTCTGCTCATTCATCAGCAGGCGGCACACGAACGCATCATTTATGAACGGCTGACCGAGGCAGCAAAAGGAAAAAGCGTGGCTGCACAAAGAAGCATGTTCCCGGTGACCATAGAACTTTCTCCTGCTGATGCAACTTTACTGGAAGAACTTCTTCCCGACCTGTCCTCTTTCGGATACCTGATCGAGACATTCGGGAAAAATACTTACGTGGTACAAGGCACTCCCGCCGATACGGAACCGGGCAATGAAAAAAAGATCATTGAATCCATGCTGGAGCAATACAAACATTTCAGCAGCGAACTTAAATTCTCCAAAAGGGAAAAGATCATACGCTCCCTGGCATGGCAGCAGGCAGTGAAGGCAGGTACTCTTTTATCAGTAAAAGAAATGAAAGCAATCATAGAAGAATTGTTTCACTGCAGCACGCCCAATATTTCACCGAATGGAAGTCCAACCTACCTGGAGTTTAAAAAAGATTACCTGGAAAAATTATTCCGCACTTCCTGAATTGCGGACAGAATATTCTTTAAAATTTATTTCTGAGTCCTTCAATAAATTTTTCCACTGTTCTTCTTATAGTTGCCGCTGAAGAATGATGATTATTTACCAGCACAGAAAAGATCAGTTGTTTATTCTTCCGGGTAAGCAGGTACCCGCTCAGGGAAACCACACCTGAAAGGGTTCCTGTCTTGGCATAAATGTAACCGCTGTCCGCTTTGTAATAATTGGTCAGTGTTCCGGTATTTCCGGTGGCTAAAATGTTTTTCATCCTGTCAAGGCCGAAATCATTTTTCATTTTATTCAGGATGGATATAAAATCCTTTGGAGAAAATAAATTGTAATGACTTAAGCCTGAGCCGCCCACCCATTTGGGTTTTTGCGGCAGGTCTTTATAATCCGTTTTCAATAATGTATCAAGGATCTGCTCTTCATTCATCACTCCAAGCAAATGCTGGCTCACCATCATTAAAGACTGCTCCAGGTAAAAGTTGTCACTGCGGTGCATGCCAAGCCTCATGAAAGTGTCAACAGCCTGGCTTTTGACAGGGCTGAATTTTAAATTCAACTGCCCGGTAAGCTGCTGAAATTTTTGTGAACTGATCCATTCTATGTTTTTGTGAAGAGTATCCGGCAAAAGTTCCAAAGAAGTTTTGAGCCCATGGGTGATAAAGGGCACTTCTATCTCCTTATACTTTTCTTTTCCCTGAGTAATGTGAAACACATTTGCACAGAAATCCCTTTGCACCGAAAAATTCTTTGCATTGGCCGAATTGAAATCAACTTCCCAGTTCACTTCGGGCAATGAATAGACCACTGCCGTTTCCCTGGCATTTTGGTTATCCTGTATCCATTTCAATACATTGCCATAAACAGGCAGGGGGCTGCGCTCCGGCTGGTAGTCTTCATTGTAATCATCCCACGACCAGCCCATTCCCCAGGCTTCGCTTTGCCAGTTGCCGTCAGAAATATAAATTTTCTTGTTGCTGTTTCTCAGAAGATCAAATACAGGATGATCCTTGAAATCCGGGTGCAGAAAAGTGGGATCTCCCGTAGGAATAAGATAGATGGCCGTGTCATTCTCTGCTTTTAAAATTCCCGTCAAACTATCGCCAAGATATTTAAGTGCAACATAACAGGTGGCCAGTTTTGTATTGCTGGCCGGGGTGAAATATTTATCACCCTGGTAATTGAACCAGTACTTACCGGTGGCCGGTTCGTAAATACTGATGCCTACGTGTGCATTGGTCAAAGACGGGTTTTCAATGGTCTTTTTGGCCGACCGTGATATCTGCCTGGAAACAGAACAGGAAGTGAAAAGCAATATGCAAAAGACCGGCAACCATTGCGATCCTGAACGAAATAAATATTTTTTCATTTTGAATTTTGATGTTTTAATTCAACAAAACGATCTTTCTTTCATTCACACTCCTGAATCCGGCTTCAATGATACGGATCGTATTCAATCCCTCCTGCGGCGGAACCGGATTCTTTTCACCGGCAGTCAAAGATCTGTACAGATCATCAAACAGGCCCATATAATTTCCCGGAGCTGCAGCAGTCTTTTTTCTTATTACTTCACCATTGAGTTCGGTATGTAACAGGCCATCCGGTTTGGCTGCGGGTATGCACCAGTCCTGAAGCGAGGGAACTGCGCCTGCCATCAATTGGGTTTCCTGGAGATCGGAACGCTTTTGAAAAAAACTTCCTTTCATTCCATGTAAAACATATCCCCATTCCTGTTCGCGGCTTACCATGGAAGCGCTCAGATGCACTCTTAGTTTTTCATAATACAGGATAAGGTTGAAATAATCCGTTGCTTTCACTTCTTCACGCATTTTCCAGATATCAGCAAATATTGCCTGCGGCCAGCCGAATAACTGCAATGCCTGATCAATGAGGTGAGGGCCTATGTCGAATATCACTCCCGCTCCCGGAAGGCCGCCTTCCTTATGTTCTTTGCCGCTGTATTGAATACGATATCGGTCATGGCTGATCTTAACATACCGGAGGTCTCCCAACAAATTTTCGTCCACTGTTTTTTTCACTGCTTTGAAATCACCGTCATAGCGCCTGTTTTGATAAACCGTGATCTGAAGTTTTTTCTTGTCCGCCAGTTCTATCAGCTCTTCTGCTTCCCTCACAGAAATTGTAAATGGTTTTTCCACCAGAATATTCTTTCCTGCCGATAAAGCCAACCGGGCATGTTCAAAGTGCAGATAACCGGGTGTATTCACAATGATCAGTTCAATGTTATCATCGGCACACAGTTCTTCCACAGAGCGGTAAAGTTTTATATCAGGGTATCTCTTTAAAGAATCACTTTTATGTCTTTCCACGATCGCCGACAATTCAAATCCGGGATGAGCTTGAATAAACGGAGCCTGGAAGATCTTACCACTCATCCCATAAGAACAGATACCGGTCTTTATCACAGGTTTCATGATCAAATATTTTTATCATCAATTCTTCTCTTCTCAGAGAGAATTGAAAATTTATTTACTCTGAAATCAGGTTTTTTGATGACCTGCCAATAAAATTCTGAAGGATCCGGCAAAGCCACTTAAAAAATGATCAATGGTTTTTTCAGAAATGAAATTGAGAAAAAGAATCCAGTTGCTTTCATTTCACGGTATAATGATTTTAGCTTCTCTCCTGTGCTCTCAGCCACCGTTCGGGAATTTCATTGCTGCTGGCCAGCAGATAATCTTTATAACTGCAGGCTATGAATTTTTTATCCGGCAATTGCATCCACCAACGTCCCGTCTTCCTGCTTTGCAAAAAAGTGGTTTCCACTTCTGCAAAAGCTGTGTGATATTCATTGAAAGAATCTTTTTCATCCAATGTAGCTTCTCTCCTGCCACGGCTTCTGCCATCGAGCAGATACCAGAGCATGTGAGCGATCTGCTTGGCGGTCAGGTCGTCTTTGTCATGTTGCACATCATAACCGTAAATACCAACACTGCTTACATTCGGGCTTAAGCCGGCATAACGCATCAGCAAGCAAGCTTCTTCTCCGTCAAGCCCGTTGGGTGAAGTGGCGCTGGCAGGTGCATAGGCATGGGCAATGGCAGAGACATCAAAACTGAAAAGACTGCTGTTACGGATCACCGGTTCCATCTCATCAATATTCTCCTTTACATTGCCCACCCGATAGCAATCAAACCGGAGTTTATCCATGGTCTCCAGCATACGGGGGTGTACATAATAACTTTGAAAGGCTATATGGTTGTAGTGCCGTATATAGTTCGGTTCACCGGTTAGCATTTCCATCAGGAAGCTTTCATGTTTAAATGGAGAACCGAGGTCAAGGTCTATGAGTGCATCCACACAAGCGGCTTCGATAGATTTCTTATTTTCTGCGTAAGCGTTGTATTGTGCCAATGTAAGATCATGCGATCCGCCGAGAATGATTACCGTTTTCCCGTCATTGACCAGTTCATGAACTACTGTTTTCAGTGCTGCATAAGAATCCGTGTATAAGGAACCGGCTTTTATATTACCGATGTCGGCGATCGGAACATCCTGATGCCAGTAATACAGGGAATAAAACTGACGCCGTATCGTATCCGGCGCATTGCTCTGCCCGTGGATCAGCCCGCTGCCTCTCTGCTCGCCACAGCCGACAATTACCAGTTGCACTTCATCCAGGTCAGGAAACTCTTCATGATAAGTGGAGATGGTGAATCCTATCTGGCCGTCTTTATAAGGCTCATCATGAGAAATCGCATGGATATTGACAGGGATCAGAAAATCAGAGATGTTCAAATAATCGGACATAACCGCTGAATATTATAGCTAAGATACAAAGGACATAAGAAGAAAAGCTCCGTTTTTTTATTTATAACTCTCTTTTTTCTTCACCTATCTTTGCGGCCATGGAGCAATTACTTGAGCAGATAGAAAATTATAAAAAAGAGATCGGAGACTATACTGCCACAGATCCTCAGGCAGCTGAAAATTTCCGCATCAAATTTTTGGGGTCAAAAGGAATCGTGAAGAACCTGATGGGTGAAATGAAAAACATTCCAGCTGACAAGAGAAAGGAGTATGGCCAAATAATGAATGACCTGAAGGTCTTTGCAGAAACAAAATATGAATCTATCAAAGAAACCGTTGATGTACATCAGCAGGCAACCGGCAATCAGATGGATCTTTCTCTTCCCGGCGATCCGTTGACTCCCGGCAGCCGTCACCCGATAACCCTGATGCGCAACCGCATCGTTTCCATTTTTCAACGCCTTGGCTTCTCCATAGCAGACGGGCCCGAGATAGAAGATGACTGGCATAATTTCACGGCGCTGAATATTTCTGAGAACCATCCTGCCCGCGACATGCAGGACACCTTTTATATACAGCATCAGCTGGAAGGCCATACCGACTGGCTGCTGCGCACTCACACCAGCAATGTGCAGATAAGGGTAATGGAGAAAAACCGCCAGAGTGGACAGGGAAATTTGCCGATCAGGATCGTGTGCCCCGGCCGTGTGTATAGAAATGAAACGATCAGCGCCCGGTCTCATTGCTTCTTTCACCAGGTGGAAGGATTATATGTGGATGAACATGTAAGCTTTGCCGACCTGAAACAAACGCTTTATTTCTTTGCACAGGAAATGTATGGCAAGGATATTAAACCAAGATTCCGTCCTTCCTACTTTCCATTCACAGAACCCAGTGCGGAAATGGACATCACTTGTTTTATTTGCGGAGGCAAGGGTTGCCGTATCTGCAAACAAACCGGTTGGGTGGAGATTTTGGGATGCGGCATGGTGCATCCTAAAGTTTTGGAAAATTGTGGTATTGATTCCAACAAATACACAGGCTTTGCATTCGGAATGGGAGTGGAACGCCCCGCTATGCTTCTCTATGGCGTGAATGATATCCGGCTGTTCAGTGAGAACGATGTGCGGTTTCTGAAGCAGTTTACAAGTATGGCTTAGTAAGCGTAGGCGCTAACTAATTTTTTCAATTTTCCCTTTCGGCATAATTCTAAACGCAGAAGGTAATTTAGTGCTTTTTGCAAGGTCTTTAATCTCTTCCCAATGGTTTATAATTGTTTTTACCATTTGCCAATATTTATACCCTACTTTACCTGGTGGTCTCAAATAAAAGATACCTACCTTATATTTTTTCAATAATTCATATTGCTGGCGTGTTCGCTGGATATTATAATCCTGAGTTATTACTATTCCGTTATTTTGGCCTATATCTGGTATCCAATCGTCATCCTTAGTTCCCCTCCCAAATTCTTTTTGTATGGAGAAAATCTCAACATCTTCATTATTTGGCTTTTCCAAAATGGCAAGCCCTTCTGCAAGTTGTGATGGCATATTTTCATCAATAAAGAATTTCATCAAGCTGCTTTATTGAAGAATTCAACAGAAGAAGCAACGTCATTTTCTGAAACATTATACAAAGAAGCAATAAAAGCAGGAGTTTCACCAGCTTTATGCATACGATAAAGCGTCTCAGCAAGTATATTAGTGTTTTTCACAATTGGCTGCCCTAATTGATGATGTGGATCAACAACAATATTTTTTTCTTTTCCTAATGGCCAATATCTGAGGGCAAGATGATTTTTCTCAAAATCAATTTGTTTACAAAACTCTTCGATGATGGATACGAAATTTAATTGTTTCGTTTTATCTGCATTAATTATTCTATCATCAATTTTATAAAGAATTTTTCTGCCATCTGTCAAAATGATTGATGAAGCAAATGGGTATTGTGTTCCTAATTCTTCAGCAATAATTTCGTGGGATTTTGAAATACTTTGAGCACTAAGCCCTTGTTTTCGTAGTTGATAAAAAACATAAAATTCAATTAGTGTATAGAAATGAACAACTTTATTCCTTCCTTGTCCCCATGATGCATAGTTTTTTTTACCGACTTAAATTTATTGCCCCAATATTCTTTCAACCACCTTCTTACAAAAGCAGGATCCAGATGTAATATCTGTGCTACATCGGGTATCGAATAAAGCCCGATCCCTAAAGATGGTTTTTTTTTATTGGCTATGAGAAGCATTTAAAATAATCTTAATTTTTATCGTAAGTTAAATATTAAAGCGGATAAGGTAAAGAAAATCGCCAAAACGAATACTAAACAATATCTAACTTCTTTAGCTTACCTATACTATTCAATAATTTAAGTTTTGAGCTGATAAAAACTATCATTAGCTCTTACTTGAATTCTTCCTTCGCATATAGCTGAAAAATGCTGCAGCTAAAAATGCAATCAATGCAATATAGAACCAAAAGGTAAAACTCAATTGCATACTGCTTCCCAATGTATCGCCTATTTTGTTAAATCCTAATGTATCATTACCCGTATTGGCTTTTTCAGCAGCTTCTTTTGCAAGACCTGCATTAAACCATCTTGTTACTTCAATCATCAGTCCTACTAAAGAGCCTGCAGATAAAACACCTGTTACCATACCTGCCGATCCGCCACTGCGGGCATTCCCGAATGAAAAAAGTAAGCCCAGAACTGCCAGGGCCAATGCAGCAATAGCAAAATACTGAGCATTGCCTTCTTTTTCAGAGTTTGTCTTTTTGGTTGCATCATTCGTTTCATTCCCGAAAGTATTATTGGTCGTTTTCCAGTCTTGTGCAAGCACAAATCCAATCCCTGTTTTATCCATGAGCACGTTGTTATTGCATTTTATTTCTGAAAAAGGAAGCAGAAATAAAAGAATCCCGACAGCAAATGCTACAGTAGAAGGGATCCTGGATCCCAATATTCCCTTTGAGGGAACCGGTTGGCTATAAGAGGGTGTGGGTGGTGGTGGAGGTTGAATGGGTTCCATATATAAATTTCGGTCAAGATAAGAGATTCTTCTGATAAATAAACTGCCAAAGATCAACAAACAATATCTTTACGCCGCTAATTCATGGGATCTTCATCCGATATTATTTGTGTTTGCGGCGCCGGCACCATGGGCAGCGGCATTGCACAACTCGCTGCCCGGGCGGGGTACTATACCATCCTTTATGATCTTAATACCGAAGTTCTTCAAATAGCAAAACACTCCATCAGCAACGGAGTATCTTATTGGGAAACAAAAGGAAAAATAAATTCAACAGAGAAAGCTGAGATATATGAACGAATCCTTTTTACCAATAAAATTCAAAAGTGCAAGGCAGGCATCGTCATTGAAGCGATCATTGAAAAAGAGGAAGCCAAGGCCGCTTTATTCAAACAGCTTGCTGCGATCAACAGTAATGACTGCATTTTTGCCAGCAATACATCTTCCTTGTCCGTTGCCAAAATTGCTGAGCGGATTGAAAACCCTGAAAGGGTCATCGGCATGCATTTTTTCAATCCCGCACCGGTAATGAAACTGGTGGAAGTGGTCACAACGGTTCATACCAATGAAAAAACAACACAGGCCATTGTTGAACTGGCAAAAAAAATGAATAAGATTCCCGTGATCTGCAAAGACTCACCCGGTTTTATTGTGAACAGGGTGGCAAGGCCTTATTATATCGAATCATTGCGAATGGCAGAAGAAGGAGTTGATCTTTCTCAAATTGACCGCCTGATGGAAGCAACCGGTTTTAAAATGGGGCCGTTCCGGCTGATGGACCTGATCGGCAATGATGTGAACTATGAAGTAAGTTGTTCTGTTTATGAACAAATGGGAAGGCCGGAGCGGTTAAGACCTTCTTTCATCCAGGAACAAAAAGTAAAAGAGAAAAAACTGGGAAAGAAAACCGGCGAAGGTTATTATAAATATTAAATCTCCAATATTGATCTTTAAATGGTATTAGTTACAGGCGGAACAGGTTTTGTGGGCTCTTACATTATCAAAGAGCTGATCGGGAAAAAATATCCTGTAAGGGCGATCCGCCGCAGCAATAAACTTCCGTTTTATTTTTCAACTGACATCCTGGACAAAGTGGAATGGGTGGAAGCCGATGTGCTGGACCCAGTGGCACTTGAAGATGCGATGACAGGAATTGATTCGATAATCCATTCAGCAGGTGTGGTATCCTTTTCGAAAAAAGAGAGAAAGAATATGTATAAGGTGAATGTGGATGGAACGGCAAACGTGGTCAATATGGCATTGGAAAAAAACGTCCGGCGCTTCATCCATATCAGCTCTGTGGCGGCATTGGGCCGTAAAGAGAAAGGCGCCCATGTGAATGAAGAGAAAAAATGGGAAGAGCACAAATCCAATACGCACTATGCCATCAGCAAGTATAAAGGAGAACTGGAAGTATGGCGCGGTATCGGCGAAGGCCTGAATGCCGTTATCCTGAACCCATCCACCGTCCTGGGTTTCGGAGACTGGAATACATCAAGCTGTGCCATTTTTAAAAAGATGTATCATGGTTTCCGCTGGTACAGCAATGGTGTTAATGGTTTTGTCAGCGTGGAAGATGTGGCAAGGGTGGCAGCGCTGATGCTGGAAAAAGATATCACCGAAGAACGCTTCATCGTAAGCGGGTTCAACGTGCCTTACCGGAAAATCCAGGATGCCATGGCTGACGGACTTGGCAAAAAGCGGCCCACGGCCCTTGCTTCTCCGGTGATGATGCAGCTCGCTTTGTTTGCAGATCAGATTCGTTCATTGGCCACCGGATCAAAACCCTTGCTTACCAAAGAAAGTGTCAGGGTGGCGAAAAGCAATACTTATTTTGAAAATGATAAAATACTCAATGCGCTTCAGGGTTTTTCCTTCACCCCGCTTGAAGATGCCATAAAAAAAGCCTGCGAAAAATACCTTGGCACAATAAATGCCACACAAGCGTAGTTACAAAGCATATCTTGTAAGACAAATACTGTCTATGAAAATAATTTATCCGGCTTTCCTTATTTTTTTCATGAGCCTTGCTTCCGCCGCATTCACACAGTTTCATGTATCAGGTATGATCACCGACTCTGCTTCCGGTGAACCATTACCCGGAGCTTCCGTTTATTTTCATAATACAACGGTTGGCACCTCCACCAACAAGCAAGGTGAGTTCAGCCTGCAGACAAAAGCAGGAGGCGGTTATGACATGATCATCACTTATACAGGATATAAACCACAAACCATTCGCATCAGTTATGATACTTCAGGATTGATGATCCCCATGATAAAACAGGAGAAGGACCTTCAGGAGGTGATCATTCAAAGCAGCAATGAAGTTGCGGACGGATGGGAGAAGTATGGGAATTTCTTTACGGAACATTTTATCGGAGCCACACCCAATGCACGGCTTTGCACCATTCAGAATCCTGAAGTATTGAAATTCTATTTCTATAAAAAAAGCAATAAGCTGAAAGTGTTGGCAGAGGAGCCGGTTCAGATTGAGAATAAAGCTTTGGGTTATAATCTCCGTTATCAGCTCGACTCTTTCGTTTACTACTACAAAACCGATATAAATCTTTATAAAGGTTTTTGTTTTTATTCCGACATGGAAGGAACAGAGCAGGAAATGAAAACCTGGAATGCCAACAGATCCAAAGCTTATTTTGGTTCCAAACTGCATTTCATGCGGTCTTATTATGACAGCACGCTGGCAGAAGAAGGATTTTCCATTGACATGCTTGATGAGAACAGCGACACTAAATTTATTCCTGTAAAAGATCCTTATGATACGATCTATTACGGCGGGTTGGACAGTACGATGGAAATAGAGATCTGGTACCCCAGAAAGATCAGTGTTTCGTATTTGAAAAAAAGGCCGGAGCCGGAATACATAAAAAAATTCGGCTTGCCGAAAAATGTTGGCTCACAGATTTCTTATGTTGATATAAATGATGCTATCGTTATCAAAGAAAACGGGTATTACTATGATCAGAAAGACTGGATCAACCAGGGATACTGGAGCTGGAAAAATTTAGCGGATCAGTTGCCGTATGATTATGATCCGCCGGAATGATGAAAATCATTTTCAATCTTTCTTCTCCATCACTTTCTTCCACAATTCAGGGATTCTTTTTATCCAAACCAGTTCTCTTCGTTTCATGGAAGCATCTTCTGCAGGATAGCCGAAATACGTTTTACCCCCGGCCAGTGAAGAAGGTACACCGCTTTGCGCCAGCACTATGGCGTCTTTTCCGATGGTTAGCGTTTTACTAACCCCCACCTGTCCCCAGAGAATGACATTATCTTCAATAGTTGTTGCTCCTGCAATTCCCACCTGGGCTGCAAACAAACAATTCTTACCGATCACCGTATCATGACCGATATGCACCATGTTATCCATCTTGGTGCCGGCGCCGATCAAAGTGTCTCCGCTTACACCACGGTCAATGGTGCATCCTGCACCTATCTCCACCCCATCTCCGATCACCACCCTGCCGCAGCTCTTCATCTTTTTATAATGAATATCGCGGTTGGTTTTCTTATTGTAATAAAATGCATCGCTGCCGATCACCGTTCCTGCCTGGATGATCACGTCATTGCCGATCACACAATGATCCATAATGGTCACATTAGGATGAATGATGCACCGGTCGCCTATCTGAACATGATTCCCTATGTAGGCATTGGGAAGAATGATGGTGTCTTTGCCAATGCTTGCCGAGTCACTCAGCATTTTCATGGAAGGAGAAAAAGGCCGGAAATGATCCACGATGGTCTGGTAGGCTTCAAAAGGTTCTTCCACGATCAGCAAAGCTTTTCCTTCCGGAAACTCCGTTCTTTTATTGATGATGATATAACTGGCTGCTGAATGAATGCACTGATCATAATACTTGGGATGATCCACGAATACAAGGTCTCCCTCTTCCACTTTGTGAATCTCATTGATGCCTGTTGCCAGGGCATGGCCATCACCTGCTATTTCAGCGCCGATCAGTTTTGCTATCGTATCAAGAGAAACCGGTTTTTCAAAACGCATACCATGTTATTTTCGTAAAGGTAATAAGTCCTGAATTGCTTCATCCGTCTCTTGTTGTGAAACAAAGACAAATATTTTACGCCAGTAAATTTTTCACTTTATCACTGAAGCATCAGAATGAAATCAGTCTGATCGTAATACTATTTTGCCTGAGAAAGTTGTTATTAGTAAAGAGGATCAAAGATGTGTTTTGTTTTAAACACCCTTTATCAACTGTTTACGTTACGTTAACTATTCTGCCATTATCCACAACAGGAAACGGGATGTGCATAAAAAATATGAAAAAATTTTTTTTAGTAGCAAAATTTATTTTTAATATTGCGTTGGGAATTTTGTTTCCCGGTACTTACTAACCCATCCATATAAATGATCCCTCCGCACAACCGGGGGGATTTTTATTTTTTATTTTTTCATTTTCTCCAATGAAAACGGATGTATAAAAGCTTTTGATCACGAATGAAGTATTTAAAATACCTTTACCGGAATACTTCATCAAAGCATTCACTCATGTTGAAATCAATGACCGGATTCGGAAGATCGGAGGGAAAAGCAGGCGATAAAACATTTTTGATTGATATCAAGTCG
>WBZO01005032.1_pt1 | contig 13738 bp, 6 predicted proteins | sample 5204261 | NCBI WGS metagenome assembly WBZO01 (sample SAMN12412400, study PRJNA552823) | activated sludge metagenome | isolation source: activated sludge from anammox sidestream of wastewater treatment plant... | place: USA: North Carolina | collected 2017-09
GCAGCTTCCAGGCATCTTTGGGGCGAAGCAGGCGAATTTGAATCTTGGCGAGCTCGCGCAAGTAGACGTAACGATTGAACGACTCGGCTTCTATGCTCGTATCGGCGAGGGCAACTCGCTCCAGCGAATCGGCGGTCGAGCTATCCAAGTTCTCTCGAGCCAAGATTGCAAATCGCCATGTAAGATTTCGCCGCGAGATTGCGGCGGCTGGCCACAGCCGAACAGCAAGACTGTCGGCCTGCTCCCAATGCATCTTTGCCTCAGTCATGCGAAGGTCACGGAAGTAATAATCGCCGAGTGCCAGATGAATCATGAAGCTGGCGGTGTCTTCCAGATTAGTCGCTGTGTCGTTCGCGGCGAGGACCTTGAGCAACAACGCTCGTGCTGAGTCTCCAGACCACACGGCACGATGATTCTGAAAAGAAATGTCGCGCGCCAACTGCTCAGCCACGCTGAAGGTCTCGAACCAGTCAGGCGTGACCTCAGCGCCCGCCGCCACTGCGGATGACGTCGAGTCCGCAGAGCAAGCGTGCAACAGAACGATCATCAGGATGAGCCTGCACAAAGTCGAGACTGCCATGATCTTCTACCTTTTGCGACTAAACGAGGAATCGATTAAGACTAATTTAATCTACGTTAACGTTCCCGTCAAGGATTCTTCTGATGAGCGCGGCCGGAAATCGATATTTCCCGGCTCGGGGTTGTTTCGTCGACCTCTGCTCACGAAGACGCCGGTAGCATTGTACAGGAAGCAGTTTTCTCAAGTCGTCTCGGTCGGTTCTGGTTTATGGGGCTAAGGTTTGACCCAGTGTAATAATCTGTGGACAAACGAATGGTTCGCCCTTATGATATCTCCCTCTATTGGCAGTTGAAATTGCATCTGTATCCGAGCACTTCCCGCGCTCATTGGCGGCAATCGGGCGAGAGCACATGCCAGGGCGCCGGACGATTCGGAGCGGCTTAGGCGAGGGATGGATAGAATTGGCGAATATGAAGTGGTCCGAACGCTGGGAAGCGGCGGCTTTGGTGTGGTCTATCTGGCGCAGGACTGCACCAGCGGTCAACAAGTGGCCATCAAGTGCCTCCATCACGCGCTAAGCTCCGACCAATTGTTCCTGCGGAAATTCCGGGCTGAAGTCTCGGCACTGCAACAACTGTCTCACCCTCATATTGTCAGATTCATCAGCGCCGGTGAGTCGTCCTCCCAGCTGTATATCGTAACGGAGTACCTTGACGGGGAGTCGTTGCGCAACCTCCTGAGACGCGGGCCACTGGCGTGGCGTCGGGCACTTGATCTCATGCAACAAGTTGGCGGCGCATTGAAAGCTGCCCACCAATTCGGCATCCTGCATGGCGATATCAAGCCAGAGAACGTTTTTGTACTACCCGGGCGTGGGGCGGTACTGCTCGACTTTGGCTTAGCTCGTTTCGCCGATGATTCCAGTGCTACGCGGACAGCGCAGATCATGGGAACCTGGAAATACATGGCTCCTGAACAATTGCGCGGAGAACGCGGTGATCACCGCTCCGATCTGTTCGCATGCGGCATCATGCTCTATGAGTTGTTGACCGGCACGCGTCCTTTTGGCGGAAGCTACGATGCGGCGGTAGTTTACTCAATTCTAAATGAGGAGCCGCGTCCGCTCGACTGTAAGCTTTTTCAAGTACCGGTGTCGATCAAGGGGATCGTCAATCAGGCACTTCGCAAGGATCCGGCGCAGAGGTATCAGGACCTCGAAACGTTCATCGCCGACCTTAAGACTGTGGCGGAGGGAAAGTCGATTGCGCACCTCGAAGCTGAATCTACGAAGACTTCGTTGCCGGAGTTGCGCTCGCTCGCAGTGCTCTTGCCACGCAGCTTGAGCGGGGACGACTACAATCACTTGGCGTTCGGCATCGCGGACGAACTCGTGTCGGGGCTAGCCCGCGTTTCCGACTTGCGAGTCCCCCCGATGCGGTCGATCTTGGCGTTTCAGGGGAGTGAACTCGGTCTGCGCGAAATTGCCACACAGCTTGGCGTACGATTGCTCATCGACGGAACGCTGGCACACCGTGACTCTATGTTGTTTCTGTCAGTTCAGCTCGTGGACGCTGAGGCTGATCGCGTGCTGTGGTCGACGAATCGCGCGTTTCGACTATCGTCCCTGGTCGAAGCTTGTGCGCGAATGCTGCCGGACATCTTCGCCGCTCTGGGAATCTCGCCGGATCAAGTAACTGCCCGAACGCCGGTCAAACCCGGAACTGCGCCCGGACTGAGCGGGTACGAACTACACCTCCGCGCCAGGTATCTTTTCGAACACAAGACCTCGGCGGAAGATGTCAAAGTTGCCGCCGGACTCTTTGAGCAGGCGATTGCCCGCGATCCGTCCTTCAGCGCTTCAATCATCGGTCTCGCACGCGTACTCATTCATCAGGGTTTCGCGCAACTCGCCGTTCAGAAGCTGGAGGCGTTTGCCGCTACACGAACCTCCTCTCAGCAAGATGACGAGGACGCCGAGATCGAACTCGCATTGGCTGAAGCAAAGTTCCGTCTCTCCGATTGGAAGGGCGCCCACGAGCACGCCTTCCGCGCACGTGACATGGCCGTTGCCGGCGCAAACCTCGAACTGGAGGCTAAGGCGCTGACAATTCTGATCGACATTTTTGAACCGCAAGCTAAATATGATGAGGCGCTGGCGCTGTACCAACGGATCGTGCGGATCAACCAGCAGCGACGGCGTCGAGACAAGCTCACTGCGGCCGTCAAGTCGATTGCCGTGCTGCACCATCATCGCGGACGATACGACCTGGCCCTACATCACTATAGCGAAGCTCTGGAGTTGTGCCGCTTGCAAGAGCAAGTCGATATCGAAGCCAAGCTCTTGAACAACATTGGTCTTGTCCACCATCATTTGGGTCGCGACGCGGAGGCGGCTGATTGTTTCGAGCACGCCCTGGCTATACACAAGCGGATTGGGGAGTTTGGCAGCGTTGCGGTGAATCTCAATAACTTGGGTGTGGTCCGGTTTAGCGCCGGGGATTACCAGGCAGCGCTCAGCCTCTTCGTCGAGGCTGAAAAGACGGCCGAAGACGTCGGCGACCGGAAAAACTACTCATTGGCCCTGGAAAATCAGGGGAAAACTCATGCGCTTCTCGGCAACTACGAACAGGCGCGGCAGTCAAACGAGACCGCGCTATCAATAGCAGTGGAACTCGGCTTTCAGATTGTTGCCGTCATGGCCGAACGCAATCTTGGTGATATCTGCCTCTATCAGCGAAAATTCGCAGAAGCGGATACTCATTATGCTCGGGCACTCATCGCCGCCGAAAGCTCCGACCTCAAACACGAACAACTGATCGTGCTTCTGTCGCAAGTGAAGCTGCGAGAGCGGCAAGAGGATTTCATTACCTGTCGGCGTCTCGCGGAGCAATCACTGCGACTTTCACGCAAATTGCGCATGCGTCGGCAGGCTCACATGGCATCAGCATATCGTGCCTATGCAAATTTCCGAAACCTTCGTCATCCCGTTCTGATCCGGAAGCTCGAGGCGATCACAAAGAATCGTACGGTCAACACCGAGCCTCCTTACCAAATCGCGGCGCTACGGATTCTCGCGATTGCCTTGAAGCTGAACGGAGACGAAGATTCGGCTTTGAAAGCGTCTAATACTCTGTCCGTGGCGATGGAGCTTGCCCAACGATTCGGACTGCGGTACGAAATCGAATGGTTGAGCGAAGACTCGGTGATTTGACCCTCGAATTTTGCGGGCCTGCTCTGACTACCCGCCGACAGTCCAGTCGCATTCAAGTTCGTTACCGGACCTTTCTGGTGAATATCCCTGACCCGCTCCAAAGCTGTGCATGCTGAAGTCAGTCGGCTCGGTATTCGCCCGTTCTCTCGATCAAACTCAGTCTTCGGTTCGAGACCTGAGCGTGGCACTTCTTGCATCCGAACTGTAACAAATCGAAGTCGACCGGGACTATCTAGATAGGAGCGGGAGTTCGGACATCAAGGGTTTCCTGTACTTCTTGAGAACGACTCCCTGTCCGCCAAACGAATTCCATCTTAGTTCAAATTCGGAGGTAGCCAAATGCGCATTCACTCTCTGGTAATCATAGCATGGGCGTTGCTCGCTGCAACCACCTACAGCACGGGAACGGCAGCTATTATGAGTTATCAGGGTGTCTTGTACGATTCGACCGGTGGCACCCAACAACTGACGGCCTCGATGACATTCAAGATCTACGACTCACCATCAAAAGTGATAGCCGGTCCAGATGTGCTCTATTGGACCGAGGTGTTCCCGTCCGTCAGCGTGGCTCAGAACGGAACCTTTGCGGTAGAACTCGGCAGCTCGGTGCCGATTCCTGACAGCCTCTTTGAGCGCCAAGCCTGGCTCGAGGTTATCGTAAATGGTGAGGTGATGACTCCCCGGACGCGACTGGGATCTGCACCAAGCTCATTCACGACCAATCGCGTCATTGGTGATTTCAGAAGCTATCGCGGAGGAATTAAGCTTACGGACCCCTTCGACACCAGTCGGTGGGTCGATCTCGGCGTTGGCGGGTTCATCATCCCGGTCGATACATTCTACTACCCTATTCCTTCTTCCGGAGGGTGGGTGCCGGCAAACAACACAACGCCATACCTGATCGCCCCCGGCTTCGGGACGATCGTCGCCTACGGCACCGGTAGTTCTGATTCGGCCTTCTTTTTTGCCGAGGTGCATCTTCCGGATGGCGTTAAGGTTATTGGTCTGCGAGCCTATTTGAGCGATGATGATCCCTCTTCCAACATCAGCTTCACATTTGCATATCGAGGCGGTACTGTGGCCACTAACATCGCGACGCTTTGGTCATCGGGTTCTTCGGCGGCGTGGCATGACATTACGACAAGTCTGAATCATACGATCCAGAATGCGCCGGCTCAGGCTTACTTCGTAATGGCAGTCCCGCGCGGAAGCGCTAACGCCTGGGGTAACGTCACACTAATGTGCACACGAAACAAGCTCTACTAGGTTGAAGGGGCGAGAACTCATATGCTCAACGCAAAGCTTCGCATTGCCTTGGCCGCGGCGCTCGCGCTGGCTGTGGCTTGCTGCGTCTGCCCGACGGCAACGTGCGAAACGACAGCCTGTCAAGTCGGCTGGCTAGTTGTCGCAGGGGGAAAGACGAGTGCTTCTTCAATCAACTATCGCCTCGAAGGCACCGTTTCGCAACTCGCGGTCGGACCGATTTCTTCGAGCACATATTCGATCCACCAAGGCTTCTGGAGCCCGGGAATCTCATATCTTTGTGGCGATGCAGATGGTTCCGGTTTCGTCTCAGTTTCCGATGTGGTCTATCTGATCAACTACATCTTCGTCGGCGGGCTGTCGCCATTTCCACTGCAGGCCGGTGATGTCGATTGCGCAGGCATAATCAACATCTCGGACGCAGTCTACTTGATCAATTACATCTTTGCCGGCGGGCCGCAGCCATGCGCAGAGTGCCAGTAATCTCGCTCTTCATCGAAGTCGTTGGACGCGGACAAATCAAATGCAGCTCTTTGCAGTGACGTCAGAATTCTGAAAAACGCGACACAGGTAACAGTGATCGGAGGTAATCTATGCCAAACGGTGGAGGTGACAATTGCAGCACTTGCAGATTCAACCAGGCCAACCTTGGCACGGTGGACTCGCTCCCTCGAGACGGGAAGCATGAATACTGCACCATCCGCAAATTCAACATCGAGTTCCCATTCCACACATACTGCAGCAATCACCAAGATAACAATCCATTCCTGACCGAGCTGCCACGCGGTTCAGTCTGGGCGGATGATGCACAGTTTCTCAGAAAGGCGGAATTCAGGTGTCAGCCAAGCCTGCACCCGGCGTTCTTCTGCAGCGACGGTGAGGTTTATGCCGGGCGTGTGCCATTCTTCAATGGCCAACGGCCAAAATTGCAGTCGGAAGTACGGGAATGCGCAATCTGTGGCGAGAACACATCACCGGTGATGTCCGTCCAGAATCCAACTGCTACGTATTTCTGCAGCGCTTCACATTACTTGTCTTACTGGTTGCAATATGCAATTGAAGCTCGTCCGTACAGGGTGTCCGGAGCTGAGTATGACGCTTCGCTGGTAGAATCCATCGGTTCGCTGCTCATCCGGGTATCGTTGTTAATCGGACGCTATGAAGTCTTGACCGGTGTCGATGAGTCGCAAATTGGGAGAGGACTGGACGGACTCATTGCCAAAGCCACTTGCGGAGTCATACGCTCAGGGTCTGTGCATTGGATGACCAAGCGCGCACCGGCTTCCCTAGGGCGAAGATGTTACTCACTCCACATTCTATGGGAACACGTTCTGCAAATAGCCAGTCGGGAATCTGCACAAACGGAAAAGCCGAAAAAGATCAAGAAGAGACTGCAGAAGTATCAATCGACATTGCTTGACGTTCTTCAGAGTATGGGATAGGCACTCCGGTTTGCGCCGCGCGATTCACTCCCTCAATTCATGCGTCAGCACCGGCGAATCCCTCAAGACAGGCTCCCGATTCTTAGACTTCGGCGGCAGCGTCATCCCAGCAACTGCAAGAAGAATTCAGCCCTCGCGGCTAATGCCGATACTGGAGTTGCACCGCTTCGCTGGAGCACATGGCTTGTGGCCAGAGCAGCGATTGACTGTATCTGTCGGATTTGACGCCCACCAGAGAGTTTGCGCTTACCGCTGCCCCATGTGTGTTTCTCCTAAATCATGATGTGATTTCCGATTGAAAGCAAGAAGACCCGGCTTTCACCGAGTCTTCCTGCACTCCCTGAATTCAGATCTTCGCGTCAATGCCTAGGCGTCGCGAAGCCTTCGACGACGGATTGCTACTTCAGCAAGATCATCTTCTTTGTCTTTGTGAACTCACCGGCCTTGATGCGGTAGAGGTAGACACCGGATGATACAGGTATCCCATACTCATCTGTGCCGTCCCATGTGACCCAGTTGGACCCTGCCTGCATATGTTGGCTCATAACAGTTGTGACATGCTGCCCGAGGATGTTGAAGATCTCGACTCTGGTCAGAAAATCTCCTGGCACAGAGAACTGAATTACAGTCTCCATGTTGAAAGGATTGGGATAGTTCTGTGAAAGAGAAAATGAGACCGGCACCACTTGGTTCGGTTCGTCTCTAACAGCTACAAATGGACCGGCGCCATTCGCAAGTATCCATATGCTGTCCGTCCCCGCTACCACAATATCCGGGTAGCCGTCGCCATGCATATCAGCGATGGCCATAAGGCTCGAGATTCCTCCTCCGAGCGAGTAATATTGAATGGGTATGTTAAAATTGCCGCTACCCTCGTTCTCGACAACGGCGACCGAATGCCCGGCGCTCAGGACCACTGCGTCCAGGTCATTGTCGCCATCCAGATCAGAAAGGCCAAGCCTCCCTGATGCTTGATAGACATTGTGCGGTGAACCCGCGACGAAAGACGCGTTGCCGCCGTTTCGCAGTACTTGTATTGTGGGCGTATCTGTAACGTAAGAAAATAGAAGAACGATTAGGTCGAGATCGCCATCATTGTCGATATCCCCCGCCGCGATTGACCATGGATTACTCGCGAGTGCTATCGGAGACTGCAAGACTAACGCTCCTCCGCCATCGTTCAGCAATACGGCAATAGAATTGTCGAAATAACGCGCGACAGCAATATCGGGGTAACTATCCCCGTTCAGGTCTCCTCCCGCTATGACCCCTTGCGCTTGATCAGAGACACCGGCACCAATCGCGTAGTTTACCGGGTCCAGAAAGGACCGCGAACCGTCGTTGTCCAGGACTGATACATCGTCTGTCCTTTTGTTTGCCGTCACCAGATCCAGATCGGAATCCCGATCAATATCAACGGCGACGATATCATGGGCCTCGCGGTCAAAGGGAGCTATGTCTAGCGGAACTATACTCGAATCTGACAGCTCGCCGCTTCCGTCGTTCCAAAACACAGCGATCCGTGATGCTCCCAACGCCATTGCCAGGTCAGGAAACTCATCACCATCGAGGTCACCTGCAACCGAGGCAACTATAGCATCGGTTCCGAAATTGACTTCTGTCGGAGCTAGGAAGACGCCATCACCTTGGTTGTAGATTACAGCGATCTGGTATGGGTAAGAACCGTGTGGTACCAGAACATCGATCTTGCTGTCGCGATCCAAGTCAACACAGGTAATCGCACTTGGATTGCTCGCAGCGGGATACGAGCTGCTCCGTGCGAACTGCCCATCTCCCCCGTTACGCAGCACTTCGATCGCCGCAGATCGGGTCTCGAACGAGGTTGCAGCTAGATCCTGATCATTGTCGGAATCGATATCAAATGCTGTGACTCCAAAAGCCTGCCCCGCAACGTAGCGATCTGGCAAGCTTAATTGACCGTCACCGGTATTTCGGAAGACGAAAATATCGTCGTATGCTGAGATTACATCATTGTCCTCGTCACCATCGATATCGACGACAGTTAATGACCTGCCACCCCCGCTGTAGCTGACTGTGGCACCCAGTACCCCGCCCCCTTGGTTCATGAGAACAGAGATCTGCTCTGACGTGCCGTTCGCGACTACCACATCCAGATCGCCGTCACCATCGAGATCACGGCAAACTAAGTCACCGTTTTCGCCTCCCGCAGAATACTGGGCTGCGTGCTCTAGTTCGCTTTGCCCATTATTTCGAAGGATAGTCAGGCTATCATTCCCGTTGTCGATCCTATTAATCACTAGGATATCATTGTCGGTGTCATTATCAATATCTGCCGCTGTGAGATTATCAGGATGGGTTCCTGCAAAATAACTTCCGAAAATACTGAGGCTGCCGTTGCCGTCATTCTTCAGCACCCTGACTGAATCTCCTATTCCACAGGTGACAATATCGATGTCGCCGTCAGCGTCGATCTTCGTAGGCACCAGCTTCCATGCAAAGTATGGGTACGTCTGCGGCGTTTCAAACCCTCCATAGTTGTCATTCAGGAAGAGCGCCAGATCCCCTCCATAACTAGCTGCCAGATCCAAGAATCCATCCCCGTTGAAATCAGCCCCGCCAAAAGCCCGCGTGTAATCACCAGTAGGAATTCGCATCGACTCAGTGAACTCTCCGCTGCCGAGATTGCTCATGATTATGATGACATTTGAATCCAAATCGTTGGCGGCCATATCGACGTTGCCATCTTGGTTGAAGTCGCCTGCGACTATGCTGAAAAGACGCCCTCCGGGAAAACGGTAGATTCTAGGTGTGTCAAAGTCCATGTGCGCACACAATGTCGTCGAGATGCTTACAAGATAGATTGCCGCGCTCGTCAAGACCAAAACCCAACGAAACAAGCAGCGTTCGGTCATACTAACCTCCGATCTTATCTGGTGTGATGCATCATACTTCGGAAGTCAATCTTTGTCCAACGCTAAGTTTCTCTCTGAGGATTTCACAGGGAGCTTTTCCCTTCAATGACCCATGGGGTCTGTGGAAGTTGTAGTAGTCTTCCCAAATCCGTAGTTTCTGCGACAGATCAACATCGTCGGCATAGGTCAGCAACTGGTAGAACTCTAAGTCATCCGTCTGGTGCGATCTCTCAACTTTGCCGTTAAGACGAGGAGAACGGGGTTTGATATAGACATGACGGATTCCCAAGTCTTCGACATGCCAGTGGAAACGAGCCTGGAACTCATGACCGTTATCGGTTCTCACGCTATGGATCCGAAAGGGAAACCGCTCGACTACATGATCGATGAACCTGATAGCGGTCTCCCGATATCCACAACTTGTAGTGCGAAGCCCTTACGGACACCAGGCGCACGGTTTCGGCCCACCTCCAAAGATGTAATTGATCAAATACACAGCATCGGAGATCGTCACCAAGCCGCTGCAGTCGGCATCCCCGCGAATCACCGGATCAGGCGCCGGGCCTCCGGCAAAGATGTAGTTGATCAAGTGCACCGCATCCGAAATGGAGATCGCCTCGCTGCCATCGGCGTCACCGCAGACGAAGGGCGGCAACTCGATGTTCGGAATGAACACAGTCGAATCGCCGAAATTGCCGGTCATGCTGGTATCGACAGCGATGATTACACTGTCGCCCTGCGGGCGCCAATCAGGCGTGATCAGGTGCGACGTTGTGGGACCAATCGGAATGCTCTCATGGTAGAACGTCGTATCTTCCGATGCGCTGACAATCTGAATCAGCAGATCGTACGTTGCGCTATCACCGAAATTGTCAAATCGCACCTTCTGTTCCGGGGTCAGGCTCAAGGAAACGGAATCTCCCGGCGGCAGTTCCAGACCTGATACCTGCACCACGTACTCGGTGTCCGGTGTGATGCAGATAATCTCGATGAAGATGCTGTCATAGATGCCGCGCTCCGACTTGCCCGCAGTCCCGTAACTGGTCAGGGAGGGCGCAATCAAGTTCGGACGGTACGCCGCGCTGATGATTCCCGATTTCGCGCCACCGTGACGGAAAATCCGCTTCTGTCCGTCGACAATGGTGAAGACCCCATCGACGACCCCTGTCGCTCGGTGGTACCATTCTCCCGTCGGCAAAAAGTAGCCGAGCGGTGATGTCTCCGTCCCGTCGGCGGGGATGATCGGCGAGCCTCCCACCACGTTCCCATATGTTCCATATTGATCGAAACCGATTGTGCCTGCCGAAGATGTGAACTCCACTGAATCCGCTTCACCGAAATAGAAGCGAATGTTCTCGGTCGCTTCGGCCGTGTCGGTCAAAACCAGGGGCGCAGTGTAGTTCGATACCGAATCGAGCAGGAACAATCCACGACTTCCGCCCCAACCGGGCTGGCCGCTATAGCTCCAGGTATTGGCGGCGAGGTCGATCGTCACCTTCTGCGTCGTATCCTCTGGAAAGTTGCTGTCATGCGTATACAGGTACCAGACGTCAGGATCGCCGCCATCCTGCAGGCAGCGATACGGCACTACAGCATGCCCGCCACTCGCTGTCTGATCAAACATCATCAACACCTGGTCCCTACGCGGAGTGCGGTTGAACATCTCCTTGCAGGTGGCCAGAGTTTGACTCGGCGCCACACTATTGTAAGCCTCGTTGGTCAGTTGCTGCTGATAGAATCCATATTGATACAGATACAGCCTATTGAGCAAACTCCGACTGCTATCGGATAATGGAACATCGTTGAGATTGCCGTATCCCGGAAAAACGGTGCCAATGCTCAGGAAGTCATCGTAGAACATCAGGCTCGCAGCGGCAAAACCGAAACACGATCCTGTCCAGGCTCCCCTCAAAGCCTCCCATTGCGCTAGCGCAGAAGGGCGGAAAGTTACAGCGCCGGGAGGTGGATCAAAATACGCCTGATCCTCGCCAATAGCAGACACGAACAAATCCCAGTTCGGAAACGACGATGGCTGACAGAGCAAGCAGTATAGATTGCACGGGGAGTTGGGATAACAGTAGTTGAATAGTTGCCACCACGACTGCGGCCACATATTGGCTTCGCTGTTTCCGAATTGCCAGGCCTCGACCGATATATCGACGCACTCGTCGCAGGCATCTCCGGTGCTGTCGGCATCTGTGTCAGTCTGCAAGGGATTATAGGCATAGGGACAATTGTCTTTCAAGGCAATCAAGCCGTCGTTGTCGGTATCGCCGAGAAGATAGACGTATGCCCGTCCAGCGGCTGTCGGCGAAACCATCGGCGCTCCGATCACGAGGTCCGAACTGCCATCACCATCACAATCCGGTTGCCCCGTGATGGCCCACCCGGCCAGTGCATCAGCCGTCGGTGCGGGCATGGCATATAGCAATAGTCCCGATCCGCCACCGAAGATCTGTACCAATCCATCGAGCGAGCTCCTGCCAGGTGACGATACAGCGACTTCGTCGAAGCCGTCATGGTTGATGTCCTCGACGAAAGAAACCGACCAGCCGAAGTTCTCGCTCGCCGTGCCCGTCAGCGTCTTCAGTAGCGCACCGTTCTGTCCGGAGTAGACGTACGCCCTACCGGCCTGGAAACCGCCCGCGGCATTAAACGGAGCGCCGATGATGAAATCATTGGTTCCGTCATTGTTGAAGTCACCACCGCCCGCAACCGAGCGGCCAAACTGGTCGCCATTAGCCTCACCTTCAAAGCCGAATATCAGGGAGTCTGTCGGAAAGATGGAATAGACGCCGGCACGACCCGGAACCGACGCTGACGTTCCGTAGGCTCCGACCAGAACATCGGCGTGTCCATCGCCGTCAACATCTCCCACGGCCGCCAGCGAACTGCCGAGGTAGTCGCCGGCAAGTCCATTGATCGTATCGATGATCGCTCCACCACTACCATTAGTTCCCTGGATCACGTAGACAGTTCCGCTGCCGTATTCAGCCTTGTTCGGAGCTCCCCCTGCATAGTCGCTCAACGCATCTCCGTCGACTTGACCAAGCACGGCCGCACTAGTTCCCAGCCAGTTCGATGCAGTCGGATATCCACTCTCCACCGTCACTGCTGCGCCGGATGCCCCGGAGAACACCGTGACTGCCCCGGCCTGACTTGCCTGGGTGCTGTTGTACCTAGCCCCAACGACTATGTCGGGAACGGCGTCGCCCGTAATGTCATTTCCACCCGCAACGGAAGTACCAAACTCCTCACCCGCGGGAACGCCGGTGGAGCTTCCCAACGTCCAGATCGACGAACCGGTTCTCCCAGACCTGACATAGGCTCGGCCGGCATTGGCGCCGAGTTGATCATTAAATGGTGCACCAACTGCAAAGTCTTCTGCGCCGTCGCCGTCTGCGTCTCCCGCGGCAGCCACGGAATTCCCGAATCCGTCTCCGGCAAGACCCGCCGCTGCGGAATAGGAGGGCAAACATTCACACGCATCGCCGAAACCGTTCGAGTTTGCGTCAAGTTGATTGCTGTTCGGGACGAGCGGGCAGTTGTCGGTATTATCCGGGATTCCATCGGAGTCGGCATCGCCAAACACTCTCAGTTTGGACACGAAGGCATCAAAAGTTCCTTGATATGCCTGATAGGGATTTCTCGTTGGGAAGTTGGCAGAATGCGTATGTCCCGTGACGTAAACGTCGTCACAACTGTCAACTGCAATCGCGCTTCCGACATCGTCCGCTCCTCCACCTAGATAGGTGCTGTACAACAAGACGTCGCCTGTCTCATTGAGTCTGGTGATGAACCCGTCCGAAGGTTGTTGGACTTCTTGGTACTGATCTTCGATAGGAAAGTTGGTCGAGGCTGTGCCTCCAATTACAAATGCATGCCGAGAGTTGTTAACTCCAATGCCATTCCCCATGTCATCGCCATCGCCACCTAGATAAGTGCTGTAGGCCAAGCTACTGCCTGAGCTCAAGATCTTGGTGATGAACGCATCTTCATATCCACCCTGATGGCTACTAATGATCGAATTCTCAGTCGGAAAGTCGGACGACTTAGTATAGCCCGTTACATACGCGTTCCCTGAACCGTCCAGGGCGATATCATTGCCGAAGTCGGCGGCACCGCCTCCCAAGTAGGTGCTGTAAACCAGTGATCCACCTGCCTCAGATAGCTTAGTCACAAATGCATCTTCACGTCCTGGGCTTTGAAGTGTTGCTTGAAACGCATTTAAGGTCGGAAAATTAGACGAAGCAGTGCTTCCTGTGACGTATACCACCCCTATACCGTCAATCACGATTCCCCTTGCTCGGTCGGTGCTATTACCGCCTAGAAATGTGCTATAAACGAGATTGCTGCCATCGTAAGATAGCTTTGATATAAAGGCGTCCTCAGTTCCTCCCTGATGATT
>WBZO01005033.1_pt1 | contig 13737 bp, 11 predicted proteins | sample 5204261 | NCBI WGS metagenome assembly WBZO01 (sample SAMN12412400, study PRJNA552823) | activated sludge metagenome | isolation source: activated sludge from anammox sidestream of wastewater treatment plant... | place: USA: North Carolina | collected 2017-09
AGCCGGGCGTACGCCGCGCGCGTGTTCGCGCAGGAGAACGGCCCCTTCTGGTCGTAGGTGAACGGCGCGAAGAGCCGGAGGATGTGATCGATCTTCTCCTCGGTGCGCGCCTGCGCCTCGAGCGCCTTCGCCGCGGGGCGGGCGATCTTCGCCGCCGGACCGGGCGCGCTCTTCAGCATCTTCGCCATCGTCCGCGCGGCGCGCGCGATCGCGCCGGGGCCGACCATCTCGTAGCGATCCATGTCGACGATCGCCGGCTCGAAGTGCTGCTGGAGGAAGTTGACGAAGGGGTTGCCCTTGCCCCGCCGCTGGTAGCTCTTGCGCTTGTAGAGCGCGATGAGCTCGCCGAAGCGGCGGCTGGTGCCCGGGTTCACGTCGCTCGCGCCGTACTGGTAGACCGGCTTCGCGGTCCCCTCGAGCAGCTCCGCGAGCGTCATGATCATCCCCGCGCAGACCATGTCCGACGGGATGAAGTCGAGGATCGCCTCGCGCCCGATGAGCTGGTGGTGGCCCTTCATCGAGAGAAAGATGATGGGCGCGCTCGTGCCGATGCCCTCGTTCCAGGCAGGGAAGGGGAACTCGATCGTGCTCTCGCAGCACGCGGGGCGCGCGATGGTGAACGGCAGCCCGCTCTTCGCGATGATCTGCTCGCCGATGCTCTTCGTGTACGTGTAGATGTTCGGCCAGCCCCAGTGCGTCGCGCGCTCGAGGCCCGCCTCGACGAGGCGATCGGAGACGTACTTGCGCTTCACCTTCGCGAGCTCGGCCTCGAGGGCCGCACCGACCGTCGGCTCGCCGCGGCGAAGGAGGTTCTTCTCGGCCTCCTCGCGGAACACGGACTGACGGAACCCGTCCTCGCAGCGGCTCTTCGCCTGCGCGATGAGGTCGAGGCAGTCCTTGATCTCGCGTGCGGGATCCCACAGCCCGCGCCCGAGCTCCTCGGCCCGCGGGAAGGGGTGCTTCTCGCCGGGCATCTCCTCCATGATGAGGCCCTTGCGGTTGCCGACCACGTAGCAGGTCGACGTGTGCATCAGCGGCGCGTCGCCGAGCGCCTTCGCGAGCGCGACGAGGTTCTGTGCCCCGAACGCGTTCGTGTCGAGCGCCTCGTCGAGCGGCGGGTTGAAGTCGACGACGCCGGCGACGTTGACCACCGCGTCGATCGTCCCGCGGAGCTCCTTCACGAGGCCCTCGTCGATGCCGCAGAGCGGCAGGCCGACGTCGCCGTCGATCGGGACGATCTTCTCCTTCAGGAACGCGTCGAAGCCGTCACCGTGCTGCTGTCGCAGCGGCTCCATCGCCTCGCTGGTGGCGGTCTCCGCCCAGAAGCGCTCCTCGCTCGTCTTCGTCGCGCTCTTGCGGACGAGCAGATAGATGCGGCCCACCTCCGGATACCGGTGGAGCAGCATGATCCAGAAGATCTTCCCGAGGAACCCGGTGCCTCCGAGGATGAGCAGGTTCGCGCCTTCGAGCTGAGCGCGGATGTCGAGCGGGGGGATCTGGCTCGCGGGGCCGGAGCTTCCGTTGGTCCCGTGGTGATCGGTCGGCATGGGCGGGCCGGTTCGTTACCGCATGGATGGCCCTGCGGCAACCGCTGCGAGGCGCGAATAAACCTTCGCGATCTCGGGCGTCTATCCCGCTGCGGGCCCGCCGCGTGGGCCCGCGTGTAAGGGGGCGAAGGACCGACCGTTTCGTCGTCATGCTCCGCTCGTCCTCTCTCTCCCTCTCCCTGGTCTCGTCGATCCTCGCCCTCGGTGCCGCCGCCGGCTGCGGCGGCAGCTACGGCGCGAGCCGCTTCTCGGCCGAATCCTACGCCCCGCGCGCGAAGGGTCCGATGCCGTCGGGGCAGGCGGCCCCCGCCGCGCCCGCCGTGTCCGTCGTGTCCCCTGCGCAGCCCGCGAGCGCGACCACGCCGATCGCGAAGGAAGAGGCCAAGCCGGAGCAGGGGACCGAGCACTACCAGGACTACGGGGTCAACCCGTTCGTCGACACGAAGCAGGACCGGCTCTCCACGTTCTCGATCGACGTCGACACCGCCTCCTATTCGATCGCACGCCGGTATCTCTCGAAGAACGGATCGCTGCCGCCCTTCCAGTCGGTGCGCGCCGAGGAGTTCCTCAACTCGTTCGACTACGGGTATGCGCCGCCGAGCGCGCAGAGCCGGACGCCGTTCGACGTCCACTTCGCCGCGGCGCCGTCCCCGTTCACCAAGGGCCACCACCTCGTGCGCGTCGGCGTGCAGGCCAAGCGCATCACGCCCGCCGAGCGCGCGCCGGTCCACCTCGTGTACCTCGTCGATGTCTCCGGCTCGATGGGCGGCGCCGATCGCATCGAGCTCGCGAAGAAGAGCCTCGAGCTCTTGACCGACACGTTGAAGCCGGGCGACACGGTCGCGATCTGCACGTATGCCGGCGACACGAAGGTGGTCCTCCAGCCCACCGGCGTCGAGGACAAGCAGAGGATCCTCTCGGCCGTCCGCTCGCTCTCGACCGGCGGCGGCACCTCGATGGGAAGCGGGATCCAGCTCGCTTACGACCTGGCGAGCAAGACTCTCCAGAAGGGTCACGTCAACCGCGTGGTCGTCCTCTCCGACGGTGACGCGAACATCGGGCGCTCTTCGCACGAAGAGATCCTGAAGAGCATCGAGCAGTACAAGAACCGCGGCATCACGCTGAGCACCGTCGGCTTCGGCTCGGGCAACTACAAGGACGTGATGATGGAGCAGCTCGCCGACAAGGGCGACGGCAACTACACGTACATCGACAGCGAGCGCGAGGCGAAGAAGGTGTTCGGCGAGCAGGTCGACGGGCTCCTGCAGGTGATCGCGCGCGACGTGAAGATCCAGGTGGAGCTCGATCCGAACGTGATCCGCCGCTACCGCCTGCTCGGCTACGAGAACCGCGACATCGCCGACAAGGACTTCAGGAACGACAAGGTCGACGCGGGCGAGGTCGGCGCCGGTCACTCCGTCACCGCCCTCTACGACGTCGAGCTGGCCGATCCGAACGCCCTCCCGAGCGCGTCGGCGATCACTGTGCGCATGCGCCACAAGCCGGCGAAGAACGCGCTGCACGGCGGGAGCGACCAGGCGCTCGAGAGCACCTTCGCCATGCCGCAGGCGGCGTTCGCCGCGTCCTTCGAGGAAGCGCCCGAGAGCTACCGGTTCGCCGTCGCGGTGGGCGCATTCGCCGAGGTCCTCCGCAAGAGCCCCCATGCCCGCGAGTGGAAGCTCGCGGACATCGAGCGGATCGCGGGCGCCGCCTCCGCGCAGCGCCCCGAGCGGCAGGAGCTCGCCTCGCTGGTGCGTGCGGCCGCGCGCCTCTCACGGTAGGAGCTCGACGACGACGTCGTCGACGAGCAGCGCGCCGGTGACGTTCGTGCCCGCGTAGGTGATGCCGACGAACGCGCTGGCCAGCCCGGGGGCGGCCCAGACCAGCGAGCGCTGCAGGATCTCGATGCCGTCCACGCGGATGGACATGCGCTTCGTCCCGGCGATGGAGACGTCGATGTCGACGCGCTGCCACTTCCCGGCCGCGATCGCGTCTCCGATCGGCTCGTATTTGTTGTCGAGCGGCCCGCCGTCCGGAATCGTCTGCTCGACGAGGAAGGACGCGTCTTTCCCCACTGCCACGTAGAACTCGCTCCGGAGGCCGTCTTTCCCCGTGAAGCGGAGCAGCCCGACCTCGAGCTCGCCCGTGGTCGGACGCTGCTCGACGTAGAGCGAATAGCTCATCCGCGCGCTTGAGACGGTTCCGGACTCCGCGAGCTCGCGCCCGAGGTATGCGAAGCGTCCGTCGCTGCCCGAGGACACGGAGCTGCGGAGGGCGCGGGGCGCGGAGCGGAACAGGTCGGTGGCCAACGTGAGCGCGGCGTTCGACGTCACGATGGGAGACCAACGCGAGAGCGGATCGCCGACGTCGAAGTCCTCGCAGACCGCGGCCCCGGAGCCGGGGCATCCGAAAGCGTCCGGCGCGGAGTCGAGCGCGGCGTCGTGAGGTACGCCTGCATCGCCCGCCGTCCCGTCGGTGCCCGTCGTGTCCGGCCCCGCAGCGTCCGGCCCCGCGCCGCCCGACTCCGAGAGCCCGTCCAGCGAGACGAGGAGGGTGCATCCCGCCACGCACGAAGCGATCAGTGCGGCCGCGGCAGTGCAGTGCATGCGCATCGCTCGACATCCTACGCTCTTTTGCCGCGGTCACCCGATCGGGTGACACCTGTTGGGTGACTCGCGTGGCCGGTGTGGACGAGCCATCTTGCGTGCGCTTCCCGGACCCGACCGAACATGCGCTACTCCGTCCCGCCGCCCCTTCCTCGCAACGCCCGAGAGGGCACCGTCGCCCAGACCGTCCGGGCGCTCCCACGTGGCGCGCGTCCCTCCGAGGTCTGGCGCAGCGCCGCGTTCGCCATCCTCCGGCTCAACCCGAGCGAGTGCGAGCTGCTCGGCACGGTGTTCGAGGACGAGGGGATCGCCGACGAGCGGCGCGTCCTCGTGCTCGACCTCCTCGCGGGTGCGGGCACCTTCGAGGCGCAGGTCGTCATGCGCCGGCTCCTCGCGCTCGCCGTCGCGCGGCGCGACAGCCGCATGTTCGCCACTTTCGTCCAGCGCCTCGGCTTCGTCGATCACCCGGACGGCCCGACCTTGCGCTTCCTCATGAGCGTGGTCGGAGAGAGCAGGGGCGAGGCTCCCGACGTCCGTGCCGCGTGCGCGTATGCGCTCGGCGCCGCCGCCGGTCAGGCCTGGCGGGCGGGCGATCACGACGCCGCGATCCGCGCATCCGACGTGCTGCGTCGCGATCTCCTGCAGGCCGGCACGTCGCGCGAGAAGGCGGCGCTCGTCACCGCGCTCGGGAATGCGGGCATCCCGAACGACGCGCCGACGATCATGCGCTGCGTGAACGACGCCGACGCGAGCGTGCGCGCAGCCGCGGCCCTCGCGCTCCGCAAGATCGACACGGCAGAGGCGAGGGCCCAGCTCCTCGAGATGCTCGCGGACCCCGAGGAGAAGGTCGCGCACGGCGCGCTGGTGGCGCTCGCGGAGCATCGGCTCGACGCGCGTGGGCTCGAGCGGCTCGCCGAGCTCGTGCTCGCGGGGCGCACGGCCCTCGCGCTGGACGGCCGGATCCTCCGCGTGATCGTCGCGCAGGGCGGGCAGCTCCAGCCGACGGGCAGCCGTCCGGGCGCGATCGAGAACGCGCTGCGCCTCCTGCTCGGGCGCGTCGAGGCCGCCGGGGCGAACCCGATCCCGGGCTCGGGCGAGCACCGACTCGTGAGCGGCAAGCATCGCGTGCTCCTCACGCAGGGAGCCTCGGGATCGAGCGCTCCGCCACCCGCACCAGTCGCACCGTCGGGCTCCTATCGCATCGTTCGCCAGGGCGAGACGCTCGAGGAGGTCCGTGCTCGCGTCGCCGAGCTCGGTCTCGATGCGAACGCGCCCGCGACGAGGGCCGGCACGGGCACGCTGGCGATCTCGCCCCTGGCGACGATCGGCCGTCGTCGATGAGGCGACGTGCGGCCCGCGAACGGGCCGCGCGGTCGTAGCCCGCGGGCCTCGGGCCACGTCGCGCCGGCCCAGAGCTCGAACGAGAGTTGCTTCGGGTGGTCGTCCGACCAGGAAGGGGGACGAACATGCCGATCACGAGAAGTACATTCGCAGGGGCGCTCCTCTCGGCGTCCATTGGCGTCGCGCTCGTCGCAGCGGGCTGTGGCGACGTCGAGCCCGAGGGCGCCGAGATCACCCGAGCGCCCGTCACGACCCCGGCCATCCCACCGATGGTGCCGCCGGAGCCCTACGTGCTCGCCCCCGACGGCACGCGGCAGGACCTCGTACAGGCCGGAATCTACAGGCCCGACGGCAAGAAGTGGGCGCGGATCCTGGGCAAGGCCCTCTTCTGGGACGAGCAATCGGGCAGCGACGGCAACGCGTGCGCGAGCTGTCACTTCCATGCCGGCGCCGACACGCGACTGAAGAATCAGCTGAATCCCGGGTCACACGATCTGACCAAGTCGAAGGACGGTGACACGGCATTCGGGTCCCTGCGGTCGGACACCGGCGCGGTCCTTCCGGGACGCATGGCGTCGGGTGCGATGGCGAGCCCGAACTACGAGCTCAAGCCGGCGGACATGCCGCTGCACCGCCTCGAGAACGAGCTCGATCGCAACTCGCGCATCATCACGACGACGAACGATCGCGTCTCGTCGCTCGGATCGTTCGAGGCGACCTTCCGGCGCGTACGGGTCCTCGGCGGAAAGGACCGGTGCATCGACCCGAAGTCGACCACCTACCGCGCCGGCCCCTACGCCGCGCGACAGGTGGAGCCGCGCAACACGCCGTCGTTCCACAATGCGACGTTCAACTTCCGGAACTTCTGGGACAACCGCGCCAACAACCTGTTCAACGGCGTCGGCGTGTTCGGCATGCGGGACGTCCTGGGGGACAAGAGCAAGCGCCTGATCATCCGCGACGCATCCGGCCGGCCCACGCTCGGGTACCTGAGCGTCGAGGACGCGAGCCTGGCGTCGCAGGCCGTCGCGCCTCCTCTCAGCGAGCTCGAGATGTCCTGCGAGGGTCGCACGTTCGCCGATGTCGGACGGAAGCTGTTGTTCACGATCCCCCTCCGGGACCAGAGAGTGTCGAAACAGGACAGCGTGCTCGGACCGTACGTCTCGCCCTTCGGGCGCGGGCTCCACCCCCGGTACTCGTACGCCGCACTGATCCAGAAGGCCTTCGATCCGAAGTACTGGTCCCTCGCGGGACGCTGGCGCATCACCGGCAACGGCGAGCTCGTCGCCGATCCCTTCGGCCACTCGCAGATGGAGATCAACTTCTCGATGTTCTGGGGGCTCGCCATCGCCGAGTACGAGGCGACGCAGATCTCCGATCGGAGCGAGATCGACATCCTTCAGGAACAGGAGAACCCCGACGATCGACTGGTCATGACGCCGGCGTTCGCACCCATCGCGGGGTGCCGGTTCGCGTCGGGCCGTGCGCCTCGGAATCAGGACGAGGCGCTGCTCCTCCGCGGCTGCACGATCTTCTCCCGTCCGTCTTTCCTCCCGCCGACGCAGGACGGGGCACGCGGAGGGAGCTGCTTCATCTGCCACAACGGTGGCGGTGCGCCCGTGGGGCCCAATCGGCGCCAGCCCCTCCTCAGCGAGGCGTCCTTCAAGAACGGCGAGAGCTTCCCGCTCTTCCTCACGGTCCCGGACGTCAACGGGGTCATCGACCTCCGGGACAACGGCTCCGCGAACATCGGCCTGCGTCCCGTCTTCAGCGACAAGATGAGCGGCGAGACCGATCCGTACGGCAACCCGCTGTCGTTCGGGAGGCAGTACTGGCGCTACCTGAAGAACGGAAGCGACCCGAACCAGATCCTCGATCCGCCGCTCCTTCGCGCGATCGCGACGGGCGCCGCTCCCGACCCGGCCGCGTTCGCGAAGCTCGAGGCCGACGGCTCGACGAAGGCCCCCATCCTCCGCAACGTCGCGCTCACGCCCCCGTACTTCAGCTGGGGCGGCTACCCGAACCTCCGCCAGATGCTCAAGGTCTACAACCGTGGGATGAACCGCCGGGACATCACGGCGTCCGGCAGCCTGGATGCCAACGGGAGCGCGTGCAGCACGGGCGACGACACGGGCTCGGGCCCGGACGGCGACCAGGAGTGGCCGATCCAGGGACAGGACTGCAACACCAACACGACCGGCTTGATCCAGCCTCTCGGCCTCCGGGACTGCGACCAGCCCGGCTCGGGCTGCGATCCGGCCACCGACGATCTGGCCGCGCTCGAGCGCTTCCTGAGGTCGCTCACCGATCGGCGCGTCCAGTGCGACCAGGCACCGTTCGATCACCCGGAGCTCACGATCTTCGTCGGGCACACGGAGACCGATCGGAACCGTGACGGGAGGGCCGACGACGTCACGTTCAAGCTCCCGGCGGTCGGCGCCGCGGGGTACGACCCGAACTCGGGGTTCTGCATCCCGAACGCGGGCGATCTGTTCGCGCCGGGCATGCAGGCTCGCTCCGGCGGGCTGCGCGTGCCGCTCACCGAGTAGCGGTCTCCACGAGCACCTCGCGACGTCCGGCCGGCGCGCCCTTCGAGGTGCGCCGGTCGTCGTCGTTCGGCGCTCAGGCGCCCTTCGCGAGCTCGTCGACCTTCTTCTTCACGAGGCCGTCGTCGCCGCTGGCCGCCTTCTCGTACTTCTTCTGGAGCCGCTCGAACGCGTCCTTCGGCGCCCCGAGCTCCTTCATGGCCTCGGCGGCGCCGGTACGCGCCATCCAGTTCGCCGCGCTGTCGGCCGCGACGGCCTCGAGCGCCTTGAGGAGCCGATCCTTCTTGTACCAGGGCTTCACCTTCGCGAGCCACTCCTGCCCGAACTTGTCGTCGGGCTTGAGCTCCGTCTTCGCGGACTTCAGCGACGACATCCCCGTCCACGGCGGCCGCTCCTTGGTGCGCGGCGTGGCCTCGAGGACCTTCACCGTGAGCTCGAACGCCTTCTGGTTCGGCTTCTCGGGGCGCGCGTAGCCGGTCCACGCGGCGATGACGCCGTCCCAGCACCCGCGGAACACCTCGTCGGGCGTGCTCTTGTCGCCGAGGTACTTCTCGAACATCGGGATCGCGCGGTCGTCCCTGCTGCCGTAGAGCCGCCCGCAGAGGTGCGCGCGCACCTTGTTCGACGGATCCTTCGTCATCTTCTCCGTCACCTTCTCGAAGGTGCCCGGCACGCCTTCGCCGAACGAGGTGAGGAACCACCCGAGCGCCTCCATTCGGACGCGCTCCGAGGGGTGATCGGCGCTCGCGAGCAGCAGCTCCTTCACGTCCTCGTTGGCCTTGTGCCGCGAGCCGACGGTCTGGATCATGTTGGCGAGGACGCCGGGGACCTTCTCCTTCTTCGCGGCCTCGACGATCGTCTTCTGCGTGCTCGCGTCCGCGCCGAAGAGCGAGCTCATGAGGTCGGCGGCCTTGTAGCGGATCGCCGGGCTCTCGTGGCCGATGTACTTGACGCCCAGGTTGTTCGAGCCGCCGAGCATCTGCTTGGCGGCGGTCTTGCGGCCGCGCGACTTGTTCCAGACCTTCAGCCCCTCGCAGCTCGGATCGATGCCCGAGTCGTTGACCGCGCAGTCCTTCAGCCCGAGGAGGAGCTGCTCCTCGATCTGCGGTGTGAGCGGCGCGTTCTCGTCCTTGAGGAAGGACTGGAGGTCCCCGCCCACCGCATCGCCGATCGCCGATGCGGCCGACCCCGGCGACTCCTTCTTTCCGTCCTTGTCCTTCGGCTTGCAGCCCGGCGCGATCGTCAGCATCGCCACGAGCCCCAGCATCATCCACCGCATTCGCATCGCAATCTCCCTCCGGATGTCTGTCGACAACGGTCGGCCATTATCGGCGAGGCCGCGACCGCATGCGGAACGATCTTCGACGCGGTTCGGGGCGCGGTATCCTCGACCCGAGCGCATGCGCCACCAGGTCCGCGCCGTGTACCTCTGCGAGCTCGTCGCCTTCGCGGGCGCGGACCCACGCGCGCTGCTGTCCGGCGACTTCGAGGACGCGGATCTCCGAGACCCCGAGCGCATGATCGACGGACCGCGCTTCTTCGACGTGCTCGAGCGCGCCGCACGCGCTTCGGGCGATCCGATGTTCGGCTGGCGCTTCGGGCACCAGCTCGGATCGAGCAAGCACGGCTTCTTCGGCTATCTGACGCGCAGCTGCTCGACCCTGCGCGAGGTCTTCGAGAACGACGTGCGCTTCCTCGGAACGCGCGTGTCTTGCCTGTCGGCTGCGCTGCACGAGGTCGGGACGACGACGCGCGTCGAGATTCGCACCTCGGTCTCGCTCGGCACCGCATGGCCGATCGTGGCGGATCTCGTGCTCGGCTGCCTCGCACGGCTGGGCGACGAGTTCTTGCCCGAGGGTACGTTCGCGCAGGCGATCGCCGCATTCGACGTCGACGTCCAGCCGCTCTCGATCCACATCACGATGCCGAGCGCGGTGCTCGCGATCCCCCTCCGCAACGTCGACGCGTCCCTGAAGGAGCTCGCGATGCGCGCGCTGGCGTCCGAGCCGCCCAAGCCGACGACCACGGCCGCCGCCGTCGCCGAGGTGCTCGCCGCGGAGAAGGAGCGTGCGCTCTCGCTCGACGAGGTCGCGGCGCGGCTGGCGATGTCGGCGCGTACGCTTCGCCGGAAGCTGAACGCCGACGGCACCTCGTTCCAGCGTCTGCTCGACGAGGCGCGCGAGGCGCGCGCCCGGCACTACCTGCGCGCGACCGACCTCACCATCGGCGAGATCGCGGCCCGCCTGGCGTTCGAGGGAACCTCCAGCTTCTGTCAGGCCTTCAAGCGATGGACCGGCGTGTCGCCGGGGCAGTACCGCGACGACACCGACCGCTGACGCCGGCGTGGCCGGATATCGACGCACGTTGGCCTGAACGCGCCATGACGAATGCGATGCGCTGGGTCATCGTCCGCGCCACCAAGGAGGTCGACCATGACGACGTCGACGATGACGACCCTTCGCCGGACCACCACGCTCGCGCTGCTCGCCTGCGCGGCGATCGCATCGAGCGGCTGCGCGGCCGAGCGCGGCGACGAGCTCGATTCGAGCGAATCGGCGGCGAGCGCGAAGGACTACGGGCAGAAGGGCAAGTACCCCGTCGAGATCCGCGAGGGGGGCGCGTACGGCCGGGACATGCGCGTCTTCGTCCCGCAGTCGCCGCCGCCGCCGGGAGGGTTCGGAGCCCTCGTCTTCGCGCACGGCTTCCAGCTCGGCGTCGACGACTACGACGCGCTCCTCGGGTACGTCGCGTCCTGGGGGTACGTCGTCTTCTCCGTCGACTACCCCCAGCCCTTCATCGGCATGGATCACCGCACCGCGCGCGATGCCATCGTGAAGGTCGGCCGCGCGATCTCCGACGGCCTCGTCACCGGCGTGCCGAAGATCGCGAAGAGCCGACTGGCCGTCGGCGGGCACTCGCTCGGAGGCAAGCTCGCCGTCATGGCTGCCCTCGTGGAGCCCGCGTTCCGCGCGGTGGTGGCGTTCGATCCGGTCGACGGGGCTCCCGGCACTCCGCTCGGCGGCGAGGGAAAGCCGACGCTCCCGATCCTCGCGAACGGGTCGCTCGGCGCGCTCGAGCAGCCCGCGCTCTTCTTCGGCGCCGAGCGCTCGCACTGCGCGCGCGGCATCCTCTTCTTCGGCGGTCAGGCATGCGCGCCCTCGAACCGCGACGCCTCGACGTTCTTCACCGCGTCGACCGCGAGCGCTGCACGCTACGAGCTCACGCTCGCCGACTTCGGGCACACGGACTTCCTCGATGATCCGGTGGGCGGGCTCACGCGGGACGTGTGCTTCCACTCCAAGTCCCCCCGCGGGTCACGCATCGCCGCGCTCCATGCGGCCACGGTCGCATTCCTCGCTCGTCACCTGCACGGCGAGACCTCCGCGCAGTCGTGGCTGAACGGCGCCGAGCACGCGAAGCTCCTCGCCAGCGGCGTCCTCCTCGACCCTTCGGACCCGGACACCGCGTGCCCTTGATCAACGTTCGGCGGCGAGGTGCGCGGCGATCGCGTCGAGCACCTCCGGCCGCAGCACGTCGTTGTGGTGTGCGCCCGGCACGCGGAGGAAGCGAGCATTCGGCAGCGCGCGCGCGACCGACTCGCCCATGTCGAAGGGGATGATCTCGTCGGCGTCTCCGTGAGCGACGAGCGTCGGCTGCCGGATGTCGCGGGCGCGCGCGAGCGTGTCCAGCCGATGCGCCATCACGAGGGAGGCAGGCAGGAGCGGCGCGACGCGGCGGCCCATGTCGACCGCCGACGTGAAGGGCGACACGAGCACGAGCCGCGCGCCGTGGCCGCGCCGTGCCATCTCCGACGCGATCCCGGTGCCGAGCGACGTTCCCCAGATCGCGACGCGATCGTTTCCGATCCCGGCCTTCGCGAGGTGCTTCATCGCCGCCTCGCCGTCCGCGTAGAGCGACGCCTCGCTCGGCGGCGGCCCGTAGGTGATCCCGTAGCCGCGGTACTCGACGAGGAGGACGCCGAGCCCGCGGCTCATGAGCACCTCGGCGAGGACGACGTCATCGAAGATCGTCTCGCCGTTGCCGTGGAAGAGGACGACCGTGCGCGCACCCGGCGGTGGCGGGAACCAGAGCGCGCGCGTCGGGCCGCCGCCGTCCTCCTGCGAAAGCTCGAGCATCTGCGACGCGAGCTCGGGCGGGACGCGATCGACGCGCGGCGCGGGGAAGAGCACACGCGGATACCAGAGCCTCGCGGCCACGCAGACCAGCGCGTACGGGACCGCGAGCGCGACCGCCACTACCGTCACGATTCGCCTCGCTCGCGCGCGCATGCAGCGGCACCTTAGCGCGCTCCGGTCCGTCGTGGTCCGCCGCGTGCAGCGCCGGGCGGCGCATGAAGCCCGCATCCATCGTCAGCAAGGTCCTGTCCACCTTCGGCATGCTCGCGGTCGGCGACGCGATCGCGTTCGCGCTCGCCGCCGAGCGGCTCGCGTTCCGCCGCGCCTGACGCGTGACGCCTCGGTCAGCGCCCGGCGCGCTCGAGCAGCGTCGCGTGCGCGGCGACGGCGATCACGATCGCGGTCGCGGTCGCGAAGTGCATCCGGCGCTTCTTCGCGCGGTCCTTCAGCTTCTCGCTTCGCAGCTGCAGGCCGAGGCCGGCGTGCGCGACGAGGACGAAGAACGCGATGACGCCCGGCAGGATCGCCGCCATTCCCCCGCCGGTCGCGGCGGGTGAGCCGAGCGCAGGGAGGACGGTCATCGTGTGCCCGAATGCGAGCATCGAGGTGACGAACCCGAGGAGCACGTGCAGCCTGATCGTGGGCGATCCGGGCGCGCCGCGCTTCCCGGTCCGCAGCCGGTGGCCGATCGGGACGATCCCCGCGATCACGATCGCGACGGCCGCGATCCACCCGCTGAAGGACGCCATCGCAGGCTACGGAACCTCGAAGCAGTAGATCGGAGCGTCGCCGGAGCACGTCGTCGTGCCATTCTTCGTCCACGCGCTGGTCGCCGCCGACGTCGAGCCGCGCGTGACCGATGCGCTCGCGCTGCCCGTCCAGTCGTCGCAGTTCTCGCCCGTCGCGAGCGCACCGTCGGGCATCGTGCCCGTCCATGGGCTCTTGCCCGCCTGGAAGAAGTTCTTCTCGTCGCGGTTGATCGGGGCGACCAGGGTGCCGTCGAGAAGGTCCGCACCGGTTTGCGCGACCATCGTGCCGTCCACGAGCTCGTAGCGGCCGGTGAACGAGGCCGCGCCCGTCCGCGCGGCGGCGGACGCCGCGCTCGTGCTCATCCACGCGAGGAACTTCCTCGACGACACTCCGGCGATCGGAGAGGCCTTCGCGAGCTGGTTGCAGATCGTGTCGTAGGCGCCGACCCCCTTCGACGCGTCGATCGGCGTGTACACCTGGCTCGTGACGAAGACGACGCGCGGAGGCGGCACGCCCGCGTCCGCTCCGTCGTCCGCCGCGTCGAGGACGGCGCCGGAATCGCCGGCCGCTGCATCGCTGCCCGACGACGATCCGCCGTCGCCGGTCCCTGCATCGGATCGATCGTTCGAGCTCGCGTTGATGTCCGGATCGGCTCCCACGCACGCGGTCGCGACCAGCGCCGCGCGGGAGGCAGCGAGCCCGATGTCCCGTGCCTTCATTCCCTCGAGCGTATCAGACGCTGACTTCCGCCATGAACATCGGCGCGAAGTGCATCGCCGTGATCTCGGGCGACGACGGAGCAGTGTCCTTC
>WBZO01005034.1_pt1 | contig 13734 bp, 11 predicted proteins | sample 5204261 | NCBI WGS metagenome assembly WBZO01 (sample SAMN12412400, study PRJNA552823) | activated sludge metagenome | isolation source: activated sludge from anammox sidestream of wastewater treatment plant... | place: USA: North Carolina | collected 2017-09
GGGGCCGATCTCGCGCAGGTCGGTCGTCACCGTCGCTCCAGATTCGGGGCAATTGATGCTAAAGCCGGCCACCAGCCACTGCGTATACGAGAAGAGATAGTCGCCGACCCACGCCATCGGCAGATAACAAAGCACACGGTCCCGCGGGTCCAAGCGATCGAATGCGCAGCCGGCCCGCCCGACCATCAGGAACGAGCCGTGCGTCTGCAGCACGCCCTTCGGCTTCCCGGTGGTGCCGGACGTATAGAGGATGATCGCAATGTCGTCGGCCTTGCCGGCCGCGAGCTCGCGCTCATAGAACCCAGGATTCGCCCGGTCGAACGCACGCCCCTGCTCCTGAACGGTGTCGAGAGCGACGAGCCCCTCGTAGTTGCGCAGACCCCGAGGGTCGTCGTAGAAGATATGTTTGAGCGACGCCACCTGATCCAAGGACTCGACGAGCTTGTCGACTTGCTCCTGATCCTCGGCAACGGCGTAGGCGATGGCGCCGTCATTGAGAACGTATGCGAGTTCCGCCATCGGTGCGTCCTGATACATGGGCACGGGGATCCCGCCGAGCGCCTGGACGGCGAGCATGGTCCAGTACAGGCGAGGACGGTTGTCGCCGATGATCGCGAGATGCATGCCTCGCTTGAATCCGTTGGCCGCGAGTCCGCAGGCGAGGGCGCGGACCTCGTCGGCGACCTGCCGCCACGTCCATTCCTGCCAGATGCCGAGATCTTTCTCCCGAATCGCAGGTTGATCGCCCCGCACCTGCGCCTGATGGAGCAGCACACGCGGCAGCGTTTCCATCGTTTCGTTCATTCTCGCCTCATCGCCGGATCGCACGTCCCTTCATTGACCCTTCTCGATCCACAGACCGCAGACCGTGACTTTCCTCAGGTGAAGCGGGAGAAGTCCGGAGGTCGCTTGGCGAGAAACGCCGCGAACGCCTCCTTCGCTTCAGGTGACTGTAGGCGTCGCTGGAACTCGTGCGACTCGGTCTTGATCGCTTCCTCGACCCCGGTGGCGATACCGGCGCGCATAAGCGCCTTCGAAGCGCGCATTGCAGCGGGTGGCTTGGATGCGAGTTTGCGAGCCTGCGCCTGCGCGTGCGCGAGAACGTCATCGTCGGGCAGGACGGCACTCACCATGCCGCACGCCTCGGCCCGGGCGGCGGAGAACGGCTCCCCGAGCAGGAGCAGTTCGGCGGCGCGGGCGCGCCCAGCGACGAACGGCAGCAACAGGCTGGAACCGGCTTCAGGGCACAGGCCGAGATTCACGAACGGCAGCGCGAACGTGGCACTCTGACCTGCGTAGACGAGATCGCAATGCAGGAGCAAGGTCGCGCCGACACCGACACACGCACCATTCACGGCAGCGACGATCGGCTTCACGGCGCGGCTGATCGCGCGCACGAAACCGTACGCGACGTGGTCGTCGTCGAGAGCCGGATCCTGCAGGAAATCCTTGAGGTCGTTCCCGCTGGTAAAGACGTCGGGCTGGCCGTGCAGGAGAATCACGCGGATCTCGGCACGATCATTCGCCAACTCGATGGCCTCCGTGAGTGCCTGATACATGGCTCCCGTCAGCGCATTCTTCTTCTCCGGGCGGTTGATCTCGACGCGCAGGACCCCGGCGTCGACGGCGGTCAGTACGTTCTGTCCATGCTGCGTGCTGGAGGCCATCACTGTCATCCCGCGTGAGTCAGGTCAGGGCAACGTGCGGTCGGCGCGCGTTGTCGCGGATGAAGGTGACGATCGATTCCGCCGACGAACCGGGTCCGAAGATTTCCCTGACGCCGAGTTCCTTCATTGGTGCGAAATCGCGCTCGGGAATCACGCCACCGAACATCACGAGCACGTTCTCCTTGCCAAGCTCCTTCAGGCGCCGAGTCACTTCACGGGCCACCGGCAGGTGCCCCTCCACCGAACTCGAGACCCCGATGACGTCGACGTCTTCCTGGATCGCAGCGTCGAGGATCTCCTGTGGCTCCAGGAAGTTCATGAAGATGACTTCCATTCCAGCCTCGCGCAGTTTGGTCGCAAGGTAGCGCACACCTCGATCATGGGCCTCCATCGTGGTCTTGCCCAGGAGTACACGAATGATGCCGTCTTTCATGGTTGCGTTCTCCGCCTCCGATTACGTTTCGAACTTGCCGGGGGTGGCCGGCGGGGGGATGGGCATACGCCGTCAGTGCGGCGACGCCCAACCGAGGTGCTTCTTGAGTACGCCCATGAGTTCACCGGTCGTTGCGTCCGCGTCGGACGCCTCGATCATTGCCGGGAGCAAGACGCCGATCTCTCCCCCCTTGAAGCGGGCGGTCGCCTGCTCGAGGTCGGCCATCGCCGCCTCCCACTTGGCATGGTCTCGGCTCGCTCGCAGCGCCTTGATGCGCTCGATGGCGATGCGCTCGGAATCCGGATTCACCTTGAACACTTCCACGTCCTGCATCTCGTCGGATTGGTACTTGTTGACTCCAACCAGCATGCGCTCCTTCGCGTCGACCTGATCCCGCCAGCGGACGGCAGAGGCTTCGATCTGCTCCCGCACGTAGTCGTGACACTTGTGATACCCACCCCGCTTCTCGACTTCCTCGACGATGGCGAGTGCCGCCGCCTCGATCTGATTGGTGAGCGCCTCGACGAAGTACGAACCTCCCAATGGATCCGCCACCCGCGTGATGCCGCTTTCGTCCTGGATGATCTGTTGCACCCGAAGCGCCATGGTCGCCGAGTGCTCGGTGGGGATGGCGAGCGCCTCATCGAAGGTGCTGACTTCCATCGCCTGGACGCCGGCGAGCGCCGCGCCGAATGCGTGCAGCGTCGTGCGGATCAGATTGTTCAGGGGCTGCTGTGCCGTCAATACCGCGCCGGACGTGTGGGTGTGAATCCGGACGTGCATGCTGCGCGGATCACGGGCGCCGAGTTCGTGGCACTTGCGCGCCCAGATGCGCCGCAGCGCGCGGATCTTGCAGACCTCCTCGAAGAAGTCGTTGGCCTGCGAAATCTGGAATCCGAAGCGGTGCAGGAAATCGTCGGGCTTGAGGCCCTTGGCGATGCAGTTGCGCGCATAGTCGATGCCCGTTGCCACCGAGAATGCGACCTCCTGGACGGCGGTGGATCCCGCTTCTTCCATGCCATACCCGAAGATGTTGACGGTATTCCACTTCGGCATGCGCTTGGTGCAAAACGACACGATCTCCGCGGCAAGGTCCATGCCTGCCTTAGGCGGGAAGCAAGTCATGCCGACGTACGCACTCTGGTAATACCAGTTCATCGAGTTCCCGCCGAGCTTCTCCCACGGTACGCCCTTTCGCCGCGCGTACGCGAGGTAGTGTGCGAGCACCGGCAGGTTCTCGTAGTAGGAGATGTGGACGACGTTGATCTTGTCGAGCGGCAGGCCATCGAACAGCCGGGCATTGTCCTCCCGCGAGTAAACGGCCATCCCGCACTGTCCGACACGTCCTTCGGCAGCCGGATGATCGGGGTCGATACCCTCATGCGAGACGAGGTCGTACACGAGGTTGTAGAAGGTGTTACCGAAGTACCCGGTCATGCCCTGGCTTTGCAGGTAATCCATCCGCCGCCGCGTCTCCTCGGGCAAGCCGTATCCGATCACCGGCTGGTTCGCCCAGGGCATGAATTGGTACTGTGCGGCGTACAGACCACGCGTGAAAGGAAAGATGCCGGGCGCGCCGATCGACTGGAAGTCGACCGCGGCGACGTCGTGCGGGAAGTACGCCGGCTTGAGCGGAAGACCCGAGTCCGTGTGACGCGCGTAAGTCGATGGGTCGACGCCGAACTTCTGTGCGATGGCACTGAACTTCTGGCGCCATTCCTGTTCGAGCTTTCGCGTTGCCTCGAGGAATTCGGCGGTGAACTGCGCGTTCGGCGTGCTCACCGCAGGTGCCGATGGATGGGCTGCCGCTGCAACGGGGGTCGACATGAGCTGTGTCCTCTCCAGATGAATCCGGTAATGCCGCCGTTCAGGCGACCAGTTCCAAGACGGCTGCGGTACCGATGCCGCCGCCACCGCCGATCGTCGCCACGCCGAAGCGCGTTCCGGTCCGCTGCATCGCGTACATCATCGTAACGATGGTGCGAACGCCGCTGCACCCGACGGGGTGCCCCAGCGCGATGCCGCCGCCGAGTGGATTGACGTGATCGAGTCCGATACCGAGTTCGCGGCACGACGAGAGCACCACCGACGCGAAGGCCTCGTTGATCTCCCACCAGCCGATGTCCTTGGGCGTGAGCCCGGCGCGTTCGAGCGCGAGCTTGGCTGCGGGACCGGGACTCATGCAGATGAGTCGCGGGTCGACACCGACGCGCGCGGTCGAGCGCACGCGCAGGATCGGCTTGAGACCAAGCTCGGCTGCCTTCTCGCGCGTCATCAGGAGCGCCGCGGCCGCGCCGTCGCTCACGCCCGACGCGTTGCCCGCGGTGACGGTGCCTTCATCCCCGAAGACCGGACGAAGCCGGGATAGCGTCGCGAGATTCGTGTCACGCCGCGGGTGCTCGTCTTGCGCGAACTGCACCTCGCCCTTGCGACCCTTGACCGTGATGGGCACGATCTCGTCCTTGAAGTGTCCGCGGTCGATCGCGTCGATGGCCAGGTGATGCGATCGCAGCGCGAAGTCGTCCTGCTCGGCACGCGACAGTTCATAGACCTTCGCGACGTGATCCGCCGCCATGCCCATGCTGAAACGACCAAAGCGATAGGTGGACGCCGACCATGTCGATTCCTCGAACTGGTCGATGACCTCGCTGTTGCCGCGACGCGTCCCCCAGCGATGGCCGTGCAGGAGGAAGGGGATTCCGCTCATGCTCTCGGTGCCGGCCGCAATCGCGACATCGGAATCGCCGCAGGCGATCTCCCGGACGACGGAGTTGAAAGCCTCGAGCGATGAACAGCAGGCCGCGTTGACGGCAGCACCCGTGACCGAGAATGGAAGCTCGCTTTCGAGCGCGCAGAACCGCCCGATGTTCAGAGCCTCCGAGGTCTGGTACACCTGGCCCACGACGACGGTGCTCACCTGCGCGGGATCGATGCCCGTCCGGCTCACGATCCCGCGGACCGATGTGCTCGCCAGTTCGTGCGCTGGAACGTCGCGGAGCGTTCCACCGAAGGAGCCTTGTGCCGTCCTGCAACCGGCGACCACCACCACTTCCCGTGTCATTTCCTGTCTCCGTGTGGATCGATACCGAAGTAGTCGTACCAACCTCCCTTGCTGCCTGGCTTGAGCTCCGGTGCGCCGCGGAACCCGGCGGTGAATACCTTGCGCGCGATGGGAGGGACCGCGTACCGCTCGCCGAGGGTCTCGTGTAAGTACTCCTGCGCGTGATACCAGGCATCGAACGATGCCGTCTTGTCGAGGAGCTCGAATACACCCATGGGCCACCCGAGTCCGCTCTTGACCATCTGGTCGACCTCATCGATCCCGCACAACCCTTCCTGTACTGCCCGCATCGCCTCGGCGGCGAAGAGATTGACGAACCGGGTCATGAAGAACCCAGGCGCGTCGCGGACGATGACCGGCGTCTTGCCGATGTTCTTGAGGAAGTCGACGCATCGTCTGGCCACCCAATCGTGCGTTCGATCGGCGCGAACGACCTCGACCAGGGGCATCACGTTGGATGGATAGAACCAGTGCGTTCCGATCATGCGGCCCGGCTCCTCGAGCACCCCGCTCAATTCGGCGATCATGATCGACGAGGTATTGCTGGCGATCACGGCATCCGTGGGTGCGGACGCTTCGATCTCGCGGAGAACGGCATGCTTCACCGACACGACCTCGGGTACCGTCTCGAAGATGATCTGCGCGTCACGGACACCGTCGTCGATGGCGAGCGTCGGGTGAATTCGGGCGAGCGTCGGCGCGATCGCGGCGGCTTCGAGTCGTCCCTTGCGTACGGCTGCATCCAGTCCAAAAGGGCCGCTGCGGATCAGGGCGAGTCCGTGGTCGAGCGTCTCCTGGCGCCGGGCGACGAGGCGCACCTGTACGTGTGGAGCGCCGAGCACGCAGGCGAGCACGATGCCGTGGCCCATCGAACCGCCGCCGCCGACAACGGTCACGCGTTCGATGGTTGGCAAGTTCGCGGATTGCATGTCGTCACTCATGCGTCGACCTCCGGGGCGCGGCTATCGCTTGGATCGCGAGCGGTCATCGCATTCGCCGCATCGGCGGCATTGATCTCGCGGGCGGCGACCGCGTCAGCGAGACGACAGAGGGCACCCGACGACCGTGCCTTCGCCAATGGGGCATCCACGAAGAATGCCTGCAGGCAGGCGCGGATCTCGGCGATCGCGCGCTCGCGCTCGAGCGCGTGCAGGCGATCGGTCTCGCGCAGATGACGCGCGTGGTCCTCGATGGCATTCGCCAGCTCGCCGATCCCTTCGCCCTGATCGGCGATGGTCGTGATGACCGGAATCTTCCAATCCGGCGCGTGATCCTTGGCGCGTGCCGAGAGTTCACGAAGGTATCGCCGCTTGGCGTCCGCGCCGGGCAGGTCGCCCTTGTTGATGCAATAGATCGCGGCGATCTCGAGGACGCCTGCCTTTAGCGCCTGAATCGAATCGCCGAGCCCAGGCGCTTCCACGACCACGGGAGTGTGGGCAACCTGCCAGATGTCGACCTCGCTTTGTCCGATCCCGACGGTCTCGACGATGACGGGGTCGTAGCCGACCGCGTCGAATACCCGCACGAAATCATGGGTCGTGCGAGCAAGACCGCCGAGGAACCCGCGGCTGGCGGCGCTTCGAATGAAGACACCCTCGTGCGCGCTGGCACGACGCATGCGGATCCGGTCGCCGAGCACCGCGCCTCCGGTGAACGGGCTGCTGGGATCGACCGCCACGACACCGACGCGACGCCCAAGATTAGCGAAATGAATCGCGAGCTCGTTCACGAGCGTCGACTTACCCGATCCCGGGGGGCCGGTGATCCCGACGATATGGGCGTTACCACTCCGGGGATGCAACCGGTTGAGCAGCGCGCGCGCGGGCGGTCCGCCACGTTCGACGATCGTCAGTGCCTCGCCGAGCGGCGCCTTGGCGCCGCCGATGAGTGCTTCGAACCAATCGGAGGATACGTCGACCTCGCTCGCCACACCCCGCTCCTCTGCATCTGCGCGGCCATCGCGATGGCACGCGCTACGTGTCAACTCGTGTCGCTACACAGCCCGCGAGTGCAGTATGAAGCGGACCAGGAAATAAATCAAGCGCTCGCTTGAATTGTATGCTCGCCGCGGGGCTCGACCGACCGGACGCGTATGATTCGGCTCGCATGAATACCGTTGACGACTCGGCCAGACGACGCGAGCTGCGAACGGCGGCTGCACGGCTGTTTCGCAAGGTCGGATACCCGCAGGCGACGGTGCGGGACATCGCCAAGGCGGTCGGGATGCAGTCCGGCAGCATCTTCTATTACTTCAAGACCAAGGAAGACATCCTGGTCGACGTGATGAACGAGGGAATGCGCCAGTTCCTCGAGGCGGCGCGCGTGCCGATGGATGACGCGGTCCATCCTCGGATGAAGCTCAGGACGCTCCTCGTTCGCCACCTCATGACGCTGCACCAGAGAAACAACGACGAATTGGCAGTGGTCCTCTCGGAATGGCGGTCGCTGTCGCCGCGGGCACGCCGACAGATCGTCGCGCAGCGCGACGAGGTCGAGGCGGTGTGGAACCGCGTCCTGCGTGAACTTGCGGACGCGCGCCTCATCAGCGGCGACATCGCGATCCTGCGTCTGGCGATTCTTGGTGCCGCCAACTGGTCTGTGCAGTGGTACGACAAGAAGGGCAAGCTCAGCATCGACGAGCTGGCCGACCAGCTGCTCGATCTCTTCGTTCCCATCTCCACCCGAACGGCCTCGTAGTTCCCGGCAGCACGGGGCGCTCTTGCCGCCCGCCGGCCGTTCCACCGTCCTCGTTACACCCTGATCGCGACGCCGCGAGTCGACGTCACGATCCGCGCGGCTCCGGAATTCGAGCAAGCGCTTGACTGAATCGACCGGCCGGTGCTAGTGTCGCTCCCGTCTGCGTTGAACGTGGGCGGCGAGCCGCGGGGTCGCGACAGGGGTCGCCCGCACGGTGTCGGCGACGTCGTGAGGTTTGCCGACATCGCGCACGCCCGACGCGTTCGACGCTGGGCGTGACAACGCGCAAGGAGGTCGTGTGGTGACGAACCCTTCCGGTGATCGGACTCCCAACGGTCAGCCGTCCAATGAAGCGGCACGCGTCCGGCGCGCCGCGTTCGGACAGTACGCAAGGAGCGCGTCCGGAGCCATGCACGCGCGCCACACGCGCGAGTGCGAGCCCGATCGGAGTGCCGGCCGCACCGTGGCGCTCGACCGGGCAGGCTGAGAGTCCCGGATCGCTCCACACGGGCGCGAGGAGCCTATGACATTCTTCATCGAGGTCCTGGTCGCGGGCCTGCTCGCCGGGGTGATGTATTCGCTGGTCGCGCTTGGCTTCGTACTCATCTACAAGGCGTCGGGTGTGTTCAACTTCGCCCAGGGCGCGATGGTGCTCTTTGCGGCATTGTCGTTCGTCAACTTCCACGCTTGGGGAGCTCCGTTCTGGCTCGCACTGGTGCTGGCGATGGGGGTGATGATCGTGCTCGCCCTGCTGGTTGAGCGGCTCGTGCTGCGACCGCTGGCGAACCAGCCCGCCATGTCGCTGTTCATGGCGACGATCGGGCTGACGATCGTGATCGAAGGCGTGGGTCAGCTGATCTTCGGATCGAAGACGCACCGGCTCGACCTCGGGATCAAGGATGTCCCGATCGAAATGCTCGGCGTTGGCATCAGCAAGTTCGATCTCTTCGCAGCCGCGGTCGCCGGTTCTCTCGTTCTCGCGCTCGTCTTGTTCTTCAATCGCACGGCCACCGGTCGCGCATTGCGTGCGGTCGCCGACGATCACCAGGCCGCGATGTCGATTGGCATTCCGCTGACCCGGATGTGGCGATACGTCTGGGCGCTCTCGGGGGGCGTCGCCCTGATCGCGGGCCTTCTGTGGGGTTCGCGTCTGGGCGTGCAATTCGGCCTGGTCGTCGTAGCGCTCAAAGCGCTGCCCGTGCTCATCCTCGGGGGATTCACGTCGATCGCCGGGGCCATTGTCGGGGGGCTGATCATCGGGGCTGCGGAGAAGCTGGCAGAGATCTACCTGGGTGGAGTCATCGGCGGGGGCATCGAGAACTGGTTTCCGTACGTGCTCGCGATGCTCTTCCTCATCGTGCGGCCGAATGGGTTGTTCGGTGAGCGGCGCATCGAGCGGGTCTGAGCCATGTTCTATCGCGAAGCCAGCCAGTACAAGACGAGCTACGGCGCCGACCAGCAGATCTTTCCGATCCTTCAGGACCGGATGGGATTCCTGGCATTGATGGCCATCGTGTTCGTCGTGGTGCCGATTCTCGGCAACGACTACTGGTTCAATGGTCTCCTCATCCCGTTCCTGATCCTCGCCCTCGCGACGCTCGGCCTGAATATCCTCACGGGTTTCGCCGGACAGATCTCGCTGGGGTCGGCAGGGTTCATGGGTGTCGGGGCATTCGCCGCCTACAATTTCGTGTTGCGAGTCGATGGACTTCCCATTCTCGCAAGCTTCGTGCTCGGGGCACTGTGCGCGGCCGTGATCGGGGTCCTGTTCGGCCTCGCTTGTCTTCGGATCAAGGATTTCTACTTGATCGTCGCAACTCTCGGGTCGCAGTTCTTCATCGAGTGGGCACTCACCAAGTTCGGCTGGCTCACCAACTACAGCTCATCCGGCGTGATCACTGCCCAGAAGATCGTCATCCTGGGCGTGACCTTCGATACCCCGCTGCGTCGGTATCTGCTCGTGCTTGGCGTTGTCACCGTGATGGCGCTTGCAGCGAAGAACATGATGCGCGGTGCGTTCGGTCGAAGCTGCATGGCGGTTCGCGACATGGACGTGGCGGCTGCGGTGATCGGAATCCGGATCTTTCGCGTAAAGCTCGTCGCTTTCGCCGTGAGCTCGTTCTACTGCGGCATGGCCGGTGCGCTGTGGGCGTTTGCGTACGTCGGGACGGTCGATCCGGAGGCTTTCGGCCTGGAGCGGTCGTTGCAGATCCTGTTCATGGCGATCATCGGTGGCCTCGGCAGCGTCATGGGGAGCTTCCTCGGTGCGGCCTTCATCATGCTCTTGCCCATCGTCATGAACCTGATCGGATCGACCGTATCGGGGCAGGCGATCGATACCAGCGTCGTGGCGCACGTAGAGCAGATCGTCTATGGAGTGCTGATCATCTGGCTGCTGGTGGTCGAACCCGGAGGCTTGGTTCGGCTGTGGCAAATCGGCAAGGAGAAGCTGCGACTCTGGCCATTCCCTCGCTAGTCGGCTGCCGGGGAGTGCTATCGGGCAGAGGTAACGGGGTGCGGGCAATCATTCACAACGCACCCGCCGTGTGGCCGTGGATCCATCCGATCCACGATTGATCAATTTTCTGGAGGAAGTCGCGATGAATGTGGGACGTGTCACCAAGCGCGTGCTGGCGGTGGTTGCCATGGGCGTCGGCGCGGTGGGCTCAACGGTGACGTTGGCCGCCGAGAACGAGCAGTTCTTTCCGATGATCGGATGGCGTACCGGGCCGCTGACTCCACTCGGCGTCAACCTCGCCGCTGGCTGGATCGATTACATGGACCTGCTCAACAAGCGGGATGGGGGCATCAATGGCGTCAAGTTGACCTGGGAAGAATGCGAGACGGCCTACAAGGTTGACCGCGGCGTCGAATGCTACGAGCGCCTCAAGAAGGGCGGACCCACGGGTGCATCGGCGTTCAATCCGATCAGCACCCAAGTTACCTACGCGTTGCTCGACCGAACCAATACCGATCACATCCCGATCGTGACCATCGGGTCGGGTCGCACCGACGCGACCGACGGTCGGGTCTTTCCGTACATCTTTCCTCTCGGCACGAACTATCTTTCGACGAATACGGTGAAGATCAAGTTCATCGGATCGAAAGAGGGGGGGATGGACAAGCTCAAGGGCAAGAAGATCGTCAACTTGCATATGGACTCGGCGGCCGGTAAGGAAACGATTCCGATCCTCGAGGCGCAGGCGAAAAAATACGGCTTTGAGCTCACCAACATCGCGGTCCCGATGCCCGGAAGCGAGCAGCAAGCGGCATGGCTCGAAATTCGTCGGCTGAAGCCCGATTGGGTCATCTTGCGCGAGTGGGGTGTGGCCCCCGCGGTTGCCTTGAAGACTGCCGAGAAGGTCGGGTTCCCGGCCAACCGGATCGTCGCGGTGCCGTTTGCCGGAAGCGAAGACGACCTCACGGCGGCCGGAGACGCCGCCAAGGGCATGTACGTCGTGCATCCGATGCCGCCGGGCGAGTTCCCGGTCACGCAGGAAATCAAGAAGTATCTCTATAGCGGAGGCAAGCGCGGCAACCTCGACGACGTCTCGCGGATGGGGACGGTGTTCTACAACATGGGCTTGACCTATGGCGTGATCAACACCGAAGCGGTTCGAGTCGCGCAGCAGAAGTTCGGCAAGAAGCCGCTGACCGGTGAGCAGGTGAAGTGGGGATTGGAGCACCTCAATCTCGACGAGAAGCGCCTGAAGGAACTGGGGGTCTGGGGTCTCGTGCAGCCGATCAAGTCGAGCTGCGCGGACCACGAGGGTGGCGGAAGTGCCAAGGTATTCCAATGGGATGGGACCAAGCTCGTCCCCGTTTCCGACTGGATCGCCGGTGACAAGTCACTCACGCGGCCCTTGGTCGAGGAATCGTCGACCAAGTACGCGAAGGAGAAAGGCATCACGCCGCGCGACTGTTCCAAGGAAAGCTGAAGTCGGTTGCAGCGCCCGACTGGCGCGCCGCCGAAGGGCGCGCCAGATTGGCGTCATTGTCGCTGCGCCGCATCCACCGCAGCGACTCGATTCAAGGGGGTACGGCGATGGTGACGGCAGTAGCGGTCCGCTGCAGGCGAGCGGACAGGACGGGCAACGCATGTTGATCGAGGCCATACCCGTCGAGGACGATCTCGTCCAGTTCCGCACGAACCGGCGTGGGTGGCCGTCCTCGTGCAACGTCTACCTCGTCCGTGACGGTCGCCGCGCGATTCTCGTCGATGCCGGACTGGGGGTTGATCCCGATCTCAAGATGCTCTTCGATGCCGTGGTCGTGGCGTTGCAGGGGTGGAATCAGGGGCCGACCGACGTCCATACGATCCTTCTCACGCATACGCACACCGACCACGCGGGCGGGGCCATTCCGCTCGCGCGGGCCACCGGCGCGCGCGTCTTGCTTCCGAAGCTCGGCTGGGCCCAGGCTTCCGATCGTGCCTGGCAGGTCCACCACATCCTTCCCGACGATGTGGCTCGGGAGATCGAGTTGCCTCCCGGGTTCGACGTGGCCGAGCACTTTCGCGGCGAGACCATGCCCGAACTCTTCACTGCCGGGGCCGGGATCACGTGGCAGTTCACGGGCGAAGGTGACGAGGTCGAGGTCGGAAGGTTCCAGCTCAAGGCATTCCACATGCCGGGCCACGACGTCGGGCACCTGGTGTGGGCCGACCTCGATTCAGGGGTGGCGTTCACCGGTGATCTGCTTGCCGCGCGCGGCACGTCCTTGCCGTGGTACCCGCCCAACGCGGGAGGCGTCGCGCAATACATTGCCTCACTCGAGAGGCTGGGGCAGTTGCCGCTGTCGGTCGTGTGTCCTGGCCATCACCAGGTTCATCGCGGTACCGAGGTCTTTCGCCGGCTGGTTCGCGAGACGATGGCGACGGTCCACGACCGCGAAAGGCGGATCCTCGAGACACTGCTCGTCGCTCCCGCGCCCTTCGCTCAACTCGACGCGCTGGTCTACGACGCCATCGTGCGCGAAGTGATTCCCTGGGCCTCGAGCGTCACCATGGCGCATCTTCGCCGCTTCGAGGAGAGCGGGATCGTCTATCGACGGCCCGATGGCTTCTATGTCAGCGACGAAGCGGTCGCCGAGCGCTATCTGGCGTCACTTGGCGAGCGCGCCGCCGACTGTGTGTCCTGACGGATGCTCCTGGCGCCGCAGGCACGCCAAGACTGCGCTACCACGCGACATGCGCCATCGGCGTCAGAGCACTGAGCGCCATGATTGAAGCGATCGAAGTCGCCCTCGCTGCACTGCGCAAGACGAATCCCGGCGTTGGGCGTGTGGGTCCCGCTGCGGGCGAGCACCGACTGCGCAAGGTCCTAGTGGCCAATCGCGGCGAGATCGCCAAGCGGTTCTTCTTCGCGTTGCGTGAGGAGGGGATTCCTTCGGTCGCCGTCGTCACCGATCCTGATCGCAAGCAATCCTGGCACGAGTTCGCGGATGAGGTGGTGCGCATCGGCGATCCCGCCGGTTACACGGACATCCCACGCATCCTCGCAGCCGCACTTCTATCCGGCGCCAACGGGGTGTATCCCGGATACGGCTTCCTCTCCGAGAATTTTCGCCTGGTCGAGGCGATCGATGCGCTTCGGATGTCCGGGCGACACGACATCCACTTCATGGGGCCACCTGCGGACGTGATGCGCAGGGTGGGCGACAAGCTCGATGCGAGGGTGCTCGCCAAGGCGCATGGCGTCCCGCTCCTGGAGGGCAGTCCGGCGCTGTCCGATCTCGCCGCCGCCCAGACGGAAGCCACGCGGATCGGCTATCCGGTGATCGTCAAGCTCAGCGCAGGCGGCGGCGGGAAGGGTATGGCCGTCGCGCGTAACGCCACGGAACTCCAGGCTGCCTGCGAATCCGCGCGCCGGATCGGG
>WBZO01001560.1_pt1 | contig 13729 bp, 16 predicted proteins | sample 5204261 | NCBI WGS metagenome assembly WBZO01 (sample SAMN12412400, study PRJNA552823) | activated sludge metagenome | isolation source: activated sludge from anammox sidestream of wastewater treatment plant... | place: USA: North Carolina | collected 2017-09
GAACAGGTTGGTTTCGTCGTGCCGCTCGCGCGGGGTGGGGGCGTAGGAGGAGACGCCGAGGCCGTGCCGCTGCGCCTCGGCGGCGGCACGGCCGCGCCCGCGGCCGTCCGCGGACATGCCGAGCGTCAGGTCCAGCACGCCACGGCGCACGCGCTCCGCACGCTCCGAGGTAGTACGCACCGCCATGCCGTCCGCGACCGGCGTATGGCAGGCGGCGGCGAGGCGTGGTGCGCCCTCGATCTCCACGAGGCAGGTGCGGCAGGCGCCCAGCGGGTCGCGGTCGTCCGGGCGGCAGAGGTGCGGGAGCGCGACGGCGGCGCGTTCGACAGCGTGCAGGATCATCGCGTCGCGCGGGACATCCACGGCGACGCCGTCCACGGTGACGCGGACGGTCGAGGCGATGACGGGGAGTCCGAGGGTCATCGAGTGCCTCCGTCGGGCGATCCTACCCGGAAGCACATCGGAGGGGTGGGAGTGTTAGCGGACGGGCTTGCGGGTGAGGGCGCGCTTCTTGGCGTCCTCGATCGCGGTCGCCTCGTAGCGCTCGCGGGCTTCGTTGGAGTCCTCGCCGAAGGCGTAGAAGCCGTCCGGGGACTTGAGGATCTTGCCGGCGCGGATCTGCTTCAGGTGCTTGGCGCAGGCCTGGACGGAGATCGCCGTCTGCGTGGAGGTCGCCCGGCGGCCCTTCAGGAGCATCCAACGCACCGTCTGAGTGCGCTCCAGGCCGTCCGCGTCCGCGCAGAAGTGACAGGTCATGAGTCAGCAGCCTCCCGGGACGTATCCCCGCACGCGCCGTCGCGCCTCTTCGCATCCTACGAGACAGAACGGACAGGCGCGACGATTCACGCCACCATCACGATCAGCGTGCTTCGAACGCCTCCGGGAAGGACGTGAGCGCCGAGGTGATCGGCCGTCCGGCCATGCCGCCGAGCATGCAGAGCGAAGCCTCCGACATCACCTCGATCAGGCCTTCGATCTGGTCGCGGTGTGCCTGCGGGTCGTCCAGGAGTTGCAGCAGCCGCTGCGTGCCCTCCCGACACGGCGTGCACTCGCCGCAGGACTCGCGCGCGTTGTACGCGGCGAGCGAGCGCGTGACGCGCGCCATGTCCGCGCCGAGCGGCAGCGCGACGATGCCGCCCGCGCCGAGCGCGCGCATGGTGAGCGGCTGCTCGTACTCCTCGGGCATGACGAAGCGCCCGGACGGGCCGCCGAGGAGCAGGGCGGCGGTGCGGTGCGGGTTCGTGCCGGCGAGTGCGAGCAGCCCGGCCCACGTCGTTGCGCCGTCCACCGGTACCTCGTACAGCCCCGGCCGCGCCACCGCGCCGGAGAGCGGCACGAGTTTCGTCGGTGGGGGCGGGTTCTCGAGGATCGTCGTGACCGCGCAGAGCGTCTCGGCGTTGTTGATCACCGTGGGGCGGCCCCACAGGCCGGCGTCCGTGGCGAACGGTGGCTTGTAGCGGGGCACCGGGCGTTCCCCCTCGATCGAGTTGAGGATCACCGACTCTTCGCCGCAGACGTAGCCGCCGGCGCCCGCGCGCACCTCGATCTCCACGGGACGGTTGCCGAGTGCGCGCCCGTCGAGGATGCCCACGGCGGCGGCCTCCGCGACCGCGGATTCCAGCGCGGCGCGCGCCTGCCGCGCCTGACCGTTGAGGTAGACGAATGCGCGGTCGACGCCGATTGCGCCCGCCGCGATGAGGATGCCCTCGATCAGGCGGTGCGGGTCGCCCTCGATCAGGTGGCGGTCTTTGAAGACGCCGGGCTCGCCTTCCTCGGCGTTCACGACGAGGTACTTCGTCCCCTCGTGACGCGCGGCGAGCCGCCACTTCTGCGCGGTCGCGAAATGCGCGCCGCCACGTCCGGTAATGCCGGCCATCTCCACGAGCGACGTCACGGTGTCCGCGGGAGCCCCGGCGACCGTCGCGAGCGCGGCGTACGTGCCGTAGCCGAGCGCCTCGCCGAGCGAACGGTCGTGTCGCCCGAGGCGGCCCGTCAGCCCTCGCTCGCCGCGTCCGGCGTAGTCGTCCGCGCAGTCGCCATCGAGGCAGGCCGCAAGCGCGTCCGGGATGCCTCGGTCGAGGCGTGCGAAGCGGTGGACGTGGCCCTGGCGCAGCACGGTGGCGGCGGGAGCGGCCCAGCACGCGCCGTCGCAGGCGACCTCGGCGACGGTCGCTCCGGGGAGCTTCGCGCGCAGCGTCGCCGCGATCGCCTCGGCGCCGACGGCGTCGCCGCAGGTGCCGCGATGGACGAGCAGGCGCGTCTCAGGCGCGTGTGGGTACGCCGCGCGCAGTCGGTCGAGCGGTGCGGCGCGCTGGACCGGCAGCAGCTCCATCATCGGGCGTCCACCTGCGCGCGCAGGTCGTCCGGAGTGACACGCCCGTACAGCCGCTCCGCGTCGTCGTGGACGACGGGTGCCAGGGCGCAGAGGAACTGGCAGTCGATCCGCCGGGCGTGCGTCCCCGCCGCCTCGATCAGCGCGTCCGACCCCGCGAGGTCGCAGGCGACGCCGGTGCAGACGTACCACGCGCCAGCCTCCGGGCGTTCCAGGCGCAACTCGGAGTAGGCGGTGGCGGTCGCGTAGACCTCGGAGACGGGGAGACGGAGGTGGGAGGCGACGTGTTCGATCGCCTCGCGCGGGAGCCAGCCGAGCGCGTGCTGCGCCGCCTGGAACGCGGGGAGCAGCTGGTCGCGCCGCACGGGGAGCGCCGCCACAGCGTCGCGCGCCGACTGCAGGCGCTCGGCAGCGTCCGGTGCGTCCGGGGCGTAGGCATCGAGGTGGGGAGCAGGCATCGAGGCGATTGTAGCCCCGTGGGCGGTGCGGTCAGTCGAGTGCTGTGACCGGGTCGCCCTCGTGGATCTCGCCGGGGCCGTCCGGTTGCAGCAGGACGCCGAAGTTCGGCTGCTCATGCCCGAACTCACGGGTGAGCGTGGTGAGCACCTCGCGGTTGCGGACGCCCTCGGTGGGGTCGGCGTGGATGGCGATGCAGCGGCCGACCGGCCTCGCCACGGTGAACGTGACCGCGCCGATGCGGACGCGGCGACCACGCCAGTCCAGTTCCTCCCACGGCGCGAGGCCGTCCACGGCGATGTTCGAGCGGAAGCGCCGCTCGTCCAGCGACGGGTCGCCGAGGACATCGCCCAGCGCGAGCAGCGAGCCGCGCCCGTGCATGGTCACGAACGCGCCGCGGTCCTGCAGGTGGCCGTCCTCCGCGTCGCCCACGAACCGGAGCGGCGTCCGCCCGGGACGGTCGAGGTCGGGGGCTTCGTCGAGGGTGCGCAGGTACACCTCCAGCGCCGCGGCGAAGGCGCTGCGCCCCGCCTCGTCCACGCCGCACTCGACCAGCACGCGCTCGCCGAGGGCGACGCGCAGGCGGCGGGCGTCGTCGTCGTAGCGGAGGTCGAGGCGGGCGAGCCCGGGCGCGGTCATCAGCGTCACGAACGCGGTCTTGGGCCACCAGTCGCCGTCCGTGACCGTTCGGTCTGGCTCGCCCGCGTCGCCGAGGAGCAGGCCGAACAGCCGATCGCCCTCCACGCGCCCGCGTTCGGTGACGCGCAGCGAGGGGCGGTGTTCCGGGGTGAATGACTTCACGGGGTAGCGGTAGAGCGCGGCGACGTGTGCGGACATGCCGGGCAGTCTAGCGGCACGCCCGCCCGAGGCGCGCACGGTGCGCCTCCGTTACGCTCGACGCATGACGACTCCCGGTGACCCCGAGCGGCTGTTCGAGGCGGACGCGGACCGCGCCGGCTACGTGCAGACCATGTTCACGGAGATCTCGCCGCGCTACGACCTGATGAACCGGCTGATGACGGTCGGCCAGGATCAGTCGTGGCGACGTCGCGCGGCGCGTGCGGCCGTCCGGCCGGGCGACGTCGTGGTGGACGCCGGCACCGGCACGGGCGACCTCGCGTTCGCGTGCCTGGAGGCGGGCGCGGCGCGCGTCGCCGGGTTCGACTTTGCCGGGGGGATGCTCGCCGGCGCGCGTCGCAAGGCGGCCGAGCGCGGCCTCTCCGACCGCACCGAGTTCGCGCTGGGCGACGCGACGAACCTGCCGCTGCCGGACGCGAGCGCGGACGTGTGGTGCTCCGCGTTCGTCGTGCGGAACATCCCCGACCTCGACGCCGCCCTGCGCGAGGCGCACCGCGTGCTCCGCCCCGGCGGCCGCCTCGCCGTCCTCGAGATCCCGAAGATGGAGCGCGGGCTGCTGCGGCCGTTCGCGCGGTTCCACTTCAACCAGGTGGTGCCGCGCCTCGGTCGGCTGATCTCCGGCCACCGCACCGCGTACACCTACCTGCCGGTGTCCGTGGACCACTTCCTCACGCCGCGCGAGTTCACGCAGCGCCTCCGATCGCATGGCTTTGAGGTGACGCAGGTGCGGATGCTGATGTTCCACACAGTGGCGATGCACGTCGCCGTGAAGCAGTAGCCGCAGACCTACCGGCTCAGAACTCGAGCCGCGCGACCTCGCCCGTCACGCCCAGGAACTCGCGCACGAACGCGTCGGCGGCGTCCGGGTCGAAGCGCGTGCAGGTGTAGAGCACGAGCGAGAAGAAGCGGGGCGCGGCCCAGAAGTAGCCGGAGATACCGCTGTCGATGAGCGGTACGAAGGCGTCCCACCCCGCGTTTTCGTCGCGTCCCATCCCGCTCGCCGGCGCGAACACGACCGGCTCGCCGTACGTGCGCAGCCCGAGGTGCGCCGCGAGGCCGAGGAGGCAGCGCCGGACGGCATCCGCGTCCACCTCGGCCGTCCAGTGGCCCTCCAGCAGCAGCCGCTGGCGGACGATGTCGGGGGCGAGGTCGCGGTACGGCTCGGCCACGGTGTGGCTAGGTGAGGAACGCGTCGCCGAGCGGCTCGCGCGGGACGTTCTCGTCGGCGTTGATCATGTGACGCGCCATGGGCCCCAGGCCGGCGAGGATCTCAGCGATCTCCGGCTCGCCGACACCGGCGGCACGCAGCGCCTCGCCCATGTGGCGCAGCCAGCGGCCCGCCCCGCGCTGGTCGATGACGAACGGGAAGTGGCGCCGGCGGAGGCGCGGGTGGCCGTAGCGCACGGAGTAGACCGGCTCGCCACCGAGCCACTGCTCCATGAACAGCGCCTGCTTCTCGCGGCCGTGACCCATCTCATCGGGGAACATCGGGCGGAGTTCGGGGTCGGCCTCCACGCGGTCGTAGAACTCGCGCGTGATCCGCTGCACCATCTCGCGCCCGCCGATGCGCTCGAACAGGTTCTCCTGCCGCGCCGCACGCTCACGCGGCGGGATCGCCGCGGGCGATGCGGCCGAGGCGACCGCGACCTCGACGGGCAGCGCGCGCGCCTCGAAGCCGCCGCACTGCATCACGGGGAGCCGGGGGTACTTCGGGAACGCCGGGTCTTCGTCGTTGCGGGCGCAGCGGAAGAAGACGGAGGCCTTGCCGCTGGCCACCGCGCGGACGTGCTCGCATCTGCCGCAGAGGCCGGGGGCGGTGCTCATGCCTCGATTGTAGTCGCTGGTAATCTGTAAGCCTCCACTGCAACGGACGGGAACCCGCGTGCGCGCAACGCTCCAGGCGATCATGCCGTACGAACTGCACGGCACCCGCTACTACCAGGTCATCTTCCAGCCCGAAGGCGGCCAGCCTCAGCAGGCCCGCCTCTCCTGGGACATGGTGGACGCCGACCTCCAGCCCGGCGAGGCGGTCGAGGTCAACGCGATCCTCGGCATTGTCGACAGCGTGCGACGCGTGAAGGCGAGCAACTGATGCTGAACGAACCCGGCGGCGTGGACTTCCCGACCGGCCCCGCGGTGGGCGAGGTCGTCCCGGACTTCACGCTCTCCGACCAGCACGGCAATCCCGTCTCGCTGCTCTCATCGCTTGAGGGGCAGCGGGCGCTCCTCCTGTTCTTCCGCTCGGTCAGGTGGTGACCGTACTGCCGCACGCAACTCGTGGAGTTGCAGCAGCACCTGGACGAGTTCACCGCCGCGGGCATCCGCGTGCTCGCCGTCTCCTACGACACCGTCGAGGAACTGGCGACGTTCGCGGAGGCGTATGGCATCCGCTACCCGCTGCTTTCTGACCTCGGGTCGGAGGTGATCCGGCGGTACGGCATCCTGAACACCACGCTGGAGCCCGACCACAAGAACTACGGCATCCCGTTCCCCGGCGCCTACGTGCTGGATCCGGACGGTCGGGTCGTGGAGAAATCGTTCTTCCAGCAGTACCAGGTGCGCCCCGCGGCGCAGTCCGTGCTGCGGGACGCCTTCGGCGTGGACTTCGAGGTGCGCGACAACCCGCGCGCGGAAACCGGCGCGCCGGGCGTGCGGGTGGAGGCCGTGCTGGGAGCGTCATCGCTGGCGTTCATGCGGCGTGTCCCCCTCCTCGTGCGGTTCGACGTGGACGAGGGCCTGCACCTGTACGGCGAGCCGATCCCGGACGGCTACATCCCGACCACCGTCACGGTCAGTGCCCCCGAGGGGATCGAGGCCGGCACGCCCGTCCCGCCCTCCACGCACCCGTTCCGCGTCGAGGGGCTCGCTGACGAGTTCCTCGTGTTCGACGGGCGGGCGGAGTTCGAGATCCCGCTGACGGCGACCGTCCGCGAGGGTGGCCCGTTCACCCTCGAGGTGACCGTGCGCTTCCAGGCGTGCGACGACCGCCAGTGCTTCCTGCCACAGGAGCGGACGCTGACCGTGGAGGCGCGCCTCGACCCGCTGGCGAAGGCGGCCGGCGGCTAAGCGGCGCGACCGGTAGGCAGCGGGCCGGTACCATCGGCGGCATGGTCGCGCCCGCGTCTCCCGTGCTTCGCCTGCTCGTACAGTGCCCGGACCGACCGGGCATCGTCGCGGCGGTGTCGCGCTTCCTGTTCGAGCACGGCGCGAACATCATGCAGGCCGACCAGTTCTCCACGGCGGGCGGCAGCGGCCGCTTCTTCCTCCGCATCGAGTTCCAGACGGCCGCGCTCGACCTCGACCAGGAGGCGCTGGCCTCGCGGTTCCAGGCGGAGATCGCCGGGCCCTTCGAGATGGAGTGGCGGCTGGCCGGTGAGCGTCGCCAGCGCGTGGCGCTGATGGCGTCCCGCACGGAGCACTGCCTGATGGAGCTGCTCTGGCGCTGGCGCCGGCGTGAACTGGAGATCGATATCCCGTTCGTCGTCTCGAACCACGCCGACCTTTGCACAGACGTGGAGGCGTTCGGGATCCCGTTCCACCACCTGCCCGTGACCGCCTCGACGCGCGCGCAGCAGGAGGCGCAGGTGCGCGCGCTGCTGGAGGCGGAGCAGGTCGACCTGGTCGTGATGGCGCGCTACATGCAGATCCTCTCGGGCGACTTCGTGAACGCCTACCCGGCGCGGATCATCAACATCCACCACTCGTTCCTGCCGGCCTTCGCCGGCGCCGACCCGTACGGCCGCGCCTTCGATCGCGGCGTGAAGATCATCGGCGCGACCGCGCACTACGCCACGGAAGACCTCGACGAGGGCCCCATCATCGAGCAGGACGTCGTGCGGGTCTCCCACCGCGACGCCCGCGAGGACCTCGTGCGGCTCGGCCGGGAGGTGGAGCGCAGCGTGCTGGCGCGCGCCGTCCAGTGGCACATCGAAGACCGCGTGTTCGTGTACGGGAACCGCACGGTCGTCTTCCGGTAGACGCCTCGAGGGCTTCACCGAGGGCGAACAGACCAGACCCGCCTCCGGCAGTATTCTCGATGCCTTCCTGTGACAGGACGCCGTGACGGTTCGCGCCCGGGCCGGCTGGATGGTGGCGCTGCGTGTTGTCTCGCGGCTTCGTCACGCTCTGGTTCGCCATGCTGGTCGCGATGGCCGGCATCTCCATGGTGTCGCCCCTCCTCCCCGTGTACGTGGAGGAGGAACTCGGCGGCCCGGCCGTGGCGGTGGCGCTCTCCTTCTCCGGCCTGGCGATCGCGCAGATCGTCACCGCGCCGATGGTCGGCCGCCTCGGTGACCGGTTCGGATCCAAGCGGTTCATCGTCATGGGGTTCACCGTCTACGCCGCCGGCGCGGTCGGCTACCTCTTTGCGACCCACTGGGCGATGGTCGTCGGCTTCCGCATCCTGTCGGGCGTGGGTGCTGCGGGCGTCTTCCCGATGACCCTGGCGTACGTCGGACGCCTCGCCCCGACCGGGCGCGAGGGCCGGTACATGGGCTGGTTCTCCGTCGCGCAGATCGGCGGGTTCGGCCTCGGGCCGCTGTTCGGCGGCGGCATGCGGGACGCGTTCGGGTCGGACGCGGCGTTCTTCGCGATGGCGTTCATGCTGGCGGCCACCGCTGTGTCGACGTTCCTCTTCCTGCCGTCCGACGCTCCCGCCGCGCCCGAGGAAGGCGATGCGCCGAGGCCGGACGGGCTGCCGTTCCGGGTGCTGCTGAAGCGCCCGGCGGTGCAGGCCTCGACGCTCCTGGTGATGCTGACGGCGCTCGGCTGGGGGTCGGCTTCGACCTGGCTCGCGGTATACGTGATCTCGGAGGAGGGGCTGGCGACGGGGAGCGCGCTGTTCGCGGGCATCCTGCTCTCCAGCCGCTCGCTCCTCAACGCGGCGCTTCAGCCGTTCACCGGCCAGATGGCGGATCGCCTGAGCCGCATGTGGCTCGTGGTGATCGGACTCGGCATCGGGGGCTGTGCGCAGGTGGCGATCCCGCTGGTGCCGCACGGGATTATCGAGACGTCAGCGTTCGGCCCGGCGCTGGTGATCGTGCCATGGGTGTTCGTGGCGATGCTCCTGGCTGGCCTCGGGGAGGCGCTCTCTTACCCGGCGCAGCAGGCGATCTTCGTGCAGGTGGGCCGGAAGGTCGGCATGAGTTCGCTCATGGGCCTGAACTCCATGGGGTCGTCGCTCGGATTCCTGTCGGGGTCCCTCGTGGGTGCGTTCGTGAAGACACAGTTCGGCATGGAGGCGGTCTTCTACATGGCCGGCGGCCTCGCGCTCCTCGGCATGTTCGCCTTCGTGGTGCTGATGCAGCGAGCGCGGGCCGATCTGGCCGGTGACGACCTCGTCGAGGGGGCAAGCGGGCTCCCGGAAGCGGCGGTCTAGAGCCCCGTGCGGGGCCGGGTTCCCCCGGAGCGGGCGGCGCAGTACCATAACGGCAATGATCCACTTCTCCCGCGCGCCCTTCGCGCGGACATCCCACACCTCCCAGGACGATTCATGACCACTCTGACCACCGGGGGTAATGCCCGGTGACGCCTCCTGCTGGCTTCCTGCGCCGAATCTTCGGCGGCAAATCAGACGACCAACCTCAACCCGCAGACGCGGGCGCACGCGCACCTCGCGCGGCGGCAGCCCGTCCCGCGGCCCCGGCCGACGCGCCGGATGACGACGCACCGCGTCGCCGCCGTCGCGGCACCCGGGGCGGCCGCAACCGCAACCGCGCCGAGGGACAGGCGCCCGAGGCCACCTCGCCCGCCGCGTCCGAGGCGCGCGCACCCCGTGAACCTCGCGCACCGCGTGACCAGCGCGATCAGCGCGACGCCCGCTCCCGCGACGGCCGCGCGGACGCGGAGCGACCCGCCGCCAGCCGATCGCAGTCCTCGGGCCGTTCCCGCTCCGGTGGCACGGCCGAGGGTCGCCCTGCCGCAGCCGGTGGTGACGCCTCGAACGGCGCGTACCGCTGGGGCCGCCAGGTCGACCCGAACGAGGCGCGCGAGCGCGGCGAGCAGGCCTCCCGCCGCCGCCGGGGCTTCCGCCCGCAGCGCGGGGACCTGGATGCGCCTCTCCCGGAAGACATCGCGTTCCGCTCCGGCGACGAGGGAGGTGACCGCTCCATCCTCCCGAACCGCCGCAAGCGCCCCACTGGCCTGCGCGACACCGACCGCATCCTGGTGGGTGGCGCGCGCACTATCGGCAACTGGGTGCCCCGTGGCGACGTGGTCGCCCACCCGCTGGCTCCGCCGACCCCCGTGGAACTGCCGCCGAACATCGAAGACCTCGGTCCGGACGACCTCGTGGTCGTCGATGAGGACGGGACGCCGCTCGAGGTGATCGCCGCCGACTCCGGTGACGGAGAGACCGAGGACGGCGAGCCGAAGCGCCGGCGTCGTGGCCGCCGCGGAGGCCGTGGCCGCCGCCGTGCCGAGGACGGGTCGCCCGAGGCGGGCGACGCCCCGGCTGCCGACGATGACGGCGATGAGCCGGAAGCCCTCGATGAGCCAGTGGTGCTGGAGGTGTCCGCGGAGGCGCCGACGTCGGAGGAGCGTGACGAGCGTCCGGCGCGCGTCCGCCGCTCGCGGCGACCGGCACAGCCGGCCGCCGAGGAAACGCGCGACGCCGACGAGCCCGAGGCCGACGAGGCGCCGCGCCGTGAGCGCCGCGCTCCGCGTGCCGCGGTCGACCCGTCCGAGTACCCGGCCGCGTTTGCCGCGCTCGGGCTGACGGACGCCACGCTCGCCTCGCTGGCAGCGTTCGGCTTCCAGGAGCCCACGCCGATCCAGGCGCAGGCGGTCCCCGCGTTGATGAACGGCCTGGACGTGGTGGGCATCGCCCAGACCGGCAGCGGGAAGACGATCGCCTTCGGCGCGCCGATGGTGGAGAAGCTCGACCCCGACCTCGCAGAGGTGCAGGCGGTGGTGCTGGTGCCCACCCGCGAACTCGCTCAGCAGGTGCTGGACGTGCTCGCCGACCTCGCCCGTCCGTGCGGACTGGAGGCGGTCGGCCTCCTCGGCGGCCACTCGCTGCAGCGCGACTTCCGCGCGCTGGACGCGCGTCCGCACATCGTCGTCGGCACGCCCGGCCGCATCCTCGACCACCTCGGTCGGGGCACCCTCTCGCTCCGGCACGTGCGCTACGCCGTGCTGGACGAGGCGGACCAGATGCTGGACATCGGCTTCCTGCCGGACATCCGCCGCATCCTGAGCCGCACTCCGCAGCGCCGTCAGACCGCGCTGTTCTCGGCGACCATGCCGGGCACGATCCGCCGGCTGATCTGGCAATTCATGAACGACCCGGAGACCATCTCGGTCGCCGCTGAGTCCACCACGGTGGACAGCATCGCCCAGGTGTTCATGGAGGTCGCGTCACGTGACAAGGTCCGCGCGATGCGCGAACTGATCGACCGTGAGCTGAAGGGCCGCACGCTCATCTTCTGCAACATGAAGCGGCGCGTGGACAACCTGGAGCACGACCTGGCGCGCGATGGCGTGCGCGTGGGCGCCCTCCATGGCGACATGGACCAGAAGCAGCGCGACCGCGTGGTGCAGCAGTTCCGCGAGGGCGCGCTGGACGTCCTCATCGCCACGAACGTGGCGGCCCGAGGCCTGGACATCCCGGAGATCACCCACGTGGTGAACTACGACGTGCCCCAGAACCCGGAGGAGTACGTCCACCGCATCGGCCGCACCGGCCGCGCCGGCCGCGAGGGCAAGGCGATCACGTTCGTCTCCGAGTGGGACATGGACGCCTTCGACCAGATCCACGCGAAGTTCGCGGACAAGATGCACAAGGAAGACCTGGCGCTCTACCGCCCGACCGCGAAGCCGGCTGCCCCGCCCGCCGAGGCGCCTGCCGCGCACCTCGAGGACGCCGGGGTCGTCGAGGACGACGCAACCGCCTGAGCCGCGGCTTCACCTCGCCTGCTCCCCGTCCGCCGCACGAGGCGGATGGGATGCGCGTACACTCCCGGCGCGGCGGCGCGACATGGCGCTGCCCGTAGCGGCGGCCCGACATGGGGTGCGCCGGAAAGGGACAGCATGCGCAGGGTTTCAATCGGGGTGAACTGGCAGGGCGAGTTCGACCTCGATGATGTCATCGAGCAGGCGAAGATCGCGGACGACGCGGGCGTGGAACTCATCTCCATCGCGGAGGCGTGGGGCCGCGACGCGCTGACGCTGCTCACGGTGCTGGCGCGGGAGACGTCCAACATCCACCTGGGCACCAGCATCATCAACAACTTCTCGCGGAGCCCCGCCGCCATCGCGCAGCATTTCGCGACGATGGACGAGATCTCGAAGGGCCGCATGGTGATCGGTCTCGGCTCATCCGGGCCGAACGTGATCGAGCACTTCCACGGGATCAAGTTCGACCGTCCGCTGACCCGCACCCGCGAGTACGTGGACATCATCAACATGATCATGCGCGAGGAGCCGTTGAACTACGACGGCAAGGTGTTCAAGTTGCAGCGTGGCTTCACCCTGCGCTTCAAGCCGTTCCGCCCGCACATCCCGATCCATCTCGCCTCGGTGACGCCGAAGTCGGTGCAGCAGACCGCGGAGATCGCGGACGGCTGGATGCCGATCTTCCTGCCGAAGTCGCAGTGGAAGGAACAGCTGGACGCGTTCTACACGGCGGTGGAGGCGGCCGGGCGGAAGCGCTCGGACGTGGACGTGCGCAACCCCAACGGCGTGACCGTGACGGACGACCCGGAGCGCGCGTACGCCGGCATTGCCGGCACTGCCGCGTTCTACATCGCCCGCATGGGCGACTTCTACTACGAGCACTTCAGCCGCATGGGCTACGCGGACGAGGCGAACGCCGTCCGGCGCGCCTGGTCTGACGGCGGCTCCGGCGCCGGCGCCGCCTCCGTGCCGCGCCCGCTCGTGGAGGAGCTCGGCACCGTCGGCGGCGTCGAGGAGTGCATCGAGGCGCTCGATGCGGCCTCGGAGGCCGGCTTCACGCTGCACGCGGTGAGCGTGACGGAGCGCGATCCGAAGAAGCGGTACGAAATCTACCGGAAGCTGGTCGGGTAGCCGGCGGCGGAAGACAGCGCGAACGGTATCGGAGGCCCGGGGGCGTAACCCTCCGGGCCTCTCTTCTTTACCGACTGTTCGCCGAAATCGCAGGTGTTCTCCGGATGGACTCGGGAGACACCTGATGTACTGTTCACGGCGGAAGGATCCGCCGTGACTGCAGAGCGCACCCGTGCCGTCTTCGACCAGTGGCTCGCCCTCGCGACCGAAGGTGGCGACTTTGTCTCGACGATCGGCGCGTTCTGCGCGCTCGACTGCCGGGTGCATGTGCCGAACGGCATCATCGCGGACTCTCAGACGCTGGCGCAGCAGACCATGGCCGCCCGGCTCTTCTTCCCGGACATGTCCGTGGAGATCGAGCGTGCCTTCTTCCTCTCGGAACACCTGGTCGTGCAGGCGGTCGTGACCGGCACGGCGCAGCCGGTGATGCCGCATCTGGCCCCGGTCGGCGGGACTCCGATGCGTTCCTTCAGCCTCATGGTGCTGGAGGTGAACGGGGAGGGCCGCTTCTCGCAGGCCTGGACGTACGTGAACATCGGCGCGGCCGCGCTCTTCCCGGTGCCGGAGGGCGCCCTGAGCGCGCCCGCGCGCGTGTCGCCTCATCCTCCGGGGACCCTGCGGCAGGCGCAGGCGCTCTACCAGGCGTGGACGGAGGAGATGGAGCGCGCCGACATGCCGGCTGCGCTTGCCGCTGTCTCGGAGCCGGACTGCGTGGTTTACGCGACGAACGGCGTGGTCGGCGACCTCGCGATGATGCAGGAGCACGCCGGCATTGTGGCGGCGGGGTACCCCGACCTGTCGATGGAGATCGAGAACGTCCTCTTCTTCGAGGACCGCGTCCTGATCCAGATGCTGTTCAGCGCAACCCACACGGGCCGCCTCGGGACCTGGGAGCCGACTGGCCGGCACATCCGCTTCACCGGCGTGGTGATGATGCGCGTGGCGGCGTCCGGGCGGGCGGCGGAGATGTGGCCGCTGCTCTCGCCGGGGAGCCCGCTGATCTTCCCCGTGGAGTACACGGTGTGACGCCCGAACGGTTCCAGTCGTTGCTGGGAGAGT
>WBZO01005038.1_pt1 | contig 13728 bp, 7 predicted proteins | sample 5204261 | NCBI WGS metagenome assembly WBZO01 (sample SAMN12412400, study PRJNA552823) | activated sludge metagenome | isolation source: activated sludge from anammox sidestream of wastewater treatment plant... | place: USA: North Carolina | collected 2017-09
CTTGAGATCACTCTCCCGGTTCTCAATCTTGCTTCCTGGTTGACTACCATAAAAGTTAAACCGCCATTAACACCTATCACGAGGTCATCAGTGACAAGGAAATTGTAAAGCAAACCACCATTAAGAATTAATTGGCTGAATGAGGAATTTACTTCCACAAATTTTTCTGAAAGCTGGCTGCTGAAGTTCAGATAGGATGAGTTGTACCACGATTGAAAATTTGATTGCGAAATGTAAGATGTTCTTGCATACATATACATATTTTTTAGGAATGGAATCGGAATACCAATACTTCCGCCAAATGCAAATAATGCAGGACTCTGGGTTTCATTACCGGATAAATTAACGATTGCAACTCCAGCCATTCCTCCAAGAAATATTGAGTTAGGTCTTAAATATGACTGTGCGTTAGTAAGAAAACCAGTTGAAAGCGATAAAACGAAAATCAATGTAAGTTTTTTCATAATTCACCTTTGTTTAATTGAAACGTAATAAATAATCCGGTTATAGTCAAACTATATTTCAAGCGAATGGCTTTAATAATTTATATTTTTTTAATTCAACTCATCACGATTATATTTCATTAAATTTTTTTGAGATTTAAAACATCCCATTATTAAATCTGCAATGAAGCAGATGAACCTTCTTTCACCATATTTCTGGAATATTTAATGATTGCTAACAGAGTAAATGAGATTGCCGTATCCGAAACCATGCATATTGCAGCCGAAGCAAAAAAACTCAAAGCCGAGGGATTTGATGTTATCAATCTCAGTATGGGAGAACCCGATTTTCCCACACCAAAAAATATAAAAGAGGCTGGCAAAACAGCAATCGAAGAAAATCATACAAGATATACTATTAACGCAGGAACTGTTGAGCTTAGAACTGCAATTCAGGCTAAGCTTAAAAGAGACAATCAACTCGATTACAAACTAAATGAAATAATTGTTTCCAGCGGAGCTAAACAGAGCTGCTACAATGCAATTTTAACAACAGTAAATCCCAGCGATGAAGTTATTATTCCCTCGCCATATTGGGTTTCATATCCTGCGATGGTTAATCTTGCAGGTGGTACAGTTGTTGTCATTGAAACAACTGAAAAGAATGGATTCAGGATTACACCTGAACAGCTTGAAAAAGCCATCACAAAAAAAACTAAATTGTTTATTCTTTGCAATCCATCCAATCCGACAGGTTCAGCATACAATAAAGAGGAGCTTATTGCTTTAGCCGAAGTTGCTGAAAAAGGAAATTTTTATATTCTTGCCGATGAAATTTATGAGAAGATGGTTTATGATGATTTTGAGTTCTACAGTTTCGCAACTGTGGCACCTGAACTTCGGAATAGAATTATACTTGTAAATGGAATCTCAAAATCCTATGCAATGACCGGCTGGAGAATTGGTTACACAGCCGCCAATGAACATATAGTTGAAGGAATGAACAAGATACAGAGTCACAGTACATCACATCCATCTTCGGTTTCGCAATTTGCTGCTATTGAAGCATTAACCGGACCTCAATATGTGATAAATGAGATGTTTGTCGAATTTAAAAAGCGAAGAGAATTTTTGCACAATGAATTAATTTCAATTAAAGGAATTACTTGTTATAAACCGGAAGGTGCTTTTTATCTTTTTCCTAACATTTCAACATTTATGCATAAGCACTCAAAAGTATTGAAGATTGAAAATTCTTTTGACTTTGCGATGCACTTGCTTTACGAAGCACATATTGCTGTAGTTCCTGGAAATGCATTTGGCGCAGATGATTATTTGAGAATCTCCTACGCAACTTCGATGGAAAATTTGAAAGAAGCTGTGATAAGACTAAAAAAAGCTTTAGCGAGACTTGAAGTCTGAAATATTTATACTCGGCTTTAGTTTCTTTACAGGCTGATCTGCAAGATGATTTGAATGTTTGAGTGATTAATTGATTGAATGCGTTACGTTAAATTGAACTTTTATTCTTCATCATCAATTAAACATTTTGCTGTTTAATGTATTCCTGTAGTGAATCTGCTATGACTTCAACAGGCATATCAAGACCTGTCCAAAGTTTAAAAGATTTGGCAGCCTGAGCAATAAGCATCTTTAATCCTCCCACTACTTTTGCTCCTTGCATCTCTGCAGTTTTAAGAAATTTTGTTTTAGTCGGATTATAGATCAGATCGAAAACTATTTGATCTTCATTGAAAGAATCATCAATATCCGTGATTGTATCTTCAATCTCAGGATACATTCCTATTGTAGTAGCGTTAACAATAAGTTTTGAATCCCTTAAAGTATCAACATTATCCGGCGGAAAAAGTTCAAATGTATGAAACAAATCATATCGCATCTTCAAAGAAAAATCATTCGCCAGCGTATCAGCTTTCTGCTGGGTTCTGTTTATGATATTTATTTCCTCAGGTTTGAAATAACGGAGTAAAGTATAAATAACGGCTCGCGCACTTCCGCCGGCACCAATTACAGTTGCTTTCGCTCCAGATATTTTTTCTTTAAATGGAAGTAACGTTTCCAGGATTCCAAAAGCATCAGTATTATAACCCATCAACTTGCCATGGTCATTAACAATAGTATTTACGGCTCCTATAATTGAAGCTTCTTCAGATACTTCATCAAGGAACTTTATTATTTTTTCTTTGTGTGGAAGTGTTACATTTAATCCTTTTAAACCCAGTGCAAGCACTCCATTAACTGCGGCTTTAAGATTTTCGGATGGAACATCGAAAGGAAGATACACATAATCTAAGTTCATCTGTTCAAGCGCAAAATTTTGAATAAATGGAGAATATGAATGCTTAATCGGATGACCAATCAAACCAATTAATTCCGTATTTGCTAAAAAGGAATCTCTCACATAGCCCTCATATAAAATTCACAGGAATTGTGCACTTGTTAGTTTTCGCCTAAAAGTTTCTTAAAGAGCTTGGAAGATTTTATTTCAGGATAGTCATTTGTAAATTCCTCTTCAATACTTGGGTCCAGTTCAAATGCTTTCTTTAAACAATGAATTGCATCCTCAGTTCTGCTGAGAATAAAATTGACCTTTGCTTTCTCATAAATAGCTTTAGCATCATTTTCCTTTAAAACTATACATTTATCAAAAGCTTCAAGAGCGCTCAGCCATTCACCAAGTTCTATATAAGTTTCTGCAAGCGTGAACCATATATCGTAATTAGCAGGTGATATTTTTAATGCGTGAATATAACTTGCGACAGCTTCTTTTAATTTGCCCAAAGAATATTCAAGATCAGCTTTTGCGTACCATGCCTCTGCACTATCCTGAGCAAGAGTAACAGCTTTGTTAAAATCTCTTAAAGCATGCTGATATTTTCCTGCTGAATCGTAACAGTAACCGCGGGCTAAATATGCTTCAAAATAAGCATCGTTATTTTTTATTGCTTCACTGTAAAACCTGAGAGCATTTTTCAAATCACCAAGTTCTTCGTAAAGATTTCCAATATTAAAGCAGGTTGTTTCATCGTTCGAATCAAGTTCATAAGATTTCCTGAAACACTCGAGTGCTTCATGGTATCTCTCAAGTTCAGCAAGAATATTTCCTTTGTTGAACCATGCACTTGTAAAATTTTCTCTTATAGAAACCGCAAGATCATAGCTGTTTATAGCCTGTTCAGGTTTGTTCATCTTGGATAGAATAACTCCACGGTTATACCATCCGTTTGGGTTATATGGTTCCAACTCAAGAAATTTTTCGTAAGAAGCCAAAGAGTTAGAATAATCTTCCAAATTCTCATAACAAAAGCCAAGCTCGTAGTATGCTTCAGAATAATCAGGATTGAGTTTCAAAACTTTATTAAAAAATCTGATTGCAGCTTCGAATTCTTCATTATGCTGATGAAGAATTCCGAGGCTGTAGAGAGCATCTTCATTATTCGGATCGTTTGAAAGAGCTTTATTCAATGATTCTTTTGCCTGTGTGAATAAACCAATATTTTCTTCGGCAATTGACCGGTCAACAAGTGCATCAGTATCGCCAGGATTCAACGACAAAGCTTTATTAAAACATTCGATGGATTCATTAAAATATCCAAGTGCATTCAGGAATAATCCTTTTTTAATCCAGTATTCTGAATTGTATGGAGAAATTTCAAGAAGCGCATTTATTATGTATAACCCATCTTCATTTAGGTCATGTTCGAGGCAGGCTTGAGTTACTTCGTCAAACATATCAAGATAACCATAGACAGCACCAGTATCTATCAGCTTTTTACATTCTTCTATCTGTTCCTTAAGTTTTTCATTTCCGGAAGGTTCATCAAATACATATTCTTCATTAAAGAAATTCATCTACTTTCCTTATTAAATTTAATTCCACAAAAAATTTAGAACTAAAAAAAACTAAAAACAAGAATCGAACCGTTTGACATATTAATAAAATTTTTGTAAGCAAATATCGGACATAAAAAAAGCCCCGAATGAACGGGGCTAAGAAAGATAGGAGTTTACTTTAACAGTATAAGTTTCTTTGTATCGACAAAATTGCCGGAAGTAAGAGCGTAAACATAAATTCCACTTGGCAGATTTGAAGCATTAAATGTAACTGAGTAATTTCCAGCTTCTTGATTTTCATTTACCAATGATGCTACTTCTGTCCCGAGCATATCATAAACTTTCAAAGAAACTTCTCCGGAAGTTTTTATTGAGTATGAAATTGTTGTCGTTGGGTTGAACGGGTTTGGATAGTTCTGACTTAACTCATAGTTATCAACAACTTCGGTTGGATTATTAACAGAAATTTTATAAGGATCCTCTCCTTGAACAATTGCTTCTACTTCATTTGATGCTGGTGAAACTTTAGCTGTTAAATCAACTGCGGTAATATAATATTTTGCTACTGTTCCACTCTGGCATTGTGCACCAGGAGGAGGATTGCAAACTGTTTCCTCATTGTCAATATATTCAGTGGGCAGTGAGGCTGAAACAGTTGTATGCAATGTGAAGGGAAGAGAACCGATCCTCCTATAAATACGATAATAATCTATATCCTGTTCAGGATTTTTCTGCCAAACTAATTTAGGATGATTATTATGCGAGGACATAGTAAGATTTTGTGGTGCAATTGGATTTAAATTTTCCCACCTGTACCTCAAATTATTTCCGTTGTTGCTTCCTAAACTATCTTTCCAGATAACGTGAACTTCATTGCCTGCCGAAGATACATTTACGTGCATTGGATCAACTGATGGTGGATTAAGGCCATAGTTATAAATAATATCATCAGGATATCCGCTTATTGATTTGGAACGCCAGATGGCAAAATCCTCTATTTGTCCACCACCTTCACCACCAGCTATTTGTTTGTAATAAAATGCCGAATGACTGTTATTGTCAAAAGTAGTTGTTGAGTAAACCAATTGATTGAAATTAGAATAAGGGTTAGGCAGATAACCTAAAAAAGCATTATCACTTAATCTTTTCCATGCCCAGCCAAGCCGATGACTGTAAGTTCCATTCTCATAGAATGAATAGTAAATTACAAGTGTTGTGCTTGTAACACGAATACCAGCAAGGTTTGATGAAACAAGATTAGGTTCTGATACAGTATAACCTGATAATACAGAAGTCCAGTCATTTTGTGTAACTCTATATTTTCTCCAGTTATTAGTATTTGTGCCGCTCTTTTGCCACATAAAATAGACATAATCTTCGTTCACTCCAGTGTAACGGGCAGTTATTTTTGGATATGTGCCGGTTTCTCCTGTGGAAACTACCATTTCACCTGTGAAATTCCCACTCTGATAATTACGGTATCTATATTTTACTATTCCTGACTCAAGGTAAGTTATGTGCAAGTTTTGATTGGAAACTATAGATTCCATCCAAGATGTACTTGTCACAAGATTGAGTGTGTATATTAAACTCCAGTTTGAACCACCATTAGTACTACGTCTTACTCTCATTTGGCTTCCGATTCCATAAACAATATAAATATTGTCTGCATCACCGGAAATACTCGGAGAAACTACTGCGGAGTATTCTATAGTTATTGGCGAACCTGCAACTCCGTTCAGATTCATTTTGTAATATTTCAACGAACTACTGTTTTGGACGATAATATGGTTACCATCCCGGTTTGTAAATATATCCACACCGCCAAAATTTAATGCATTAGAAACATTAATGTTTGTTTCTTTAACAGAAGTCCAGTTTGGCGTCTGTGTAAAACCTGCTGCATATAGCAGCAGAACAATTAAGATGATTATCTTCTTCATTTTTAAAATACCTTTCTTGTCAAGGCTCAGCAGTTAAGCTGAGTCTGATTATTTTAACAAAAGTGATTTAAATGTTCTAACAGAATTCTTTGTCTTGAGGACAATTAGATAAACACCGCTTGGTAGTGAATTGCCAAGTCTGTCCCTTGCATCCCAGGAAATATTATAATTTCCCGGAGAGAATACCTTATCTAATAGTGTTGTTATTTCTTTCCCTAATGAATTAAAAATTTTTAACTGAACGTTTGAAGTTTCATAAATATTGAAGCTGATAATACTTTCTGAATTAAAGGGATTCGGATAAGCCCGAACGACTTCAAAGGATAGTTCTTTAATCTCTGATTCAATTATTCCAGATATTTTATCTCTTTTCAGTATGTAGCTAAAGTTATAAATAACTGAAGGTGTATATTTTTCCATCGGAATAAGAAGGTCTCTCTTTCCATCACCATTAAGATCTGCAATAGAAACAGGATAGAATTGAGCGCCGAGCTGTGTTACTTCTCCGAGCTTTGCATACCACAGCTTATACTGATGATTGCCGGGAGAACCAACAAATTTTATAATTAGTATTACATTGCCTATCGAAATAATTAATTCTTCTTTGTTGTCGTCATCGATGTCTACTGCTTGTAATAAATTAGTAAAGGAAAGGGAAGTCAAATATCTGAGTTCAATGCTTGCAACTACCTTATAGCTGTTATCCCTATCTGTTTCATAACATTGATAAAGAGTAATTCCCTCTTCAAAATCTTGCCCGCCAATCCAGAATTCAGGTTTTCCGTTCCCATCAAGATCTTTTGTAGCAGCTTGCATATATGTATTAGGCGTAGAAAATGGGAATTGATTAACAATTGAATACTCATTTTCATCTTCATTTTCTATTACAAATACATTACCGGGACCTGAGCTAATAACCAGTTCAGTCTTATTATCCTGATCAAAATCCCCGATTGCAAAGCCAGAGATATCACTATCAAAGATAGATTTAAATCTGAATACTTCTTCAAAATTGTTTATGCTATCTCTGTATTCAGATATAACACACATTGTTGTATCCCAAATACTCGGAGTAGTAAAAGCACAATCTGTTATCCCGTTATTATCCCAATCTCCCAATATTAAATTATTTATTTGGAGTGTGTCTAAATAAAAGAAGAAATCGGGAGTTGTTGGTAAAACACTTGCTGAATCACATTTATAAACTGGATAAAAGAAAAAAACATCATCCACTAATGATGCTATAATTATCTCTTTGTTCTCATCTTTGTTAAAATCTGCAATTCCTTTTACTAAAACTGTAGAAGTATCATAAGAAAATATATCTTGGTAAATGTCATTGATATTTCTCTCAAATATTTTTACTGGCCCAGCAATATTGGGTATAATTGTATTTGTACATCCGAATAATTCCGGTCGTCCATTATTATTTAAATCTTCTACTGGCTGAGGTAACCACCAAGAAATATTAGCTACAGGAACTTGTTGCCAAAAGGTAAATTTGCTGCTGTATTTAGTTGTATCTATTTCCCAAATGTTTATTATTGTTGTATCAACATCCGCATTACTTTCAAAAATATTTTCTTTGCTGCCAAGATAAAAAGTCCTGCTTTCTCCAATTCTGTTTGTTAGCCTGTAAATATTTGGTGAATTTTCTTCATACTTTCCTCCCTGTTCAACAAATTTTTGTAGTTCATACCCTTTGTTAAAATTGTTTTGCTGCGCAAGGATAATTGCACTTAATCCAAAAACCAGTAAGAAAAATATTTTATTCATTCTGCTACTCAATATTTTATAGGGAAAGAAAACACTGTTAGAGATTGCTTCTCCGTCAATTGCCGGATAGCAATAACTGATGATTTTTTTCAAGCTATGTAAAACCAGAAGGGAAGAATAAGAAATGAATGGATGGTTGATTGAATGATTGTATGAGAACTTTGAAAGTTTCATACAGAATAATCTGGATTGGTGAAAATAATTTCACCATCTTTCTCGCTCCGGAGAGAGAGAGAGAGAGCTAAATATCGTGCCAACTTTGAAGAACTTATTTCTGAAAAAAAGTTCATCGGTTTTCTACCCTGAATTAATTTCAATGAGAACTTAACGAACTGATCTCACAAAGTCAATATCTTTATTAAATTATATCAGAAAAATATTTTTGCATCTATGGATGAAGGCTGAATAATTGCGATGTGATGAAAATATGTTTATGAGTTTTGGATATCCGGGAAATAAATAAAAACAGAACCCGGTATTAACCGGATTCCGTGTGATGTTGAGGCTGGTTGTTTACTTCAGCAAAATTAATTTCTTCGTCTCCATAAAATTTCCTGAAGTTAATGTGTAGAAATAAATCCCACTCGTTAATGCCGAGCCTGATCGGCTTGGAAGTTCTGCTGCGTTGAAAGTAATTGAGTAATTTCCTGCTTCTTGATTTTCATTTACCAATGAAGCTACTTCTGTTCCGAGCATATCATAAACTTTCAAAGAAACTTCTCCTGCATTTTTTATTGAGTATGAAATTGTTGTTGTTGGGTTAAAAGGATTGGGGTAGTTCTGGCTGAGTTCATAGTTGTAACTTAACGCTGCAGAACCAGAGTTGTTAACTTTATTTGTTGCATTCGAACCATTATTCCCAGGAGAGTTATGTATGAATTTCAAAAATTCGATCATTACGGTCGAGGAATAAGCTGAATAATGATTGTTATTATCTAAAGCTCTCATTCTGTATTCAGCAAAATAACTCTCTCCGGAACCAGCACCTTGAACTTCTGAATCTATGAACTGAGATATACTACCGCCGGGAGAATAAACAACTGTCCAAGGTCCCCAGGGATTATCCAGAAACTTTATTCTGCGTTCAACTTGATAAGCATTGTATGTCTTTACAAATACATCAGGTTCGTTATTTAATTGCCAGGTTAGCTTTGCGCACTGTACATTTCCTTGTTGATATGGATTAACTGCTAATCCAGTAGGTGCAAGTGGAGCATCATCATAATGCCTGAATTTTATTTTCGAAGGATAATCTGGATTGGAAACTCTTAACAGATATAAATCATTCGAATTTGAACTTAAGAAACTTGATTGCTCAAACAAAGGTACATTTGCGATAACACCTGAATAAGTTGTACCTGTAAGATACTTGTGAACATAGTTGACAGCCTGTTCATCATAATAGATAATATGTATTCTGTTATTAAGCGTATTATTGACAACGTGTATTTTGTTAACCGGAGTGAAAAGGTTTTCGTTGTTTTGATTCCAAGTGGAACTACCCAAACTTCTATATGAATGACCAATATATGAGCCTTCTGTACCGATTGAAGCATAGTCCGCTCTGTACATTTCATTTAAATAGTTACTAGAAATAATTGGTTTACCCTTTCTCAGATTGGTTGTATATGGTAAATAATTGAACGGAACGCTCTGAGATGCTTGCCAGGTACCTGAAGAACGGTCTCTAGTTTTTGGTTCATCAAATTGATATTTAATAAAGCTTACGTGAACTCTGTCAGGTGAAAATGTTAAATCAGGTTCGTCTCCACCGTACTCTTCATTATCTGTAATATTTTTATATTCGCTCCAACTAGGACCCGATGGAGTAAATTTTATGAAGTGTGAATCATAGCCCCAACCGCTTACTCTGACTTCTGACCAAACTATGTAAATTAATGCATCATATTTATAAGCAAGAATTTTATTGCAGCCGGTATTGACTAAATCACGACTAGAAAATGTGTTATTCCAGGTATCACCGAGATTGGTGCTTCTTGCTACTTTAATATCATCGTTTTTGTAATAGACTGCATAAACGTCATTTCCAAATGCAACTACGTTTGCATGATTAGTTCCTGCGCCTTCTGATTCAATTACTTTGTCGTATTTTATTACACCTCCATTCGAGTTCACAAGTGCATATCTTATTCCTCCATTCCTTGAGTAAACAATATGCACACCATTTTGATCTACAAACGAAGTAACTATTGTATTTGACTGGACAAAGAAATTAATATCGGTTTCAGACGACCAATAATTCTGACTAAAGCCGACTGATATAAATAAAACTGTAAGAATAAAAATTAGCTTTTTCATTTTAGTTCTCCCTTTTTATCCAGGCTCAGCAAATAAGATGAGTCTGATTATTTAATTAAAACTGATTTAATTGTTTTGCTGTATTTATCAGCAATCATTGTAATGAAATAAATTCCGGAAGGAACTAAATTTCCATTTACATCTGTTCCATTCCAGATAATTTCATATTCTCCGCTTAAGCAGGTTTCATTTATTAATACTTTTATCTCTTCCCCGAGTGAATTATAAATGCATAAAGATACTCTTGCGTCCGATGGTAAATGAAATTTTATCCTGGTTTCAGGATTGAATGGATTTGGATAGTTATTATACAAATCAAATCTATCAAGAATAGGATTATAATTATCATCTACTTCAGAAATCTTATTGCGTTTATGAAAAACAGAGTAATAAGCACTCTTCTGAGATGGAAAGTAAAGGTAATGATTTGCAACAATTTCATAAGTTCCATCACCATCTAAATCAGCAGCATCAATTCTATCTATCAATTGACTTGAGTATGTAGTATCAATTAATGGTAAGAGGTTAATAAAATCGAAATAGTAAGAACCTACGCCATTATTTTTAATCCCAAAAACAAAATCTCCGTTTGCAAGAAAAAGATCTTTCTTCCCATCATAGTCCAGATCACAAAAACGCAATTTACCTGTTGTAAAAGCAAAAAGTCCCCGAATATCAATCTGGTAAACCTGCTCATAATTTCCGGGCACGTCAGCTTCAAAAACGTAAATTCTTGTTACACCGCCATAAAGGCTGCTGTTGAAATCACCACCTATCCATATCTCCGGCTTCCCGTTACCATCCATATCGTCTGTAAAAGTGGTCAGATATGCATTATAAGTTTGGAGTGTATCTTCAAGTTCAACCATATATTGCTTTCCCTGAACATGTTCGTATATATAGAATTTACCATCTATACTTCCGGTTCCAAAATTTCCTTTCACATCCTGATCAAAATCACCCGTTGAAATACCATAAGTATATTTATCAGGTAATGGGCGATGATAATAAATAAGTTCATAATTATTTATTTGAGGATTATACTTAGCCACGTGGTTGCTGTATGACCATACACTATCACCATCTCCTGCATCCAGAAAATAAATTATCTCGAGATTAATATCATTATCAATATCATAAAATGTTGGTGTGTTGGGTTGATACTGTGGGGGAAAGGAGTTATAGATAAAATTGAAATTATTGATTAAATCATTAGGTGTATTCTGTTTGAAAAATTTCATACTGTTTTCCCTACCTCTATAGAAAATATCCAACAGTCCATCATTTGTAATGTCTCCAACATCAAAAAACTTATCAGATGAATCCAACGGAAAATCATAAATCAAGCTGAATAACGAGTCATTACTTTGCTCATAAATTTGTGTGGCATGAAAATCCAAAAACGGTGAATTATTGACAAATCGATAAACATAAAGTTCCATCTTATTATTCTTATTAGCATCAATGGCAATGTAATTTGCTGAGTAAGCATTATAGGCTGGTATTTTTCCATAGGAACGGTATAGATTATCATAGTAACTGAGATTTAGTGTATCTAGCTCTAAAATCAAGTCTGCTTGACTAAGATTATCTTCTTCTGGGAATGCTCGCAAAGATTTTAAGTAGCGGTCATTTGTTGCCTTGTCAATTACTTCGAAGGTGCTATCCTGCAAAAGATGGACATCAATACCTGGATTATTCCTGAATTCATTAAATGACCTTTTTTGTGCAAATGTGCTTTGAGCTACTGTCATAACTAATAATATCACAATAAAAAATTTATTCAATAACATACTATCCTCTTAATAAAAATTTCGTGGAAGAGATTTGCTTATCTCCGAGCTATGTAAAACCAGAAGGGAAGAATAAGAAATGAATGGATGGTTGATTGAATTGCTGTATGGAAACTTTGAAAGTTTCATACAGAATAATCTGGATTGGTGAAAATAATTTCACCATCTTTCTCGCTCCGGAGAGAGAGAGAGAGCTAAATATCGTGCCACCTTTGAAGAACTTATTTCTGAAAAAAAGTTCATCGGTTTTCTACCCTGAATTAATTTCAACAGAAACTTAGATAAGGAATTTTAGAAAGTCAAGGTGGTTCTTGATAAATTGTTGAACTCGTAAAAAAACCCACGATCACTCGAGAATTTACAAGCACTAAATAGATTTAATTTTTACTTTTTCAAAACCGCAGTCACTTTTTTCGCAGCATCAGCAAATGAATCAGCAACTTCAAAGTTTAATCCTGATTCTCTCAGAAGTATTCCTGCTTCTTTTGCGTTCGTACCTTCAAGCCGTACAACAATCGGAACAGCAACGTGCATTTCTTTTGCTGCGTCAATAACTCCCTGTGCAACCCGGTCGCATCTTACAATTCCACCAAATATATTAATAAGAATTGCTTTAACATTTATATCAGAGAGAATAATCTTAAAACCGTTCGCCACTGTTTCTTTGCTTGCACCACCGCCAACATCAAGAAAGTTTGCCGGTTCACCGCCCGCAAGTTTTATAATATCCATTGTTGCCATTGCAAGTCCGGCGCCGTTAACCATACAGCCAACGTTTCCATCGAGTTTAATATAATTGAGATTATACTTTGATGCTTCAATCTCCAAGGGATCTTCCTCATCAAGATCTCTGTAAGCTGCAATTTCAGGATGACGGTAAATTGCATTATCATCGAAGTTCATTTTTGCATCCAGTGCAATAACTTTGTCATCATTCGTGATCACAAGTGGATTGATTTCAAGCAAAGAAGCATCCGTTTTTTCATAAGCATTATAAAGAGATTTTATGAATGGTATAAAACTTTTGAAAGCACTTCCTTCCAGACCAAGAGCAAAAGCAAGTTTACGTGCCTGGTAATCTCGCAATCCGACTGCCGGATCAATCCATTCTTTTATAATTTTTTCGGGAGTTTCCGCAGCTACTTTTTCAATCTCTACTCCACCTTCAGTAGAAACCATGATTACATTTTTAGAAACTGCACGATCAAGAAGAATTCCGAGATATAATTCTTTTTTGTAATCGAGTCCTTCAGTGATGAATAGTGTTTTTACAATTTTCCCTTCCGGACCTGTTTGATGTGTAACAAGAAGATTACCTAAAATCTTACTTGCAATTTCTTTTGCTTTTTCAACTGAAGTTGTGAACTTAACTCCGCCTTCAAGAATTAATTCATCAGGGTTTTTAGGATTATATAATTTACCTTTTCCTCTTCCGCCTGCATGAATCTGCGATTTAACAACAAACTGACTTATACCTTTCTGCTTAAGCTGGAAGATTACTCCATCGAATTCGTCCATACTTTTTATTGCAATTCCATCCTGGACAGGAACGTTATATTTCTTTAAAGTTTCTTTTGCCTGGTATTCGTGTATTTTCAT
>WBZO01005040.1_pt1 | contig 13724 bp, 10 predicted proteins | sample 5204261 | NCBI WGS metagenome assembly WBZO01 (sample SAMN12412400, study PRJNA552823) | activated sludge metagenome | isolation source: activated sludge from anammox sidestream of wastewater treatment plant... | place: USA: North Carolina | collected 2017-09
CGATGTTCGTCGGCGGCGAGCCGAGCGTAAACGGCGCGGGTACCGGCTGGACATTGTATCCGCCCCTCTCCACCACGGGCCATCCCGGCCCGGCGGTGGATTTTCTGATCCTGTCCATCCACCTCGCCGGCGCGTCGTCGATCCTTGGCGCCATCAATTTTATCACCACGATCTTCAACATGCGCGCACCGGGGATGACGTTCCACAAAATGCCGCTGTTTGTATGGTCAATCTTGGTGACGACCATCCAACTCCTACTGGTGCTGCCCGTGCTGGCGGGCGCAGTCACAATGGCCCTCACCGATCGCAACTTCGGCACCACGTTTTTCAGCCCGGCCGGCGGCGGCGATCCGCTGCTGTTTCAGCACCTGTTCTGGTTCTTCGGTCACCCGGAGGTCTACATCATGATCCTGCCCGGCTTCGGCATCATCAGTCAGGTCGTCGCGACCTTCAGCCGCAAGCCGGTGTTCGGTTATCTGGGGATGGTCTATGCCCTGCTCGCAATCATGTGCATCGGCATGGTCGTGTGGGCGCATCACATGTACACGGTCGGCATGTCGGCCTCCGCCCAGGCCTACTTCGCCATCGCGAGCATGGTGATCGCAGTTCCGACAGGCGTCAAAGTCTTCTCCTGGATTGCCACCATGTGGGGCGGCTCGGCCGAGTTCCGCACGCCAATGCTTTGGGCGATCGGTTTTATTTTTCTCTTCACGGTGGGCGGCGTCACCGGCGTCGTGCTTGCCAACCCGGGCGTCGATCGTTCACTTCAGGATACGTATTATGTCGTTGCGCATTTCCACTACGTGCTTTCGCTCGGCTCGACATTCGCAATCTTTGCCGGCTGGTACTACTGGTTCCCGAAGATGACCGGCTACACCTATTCCGAACGGCTCGGGAAGCTGCATTTCTGGCTGACCTTCGTCGGCGTCAATCTGGCGTTCTTTCCCCAGCACTTTCTCGGGCTTGCCGGAATGCCGCGGCGGGTGGCGGACTATCCCGATGCGTTTGCCGACTGGAACTTCATTTCCTCCATCGGCTCCTACATCTCGGCGGCAGGCCTGGTGGTGTTCTTCGTCGGCATGGCGCGTGCCGTCGCGCGAAAGCAGAGAGCCGCCGGCAATCCCTGGGGCGCCGGAGCAACAACGCTCGAATGGACGCTGCCTTCGCCGCCGCCATTCCACCAGTACGACACCCTGCCGCTGGTCAGGTGACACAGACGGTTCCTGCAGCCGAACTGATCCAGTACGAGAGGTATCTGCGCCGAAGAAGGAATTTCAATCAAGGAGATCGTGCGACGCAGCGGCCACAGCCGCGGCCTAGTTCGTGCCGTATCGCGCGGTCGGCGCTCGGACATCTTCACTCGGCCGCGCTCAGCGCGTTAGAACGACCGGCTCGCAACAATGCGATAGTGTCGTCTGTGGTGCGTACGTCGCCGAACACCGCAAGGAAGGTGCGCAACGTCGCAAGATGATCCTCGTCTGAGCGAGTGGCATTGCCGTCCGACACCATGATAGTTTTGAAATCCTGCATCGCGGCATCGCGCGCGGAGCTTTCGCAGCACACATTGGTCAGCGTGCCGACGATCAGCACGGTATCGATGCCGCGTTCGCGCAGGATTTTCGGCAGGTCGCAGGCGGTCGGCAGGAAGGCGCTGAACCGGTTCTTGGTGACATAGAGATCGTTCGGCTCGGGCTCGAGTTCGGGCCACAGCTTGTAGCCTTCGCCGCCCGGCGTCAGGTCCGAAACATAATGATGGGCGAGCTGCGGCTTCAGCAGTGTATCGAGAAATACCGGCCAGTCTTCGATCTTGCGGATTGCCGACTGCACCCACACGACGAGACCGCCGGCCACGCGGGTCGCGCGCGCGAGGCGGTTGATGTTCGGCGAAAGTCGCTTGGCCAGCGTCACTTCGCCGGCGGCGCCCGCCGCGCAGAAGGCATTTTGCATGTCCACAACGACGAGCGCGGTCTTGCGGGGCTCGATCGTCTCGAAGGCATGGACGCGCCCGCGCCGCTCCACGATCCGGTCGAGAATCGATTGCGGAATATCGCTTGGATGCATGGTCGCCTCGCTCGAATTGGCTCACAGATTGCCACCGCGCGTGCGGTAAAGCCAGCCTTCCAGCAGTTGAATGCCGGCGAACAGCCCCGCGGAAATAACGGCCAGCACCACAATCGCGGTCATCACCAGGTTCATCTGGAAGACCTGGCTGCCGAAGATGATGAGATAGCCGAGCCCGCTCTTGGCCGACTGGAATTCCCCGACTACGACGCCGACCAGCGACAGCCCGACATTGACTTTCAGTGTCGAGATCATCATCGGCACCGTGCCCGGTAGCAGCACCCGGCGAATCACATCGGCATGCGATCCGCCATAAAGACGGACCAGCTTGATCTTGTCGGGATCGATGCCGCGGAAGCCGCTATAGAGCATCAGCGTCGTAATGAAGACGCCGACGATAATCGCCATCGCGTAGATCGAGGATTTATCGCCGAGCCAGATATAGAAGATCGGCACCAGCGCGATCTTCGGCAATGCGTTCAGCACGACGATGTAGGGGTCGAGCACGCGATAGACAGTCGGAAACGACCAGAACGACAGCGCGAGCAGAAGCCCGATAATCATGCTGCCGCCGAAACCGATGATGGTCGAGAACAGCGTCGACCAGGTGTGGATGAACAGGCTGCCATTCTGGATTAGCCCGGCGAGTGTCGTGAACACCTGCGACGGATAGCTGGTCAGCATCGGGTTGACCCAGCCCATGCGTGGCGCCACTTCCCACAGGATCAGGAATCCGACGACGATTGCTAGCTGCCAGAGCCGCACTATCAGGCGCTGGCGCTTCAGGCCTGCGAGATAGCGGCAATATTCCGGGCTCGCCTCCGCGCTTGCGGCCTGCACGGCCGCGCCTTGAGCGGGCACCGGGCCTACGGTCGTGTCCTGGGTCGTCATTGCAGCGCCGGCGCGGAGCTTTGCATGTCGAGCTCGTCCCAGATCTTGCGGAAATAATCGTTGAATTCCGGTAGGGCGCGCGCCGCCAGCGGCATCGGCCGCGTGGCGGACGCGAAGCGGATCTCGAATTGCGACTTGATCCGGCCCGGACGCCGGCTCATCACCACCACGCGATCGGTCATCGACACCGCCTCGCCGATATCGTGGGTGACGAGAATCACGGTCTTGCCTTCGTGGCGCAGGATCGCAGTCATCTCATCGGAGAGCGCAAGGCGCGTCTGGTAATCGAGCGCGGAAAACGGCTCGTCGAGCAGAAGGATATCGGGCTTCGGTAACAAAGTGCGGGCGAGCGCTACGCGCTGGCGCATGCCACCCGACAACTGATGCGGCAGGCTGTGCAGGAAGTCATCGAGGCCATAGCGGTGCAGCAATTCCTTCGCGCGGGTCTGTGCCGCGGACCGGTCGAGATGCAGCAACTCGGCCCCGATCAGCGCATTCTGCAGCACCGTGCGCCATTCGAACAGCGTGTCCTTCTGGAACATGAAGCCGACGCGCTTGGAGGGTGCGGTGACCTCGCTGCCGCGAATCGCGATCTTGCCTTTCGACGGCGGCACGAGGCCCGAAAGCAGCGCGAGCAGGGTACTCTTGCCGCAACCCGACGGCCCGACCAGTGCGACGAACTCGCCTGCCGCGACATCGAGGTTGATGTCGGAAAGCGCGAGCATCTCGCGCTCCGGCGTCATGTATTTCAATGCAACATTGCGAACTTCAAGCTCGGGCCGCACCTCCGCCGCAGGACTGCTGCGCGTCATTTCGCGGCCGCGGCCTTGGCCTTTTCGCCATAGGCTGGCGCGACGATCGCCTCAAACGCCACCACCTTATCGGCCGGCATGATGCCGCTTTCCACCATGATAGTCTGCATCTTGGTCAACGCCGCCCTGTCGAGCACCGGGTCGGCCAAGAAGATCGGCGCGCCGGAAGAGCGCATGCGCTTGATCGGCCCCAGATTGTCCTCCTTCGGCACGCCCGGGAAATACGGGGCAATCGCGGTCACAATCTCCTCATCGGTTGCGGACTTCATCCAGGCCTGTGCCTTCGCAATCGCATTGGCGAATTTCTGGGCGGCCTCGCCGTTCTTTTCGAGCCAGCTCTTTCGGGCAAAGAACACCGTATTCTCCACTCGTCCGACCTGCTTGCCGATCGAGTCGATCACGGTAGCCTTGCCCGCGCGTTCGAGCTTCGTTGCCACCGGCTCGTGGAAGATCGCAAAATCCGCGTCGCCGGTGAGCCAGGCCGCCTCACGCGCCGGCAGTGCGACGTTGGTCACCATGTTGTCGATGGTCGCCTGCCCGACGCCATATTTTTTCAGGAGATGCTCCCAGAACATCTGCGGGGTCGAGCCGCGGCGCAAGCCTAACAGCTTCTTGCCCTCCATCATCTTCCAATCGAAATTGTCGATTTTGTTGCGCGACACCAGGAAGAAGCCGTCGGTGCCGATCATGCCGGAGAAGATCACCGGCTTGTCCGGGGACTCGCTGTTATAAATGTAGATCGGCACTTCGGGGCCGGTGAGCCCGATATCGGCGCCGCCCGACAGGATCAGCGCGCCGACGCGGTCGCCGCCGTTGGCGCTGGTCAGATCGATTTTCAAGCCCTCATGGCCGAAGAAATCCTTGGCCATCGCCACATAGAGCGGTGTGAACAGCTGGGTGCGCGTGATCTCGGAAACCCGCAGCGGCTGCTGCGCCTGCGCGGCCGGAAGGCCGGATGCGGCACCCGCAATCAAGGCAAAAAAAGATAGAGTGAATCTGGAAATCATGCCGCCCTCCCGAGGATGGTTGGTTAGCATCTTATACATCGAACCGGATCCCTAGGAAACTCCGCATTCGTGCGCAGATTGCTTATCCTTGTGTGGAGCCCGCACATGTCGACGGCGGTCTCGGTTGCACGACTTGCGGTGCGCTGAGCAGGTTTGGCCACAGCCGTACATTCCGACCTGTTGCGCGGACCGAACCCGAGTAGCGCCCGCAGGCCGGACTTCATGTCCGGGAGTTCGTGATCGAACAGATGAAGGACACGATCGGCTCTTGAGATGGCGCGCGAACCGGGCCGGATCGATGCGGTGCGTCAGGTCGTGCAGCCAACGCGAGTAATACCGTGTTTGAGATCGGAGAGTTGCCGCACAAAATCGAGATACTACCTACCCATTCGGCGGTGCCTGAAATCGTCGCCGGGAGCGATCGTGGCGCACGTCAACAGCGGTGGCTTCCCGGTGATATTTTCGCACGGAGGCGTTCGCCGCCTAAAAGAACGCGAGGTATTGAGCAGCCAAACGCTCTCACCCGCAACGTCCGCGCTGTCAATATGAATTACCCCCGCGCGGTAATCTCAGCTTTGTTCCCTCGGTCGTGATCAAGAAGGCAATTCCAGTGCCGACGCTTTGCAGCGTGCGCTCGATCTGCTCGATTGTCATGAAGCTGAAGGCCGTAGAAAGAGCATCCGCGGCAGTCGCAGTCGGCATTACGACGGTAACGCTCTGATATCGGCAGGCCGAGCGACCGGTTTGGGGATCGAACAAGTGATTGAAACGGCCCGCGGGATCGAAGCGGAAGCCGTACGGCCCCGATGTTGCCACTGCTTGGTTCCTCACTGGGAGCGTTGCAACGGTTCGGCCCGGCTGCTCCGGACTTGCAATTCCTACTTCCCACAGCCGACCGCCCGGATGATTACCGAGAACCCGGATCTCGCCGAGATCGACCAGAGTCGACTTAATGCCATCGGCAGCAAATAGGTCGACAACCCGATCGGTGATGAACCCTTGAGCGATACCGTTAAATGTGAGCGCCATGCCGCGCTTGAGGAATGCGACGCGGTCACGGCTGACCAAGAGGTTCCGATAACCAATGCGCGCAAGAGTAGCGTTGATGTCTTGCTCCGATGGGCCGGCAGGGTCGGCATCCCGCTTGGAGAAATGATTGGCATGGAGCGTCCATAGTGGCTGTACCGTCGGATCGAACACACCGTTCGTGAGGCGCGCGTAATTTAAACATTGCCCGAGAAGCTCCACGAACGGCTCCGCTGGAGCCGCAAGAACACCGCGATGGTTAAGCGACACGAGAAGCGAGTCGTCACGATACAAGCTGAACAGAGCTTCAAGTCGCCGGACTTCTACAATCGCACGCGCGATCAGCCGCTCAGCGGCGGCGCGATCATGATGGTGAATCTGGATTGTCGCGGCCGCACCAAGTGCAATGCCGTGCCATATTACAAGTTCGGCCTCGGCTTTGGCGATGCCACAGAGCGGAGCAAGGCTGAGGCCAGTCGCCGCGGCGCTGATGCCGATGAAACGTCGACGCGAAAGCGGTGCAGCCATGGCTTCAGTCTCGGCCGATTTGTGTCTGTTCGGACGCTTCTCGCCCGATACGCGGTGATGATTTCGAGCTTTCATGATCAGAACCACCCAATACGTAATCGCGCGGTATCTCGGGGAAACTCACGATACGCCCGCCGTTTTCCGATACGAACTTCTCAGCGGCGGCGCGAATCGAGAACGGGACCGCCTCGGCTGCCCCCATCCCGCTCTGCATGCGGCTATCAATGACGAACAGCGCTTTGCGCGCGTCGATCCAGTTGGTCGAGCCTGGTTCCTCCCAACTCGGCGCCCGTGCCATGTCGGAGACATAGACAGCGCGGATGTCTCGCGGTTCGTCCGGCAGCATGGTGAAAGCGATGGCGTCGCGCGCGGACGAGAACCACACCGGAGCGAGGCTGCTCGCCAGGATGATTTGCCCCTTTGGACCCGGGTGCTCCAGCACACCCATTCCGCAATAATGGCCGATTGCTTCGGCCGTGAGCTCCTGCGGCGGCGGAAGCGAAGCGACACCACCATCGTCGGAACAGCCAGTCAGCATGACAACGGCAAAAGCAGCCGCAAGCATGAATCGGGTCACAATTCTCTCCTCGAAAATGCGGCCGCCGCGAGCGTGAGCGGAACCAGCGTCCAGGCGACGAGCGTCGCCAGCAGCGCAGCCGGGTCAATCCCAGCGCTGCCGGCGAGGCCCGCCATGCCGGAGAATTGGCTGACATTGGCAAAGCCCGCGAGATTGAGCAGCCGGTACACGTCCGCCGGATTCAACAGCAACAGCATCGTCAGGAAGTGAGCTGACACGACCCGCCCCTGGTCCACGACCAGCGCGCCGAGGAGCGCCATGTCGTAGATGAGGACGAGCAGCAGCCAAACCCCGACCGCGATGCCGGCGGCAGTTCCCCGGTCACGCACCAGCGCGCTAATCAGATAGCCAATAGCAATGAACACCGCTCCCAACAGCACAGAGGAGCCGATCATCGCTATGAAGGCCACCCAGCTGCCCGCATCGATCTCGCCAACACTCCCGATGAGCGCAAGCGCGGCTGCCCCATAGCCGACCAGCGTGGCAAAGCCGAGAATGGCCAGATGACCGACGAACTTTCCCAACACGACTTGCGGCCGCCCAACGGGATAGCTCAGCAGCAGCGGCAGCGTCCCGCGCTCCATTTCGCCGACGATTGCGTCGTGCGAGATGATCAGCGCAACGAGCGGCACAAGGAAGATCGTCAGGCTCGACAGGCTGACGATCGTGACGTCGATCGCATGCACGCCCACGTTACCGGTCGGAGCGCTGCCCAGAAGTGTGAGCGAAAGGGAGAGCGCGCCGAGGAGAACAGTCGTGGCGAGCACCCATCGATTGCGCAACCCCTCCTGAATCTCCTTGCGGGCGATGATCAGGATGTTTTTCATGCGCCAGCCTCCTGCATGGCAAGAAAATGCGCATAGAGTTCGTCGAGCGTCGGAGGGCTCACCTCGACATCGCGCAATACGTCGCCAGCGGCTGCGGCATGCCGCAGAACATCCATCTTCCGGTCCGCCGTAGCGTCAATTTCGATAATGCTGCCGTTGATACGCCGCGAGGGCGGCAGCGCGCCCAGGGAGGCTCGCATCGCGGCGAACTCGCCGGGAGCAGCGGTGAGTCGAATTCGTGTTGGCAGACGGGCAATGCGGCGAAGGTCATCGATCGATCCGTTGGCAACGATCAAACCCTGGTTCATGACGATGATGCGCTCGGCACGTTCCTCGAGCTCGGTCAAGGCGTGGGACGAGAGCAACACGGTCGCGCCGCGATCGCGCAATTCCCGCACGATGGCATAAAAGCTCTGACGCAAAGCCGGGTCGAGGCCGCTCGTCGGCTCGTCGAGGAGAAGGACCCTGGGCTCGCCGAGCAGCGCTTGTGCAAGGCCGAGCCGTTGACGCATGCCCTTGGAATAGGTGCCGACACGCCGTGACGCAGCACCGCTCAGTCCGACGCGCTCGATCAGCGGCGTAATGGCGGTGAGCGGCTCGCGCTTCAGCCGGGCATAGAAGGCGAGCGTCTCATAGCCCGACAGCGCTGCGTTGAACGCGACGTTCTCGGGCAGATATCCGAGCCGCCGGCGGGCAGCAAATTCGCCGCTCGCGGGATTCTCACCGAGTACGCGGATCGAGCCGGTGGTCGGCTGGATCAGCCCTAGCATCAGCTTCATCAGGGTCGTCTTGCCGGCCCCGTTGTGGCCGACGAGCGCCGTCGTTTCGCCCGGGCGCAGCGAAAAGGATACGCCGCGAACCGCCTCGATCGAGCCATAGCGCTTCACCACGCTTTCCAATGCGACCGTCGCGGTCATTTCGAAGCTCCGGAAGCAATGTCGGGCCGTGGAGGCGGCGCAATGAGCGGCCGGCTGTCGATCACCCCGCCGGGATAGAGGGCGGGAAATTGCGACTGCGCCCAGCGGATCACTTGCACGGCCGGACTGTTGATCAGCACCTTGGCCTGTGGCGCGGTCCACAGAACCCTGTCCACCAAGTCGTTGGGTCGATACGCAGTGTCTGCGACACCGTCGCCGTTCAGGTCGAAGCCGGGGTTGTCGCTCCAGTAATTGCCGCGACCAGCCTTCGACCAATCGAGGAAGCGGGTGCCGACATATTTCACCTGGTTGCGATTATCGATGAAGGCATTGCCGGTAATTTCATTACCCTCGGATCCGGCCGTGAAATGCACGCCGATCTCACAGCCTTCAAACCAATTGTCACGAAAGCGGTTGTTATTGGCGTTATAGATGAAGACGCATTTTTCCGGACCGATGCGTGTCGCGCCGGCGACTGTCGGCTGTCTACCATCGGGGCCCGGCAAGCCATGGTCACCGGATTGCGCGAAACGCTGGCCCGCGCCGAGCCAGCGTTCCGCCGGCTGCGGTCGCCCGCGGGCCATATTTCCGACGACCTCCGATCCGTTGGCATAGTTGAACAGAAATCCGTGGTCACGATCGCCATCGGACAGATTGCGGCGTACCTTCAGTCGGTGCGAATACATGATGGCGAAGCCGACGATATTGCCGACCGATATGTTGTCGCTGACTTCGCTGTCGTTGGTGTACATATAGTGGATGGCGAAGCGCAGATCGCTCAGGCGGTTGCCTTTGAACAGATTGTTCCGGCTTGCCGTCACGTAAATTCCGTCGCGGCCGAAACGAATATCATTCTCGACGATCCGAGCGCCCGGAGCGTTCCACACCGAGACGCCGTTTCCCGCCTCGGCCCATCGGCCTTGCGCGATGCCGGTGATGCGGTTGCCGCGTACAAGGGCGTCTGCGGCGCCGTGCACATAAACACCGAACAGATTGCCTTCGATGCGGTTGTCTTCAACACGCGCCCGCTCGGCTGTGCGCGCGAGGAACACGCCGGAATCCATCTTCGCGAGGTCGGTCCCGGAACCGCGGATTGTCAGCCCACGTACCACGGTGTCGGGTGCCGTCACCATGACCACGTTGCCACGGCCCGGCCCTACCAGTTCGGTTCCCGGCGCGCCCTCGATCACCACGGCGCGCGCGAGTGTCACCGGCCCGTGATGAGTGCCGGGCAGCAATCGAATGACGTCGCCCGATGCAGCCTCGTCAACGATCGCCTGCACGGCCTCGCCCGGGGAGACGATGAGCTCCCTTGCAGATGCCGGCAGGGCGATGCTGACGGCGATCGCCGCCGTCAGCATCCACAGACGAGGATGCAAGCGCGTGTGCATTGCTCACACGTTCCGCGGCGAGACGAGCATCCGGCCCTGCATTTCCATGTGCATGGCATGGCAGAACCAGCTGCAATAGTACCAGTAGACTCCCGGCCGGTCGGCCATGAACGTGACCGACGCGGTCGCCTGCGGCCCAACCTCCATGTTGATGCCGTAATTCACAATCGCGAAGCCGTGGGTGAGGTCCTCGATATCGTCGAGATTGGTGACATAGACGGTGACCTCATCTCCCTGCTTTACTTGGAAGCTCTCCAAGCCGAACAGCGGCGCGGCGGACGTCATGTACACACGAACCTTGCTGCCGTCTCGAATCACCTTCGAGTCGGCCTCGAGCGTCACGCCGTCGGCTGCGGCCTGCTTACGCGCATCTTCGAACATCGGATCGTCTCGCCGCCAAACGTGCACCGGGTTCACTTTGGAGCGATGAATGATCGTCGCATCGTGCGGCTCGGGGAAGCTTGGACCGTCATGGACGAGCACCATCTTGTCGCCCGAGATGTCGATCAGCTGATCATTCTCCGGTTTCAGCGGGCCGACGTTCAGGTAGCGATCTTTGGAGAACTTGTTGAGCGACAGGAGCCACTTTCCGTCTGCCTCCTTGGTTTGTCCCATGGAGGTGTGATTGTGCCCGGGCTGGTAATGGACGTCGAGCTTTTGAATGATCGGATTGACCTTCGCGCCCTGGTACGCGCGCTTGGCAGCGTCGATGTTCCACTTGCACACCTGGCTGTCGAGGAACAGCGTCGTGTAGGCGTTGCCCTTGCCATCGTAGGCGGTATGCAGCGGTCCGAGACCCAGTTCCGGCTCGGCAACCACGGTGTCGCGCGGCTTGATCTTGTCGTCGAACAGCGCATCGAACAGCCGCACGTCGAAGACTGTGACCGTCGGTGACAGCTTGCCGTTGGCGACCACGTGGATGCCGTCAGGCGCCGTATTCATCCCGTGCGGACTGTTGGCGACCGGAACGTAGCGCGTGTACGGGGAGCCGTGGCGGCCATCGAACACGGGCACGCCGCCGATGGTCTTGTAGTCACCTTTCTTGACCCCATCCTCAATGCGTTTCAGATTGAAGATGACGATCCAATCCTGGTCGTTCGCCATCATTCCAGCCGAGTTTACGGCTTCTTCCGAATTATAGCAGGTCGCAAAGGCGTACTTGCCCTGATAGTCCGCATCGACGTTGTCGAGATTGCCGTCGATCATGACCTGCCACGCAACCTTCATCGTGTCGCCGTCGACCGCCGTGAAGATCGCGTGATAGTTCTTCGGGTCGTCCAGAATCTTGCCGTCGTTCGGGATTGGCACGCGATCTTCGCCGTTGCAGAATACATAGCCCGTGCGCGGATATTTCTGCACGCGCAGGCCGTGGACGGTGTGCTGATTCGGCAGTTGGATGATCTTGTCGCATTTCATCACGTCGCAGCGGATGCGCGCGACGCGGGTATTCGCCTTGTCGTTCACAAAGATATAGCGGCCGTCATAGGTGCCTTCTGTGAACGACATGTGAGGATGATGGAGATCCCCGTTGAGATAGATGTCGCCCCTGTTTTTCAGCAGTTCCCTGGTCTCGGGTAACAGCCCCTCGGTCAGGATCTTGCGACTTTCGTTGGTCTGGCCCCAACCGGTCGCGCTGCAGCGGTTAAAGACCGGAATGCGCATCAGCTCACGCATCGACGGCAGACCGACGACGCGCAACTCGCCGCTCTGACCGCCGGAAAAGAATACGTAATACTCGTCGAGCTCGCCCGGGCCGACCTCCGCCTTGTTGCGCGTGGTTCTCGCGACCTGGGCCTGCGCCGGTGCGATGGCTGGACCGGCATACCGCGTTACTCCAGCACCGCCCGCGGCGCCGGCGATCGCGGCAATCGAAGCGGTCGAACCAAGTACCTTGCGTCTGCTGACGCCCGGTTTTTCTTCGTGCGACATTTCTGTCTCCTTTCGCTCAGGATGAAGGTGTCGGCAGGTCGGCCGCGATTTCCGCCGCAAGCGGCTTGCCGTTTCTGGTGAGAACCGGCCGGTTTGGTCGATTCTCAAGTTGCAGCGTTTGGGGAGACGCCGCTGGGGACTTTTGCTTGCCCGCCCAGCGTTCGCGCTTCAGGCGAACCTGCACCATGTGCGGACAGCGCTGATCGTCAAAATAGAGTTCCTGGCAGTGCATGCAGTAGATGCACTCACTGACGTTGATGTGTCCTTCCGGATGGATCGACTGGACCGGACACTCCTTGGCGCACCGATGACAGGGCGAGCCGCATTCTCGCCAGCGCTTGAGCCACTCGAACGTCCTCAGGCGTGCGGGGATGGCGAGGGCGGCGCCGAGTGGACAAAGGTAGCGGCAGAAGAAGCGCTCGACGAACAGTCCGATCGCAAGCAGCCCCAAAGCGTAGAGAACGAACGGCCAGCTGCGGGCGAATTTCAGGATGATCGCAGTCTTGAACGGCTCGATCTCAGCGAACTTTTCCGCCAGCGCAACGGAATGGAGCGAGAACCCGAACAGAACCAAAAAGATGATGTACTTGAACGGCCACAGCCGCTCGTGCACAGCCCACGGTATTCTGAGCTGCGGCACCCCCATCCATTGCGCGACCTTGTTGAGAAGCTCCTGCAGTGCGCCAAACGGACAAAGCCAGCCGCAGAACGGGCCTCGCCCCCAGAACAGCAGCGCGGCGGCAATCGAGGACCAAAGCACGAAAATCAAGGGCGCGGCGAGGAAGTATTCCCATCGGAATCCCGTTACCAGCGCATTGACGAAAGTGATCACATTGATCACCGAAAGCTGGGCATTCTCGTACCAACCGAGCCAGACGAGCGTGAAGACGAGAAAGCCCCCGCGTAGCCACAACAGCAGGCGCGGCCGTCGCACGAAGAACATCTGGAAGAAGAAGATGATCGTAAGCAGGCCCAGTGCAGCGACCGTGACCGCGATTGCCGGAATATCATTTCGCCAGATACGTTGCCAAAGCGGTTCCTCCGCCGGATCGACCGGCTCAGCGCCGGTCTGCGGTGTTGCGGCTGGCGGCTTGGCGGGCCCATTTAGATTTGTCGTCGAGGGCGTCGCCGCAGGTGGCGCTTGCTTTAGGTAGGTTTCGGGAAGCTTATAGCCGACTTCGAACGTCAGGAACGCCTTGTCTCGCGCACCGATCGAGCGCTGGACCAGCAACTCAATTTGCCACTCCGCAGTTGGATCGAGCGTGAATGTCTCGGGCAGGACAAAAAGGCCAATCTCCCGAAGATTTGGTGCGCCCTCAGCCGCAAAGTCGGCGAGCCGCGTATGATCGCGGTCGCGGAAACGAGTGGTCGACCCCTCCTGGACCAACTGGATGCGATCGAAGATGCCGCCACGAACGTAACCCGATCCCTTGAATGAATAGGCGCCATCACCTGCAATGATGATCGCGTGCTGGCCGGGCTTCAGCCGCTGCTCGAGCTGACGATAAGCGGCGTCGCCGAGGAGACTGCGGCCGATCGTCGGCACCGTGGCGAGAGCGACATAGAGATCGATGAATGTGTCATTCGGGTCCCCCGTTTCGGTATTGGCGGCGGCGTCCGGCTTGCCTGCGTGCGCAAATGCCGTACTGACATCGCCGACCGTCAAGTGGAGACGACGAATCGAGCCGTCTCCAATCAGGCTGTCCCAACTGCGGAGTTCGCTTTTCTCGAGGTCGATCTGCTTTCCGGCGGGTGCCG
>WBZO01002900.1_pt2 | contig 13723 bp, 14 predicted proteins | sample 5204261 | NCBI WGS metagenome assembly WBZO01 (sample SAMN12412400, study PRJNA552823) | activated sludge metagenome | isolation source: activated sludge from anammox sidestream of wastewater treatment plant... | place: USA: North Carolina | collected 2017-09
GACGTCACGGTCGTCACCTACAGCGCCATGCTGCACGAGGCCTTCGCCGCAGCTGAGATCCTGGCCTCCGATGGCTACCAAGTCGAGATCGTGGATTTGCGATGCGTGATGCCCATGGACACGGACACCATTCTGGGGTCCGTCGCCCGGACGGGTCGCCTCCTCGCTGTCGGCGAAGCATGGCCCTGGGGAGGCGTCACCGCCGAGGTCGTGGCGCGTGTCTCCACCGAGGGATTCGGGCTGCTCGACGCCCCGCCGCAACGTCTCAATGCCAAGGACACCCCCGTGCCCTATCACCCCGACCTCTGGACCACCCACCGCCCCACCGCAGCCACCATCGAGACCTCCCTCCGGGAGTTGCTTCGCATGTGAACACAACGATTATCCCATGGCCAAAATTCCGATTCTGATGCCCCAGCTCGGCGAGTCCATCGCCGAGGCCACCATTGTGCGTTTTCTCAAGGCGCCCGGAGAAACCGTCCAGGCCGACGCGAGCCTCATCGAGGTCGAGACCAACAAGGCCGTCATGGAAGTGACCGCTCCCTGTCCGGGGGTCTTCTGCGAGACCCTGGCCAAGGAAGGGGAAAGCCATTTGGTGGGCGCGGTGCTGGGTCATATCGAGGTCACGGACGAAGAAGCCGCCCGGTTGGGGCTCGATGAAAAACCCGCCGGACCGGATAACGGGACGCAGCGTCGTCCCCAAGGCAAAAAGGAGGCCGCCAAGCCCGCTGCCGTAAAAGCCACGGTCACCGGACTCCCGGTCCCCGCGCACGCCGCTGGCGCGAGTTACCTGTCCCCGCGCATGAAGGCGCGCATGGCTGAACTCGGCTTGCACGCCGCTGATCTGGCCGGCGTGGCGGGCCGCGGCGCCGCCGGACGGGTGACGATTGACGATCTCGAGCGCTTTCTGGAGGATCTCGAGCGCAACGAAAGTTCCCCGGCCTCTCCAATGCGAATTTCCGTGGCTGACGCCATGCGGCGCAGTTGGACGCGCCCGCTGGCCACGGTCGTTCTGCCCATCCGACTGGACAACCTCCTCGCGCATCGCAGACAGAACGCGCCGCGCAAGGCGGGCCTCGCCCTCTATGCCCTAAGGGCGCTGGCCATGGCGCTTTCCGAGCGTCCGGCGCCGGCCGGACGCCTGATTGGCGACCGCATTATCCACCCGCGCTCGATTGACATTGGATTCGCAGTCGAGGCCGAGGAGGGGGTCCTGGTTCCCGTGATCCGAAATGCCGACCAGTCCCAATTGACGGACATGATTGACCAGTATGATCGTCTGGTGGAGTTGGCCCGGCAGCGCCGCCTTCCTGCAGCGGAAACGGGGGGCTCGATTGCGACGGTCACCAATTACGGAGTCTTTGGGCTCACGCTGGCCACGCCCATCCCGCTCCCGGAGCAGACCCTCCTGCTCGGCATCGGTGCCGGGTGCCTGACCCCCCACTGGGATCCCGCAAAAAAGGAATTTGTGCCTGTCACCGAAGCCCTCTTCACCCTGAGCTTCGACCATCGCGTCCTGGATGGTGGAGCCGCCGGACGCCTGCTCAGGCATGTGAATGACCTGCTCAATTCCCCGGAAAAGCTCTGACCCGCATTCTTGACGGGTGGACGCTCTGACGACAGACTCCCGCTCTTGAATCTGGCGCGGCATCCCCAACTTGGCTGGGATATTTCCTTTCTGGCCACGAATGACATCGTCCGGACGAAGCGCTTTGGCATTCCCGCCGAGGCCAAGGGGGTCCGCTATCCCATCCGCCTCCTCCGCTATTGGTTCGGTTACCATCTCCTGCGCGAGGAGGCTCAGCGCGCAGGGCATCCCCTCGAAATCGCCGAAGTGGGGGTCCACACGGGTCAAATGCTCGAGTTTTACCGGTCCGCGCCCGACGCGCCCGCGACAGCGCGCTGGACGGCCTTTGACGCCGTCCTCCTGGAAGAAAAACTCCGCAGGGTCGGGTATGAGGAAATGGTCGAGGTGGATATCGAGAATCCCGGCTTTTCACTGGGTGGAGATTATGACGCGGCGATTGTCCTTCATATTCTCGAGCATTTGTTCGAGCCCGAGGTCGCGTTGGCGCGGATCGCGGCGGGGATCAGGCCCGGAGGCGTCATTATTGGCGGATTCCCTGGATTGCCTCACGCGCTTGCGAGCCGACGACAGATCACCCTCCGACGCACAGCAGCGTCCCGAGGGCATGTGAGCGCTTTTTCTCCGCGCAGGGTCCAAAAAATGGCCACCTCCTGCGGGCTGCGCCTCGACTTCCTGGCAGGCGCGTATTTTGCGCGCAGCAAGGGCAGCGCCCTGGAGAATTCGCCGCTTTGGATGCGCCTCAATTTGCTCTGGGGAGCGTACTTTCCTTCGTGGCCGGGAGAAATTTACTGGCTCATGCGGAAGCCTTGAGCGGATGCGTAAATTTAAATTGGAGGTCAGGCAGCATATTCTTGCATTTTAATAAGTTGCCATAGTTTTGGAGGCAACTTGCGCCTGTCATCCTTACTCCGGTGAAGCGCCAAGCTCACATTGGCTGCATGTCTCATCCCCAATCTCTCCGCGATCCAGCCTTGGGATACGGTCGTGCGCTTCCAGATCATTCGGGCAATGGCAATCTTGCGCGCTTCATTAGCGGGAAGGACCTCCAGTTCTCCCGAGTGCCATCCGACCGCGGCAAGCCCCTCCCTCAACAATTTTTCCGCCTCCCTTTCTCCATGCGCCAATTTTTCGAGACTGCGCGACAGTGTCCGCGATCTCCTCTTTTTGAGAATAGCCTCTGCCCCGGCGAGCGCCTTCTCCGCGAAGGCTTGGCTCCCCCAATACCAACCCCGCCGCAGGTGGCTCTTCCGCCTGTCCCTCTCTTCCTCCATAGGAACAAAGCCACTCCGCTTGCCCTCTTCCCTCGCCCGTTGATCCAAATATTCCACCATTTCCTTCCGACCCTTCGCAGTATCCGCATAGGCCATGATCTGGAAACCGGTGCCTGCCGCAAGCCATCCGGGGCGCTGATGAGGCATCAGTGCGTATCCCCCCGCCAGACTGCTCCAGCGGTAATCTAATACGCTCCCGCCCGTTTTCACCAATCCCGCCCGAACGGGATTCAAATGGATGTAATCCCACAAGGTCGTATAGTAATTGGCGGATACCCCCTCGACCAAAATCGCCTTGTACCGATCTCCGAACAGGCGCCCCCATCGGTCATGCCGCGTATTATGCCGTCGGGTCACCGTGTTTTGCAGCCATTTCATTCCCTCCACCAGATTGGGCTCCGGCGTCTCGATAAACAGATGGTAATGATTGTTCATGAGGACCCACGCATGCACCTTCCACCCGGTCCTTTCGCAGCACTCGGATAGACAGGTTAGAAAGAACCGTCGGTCATTATCATCCATAAAAATCGCCTTCCTTTGGTTCCCTCGCGCCATCACATGATAGAACGCCCCCGCATATTCGATTCGCACGCTTCTTGCCATGATCCTCTGATAAAAGACGTTTTATCCTCTGGCAAGCAAAATGAAAGAATATGCTGCCTGACCCCTAATTTCTGGCGTCTTGATTTTTTTTGGGGTTGGCCGCATGGTGGGAGGAGGCTGGGCTGGAGAGTGGCGCGGCTGATTTCTATGTTTTCACCTGATCATTTGAAGCGCGGCCTTGTCCGACCAGGACCGGCGGCGGCCCGGTTCCGCAGGCTGATCGAGCCGGTCGGCGATGCGGAATTGCGCGTCATGGCCGCGCAATCAGTGGCTCTGACGCGCCGTCATTTCGGGAAGACGATGCGGCTTTTTGCGCCTCTGTATCTTTCGAATGAGTGCATCAATTCCTGCGCCTACTGTGGATTTTCGCGCGAGAACGCGATTGCGCGTGTGACGCTCGAGATTGAGGAAACGTCCCGGGAGGCGCAATATCTTGCGGACCAAGGCTTCCGCAATCTTCTTCTGGTGGCGGGGGAGCATCCGAAATTTGTTTCGGGGGGATATCTTGAGTCCTGCCTCCGGAGGTTGGCGGGATTTATTCCTTCCCTGGGCATCGAGGTGGCGCCCATGGAAACCGCCGATTATCTGCCCCTGGTTCGGGCGGGCGCGGAGGGGCTGACGGTCTATCAGGAAACCTACAATCGCGAGGTTTATGCGCAGATGCACCGGGCTGGACCAAAGAAAAATTTTGAGTGGCGGCTGGCGAGTCCCGAGCGGGGATATGCGGCGGGCTTTCGTCGCTTGGGCGTGGGCGCTCTCCTTGGCCTGAGCCCCTGGCGGGAGGAGGCCCTCGCTCTGGCTGTCCATGTGGAATATCTTCTAAAGGTGTGCTGGAAGGCGCAAATCACGATCAGTTTCCCGCGATTGCGTCCGGCCGCGGGGGATTTCGATCCGCCGCATCCCCTGGCTGACCGGGAATTCATTCAGCTCATTTGCGCGACCCGTCTGGCATTCCCGCAGGCGGGGATTGTCCTGAGCACGCGCGAGCAGCCTGCCCTGCGTGACACACTCGCCCCCTTGGGAGTCACTCTTATGAGCGCAGGGAGTCACACCGAGCCCGGTGGCTACACGGGTCAAGGGAGCGGCCACTTGCATCTCACCGTGCGTGGACGCGCCATGGAAACGGAAGCCCATGTCGCTGAGCGACAATTTTCCATTTCTGACGATCGTTCTCCGGAGGAAGTGGCCAATCGGCTGCGGCAATTGGGCCTCGACCCCGTCTGGAAGGATTGGGATGCCGCCATCCTGGATGCCGCCTGAGATCCATGTCCATCCGCCCATCCCTCACACTCCGCATCAATGGAACATCCCGCGCAACTCAGGCGCGGACCGTCGCGGAACTGGTGGATGAATTATCCTCCGTTCCGCAGGCCCTGCTCATTGAGCACAATCGCGTTGCGCTCCACCGCTCGCAGTGGGAAGAGACCCGCCTCGCTGAGGAGGATCAAATCGAAATCCTAAGAATTTCCGCAGGCGGCTGATTTCACGATCGGCTGTATGCTTCTCGCCATAACCCCTTTGTATAAAAGGCGCAGTATTTCTTGGCAAGTAAAAGGAAAGGCAACTATTCAGGTGGTTTGAGCTGAGGGATATAGCGCCATTCGGCAGCCCCAGTGGATTCTGAACGAACGTGCCACGCAACACAATGACCCAAGGCGCCCCCAAATCCGCGCGTCAGGAGAAAAAATGCGCTGGATGGCCAGGGAAAGATGGGGAGACGGTCCTCGATAGAGCGTCGAGCAAGAAAAACGTTCCGTTTTCCTCTACGCAGCGGAATTTGGAACAAATTTCGTCTGGGCCAGAGAAAAACGTTCCATTTTCCTCTACAGGGCTGGACGTAGAGGGACTCGGAACGAGTCCCTCCCGCCTTTTTCTTACGCGCGGATTTGGGGCGCCCTGTCCTTCAAATCAGCCAGACCCAATCATTGCGCAGGACGGCATTTTGGATTGGGAATCCCTGTGAGCGAGAGCGCCTGGGAGGGGCGCGGGATGGAGTGTCAGGGCGAAGTCGCTTCGGGATTCGCCAAGCTCAACGCTCCCTCACTCCTCACTCGCGCGAGCGCCTTGGCATGGGGCGATGGCATCGGGGGAGGGGCTTCGATTTTGAAGAATTGCGCCCCCTGTGGAGGATGGAATCCCCGCGCCACGTCGAGTGTCACGCGGTGGCGGGTGATCGTATATTTTATTAGAAAGAGGGATTCGTCATCGGGACGCGCCTCCGGCAGGAGCCACAATCCGCGCCACCGGGGTCCGGGCGAAGGAATCAGGGCAACACGGCCCTTCTGGATGATGAGGCTCCTGCGATCGGATTCCGAGGTCATCATCGCGCGGGGTTTTTTGACGGGCAGGGATTCCGGGGTGGTTGTCCGACAAAATTCCCTGATGGGACACATCCCGCAGAGGGGTTTGTGGGGACGGCAAATCACGGCGCCCAATTCCATGAGGGCACCAACATGGATGCGTCCGCCGCGATGTCGCGGGAGAAGATCCACGGCGACTGCGCGGAGCCGCTCCTGGCCCACGGCAGTGTCCACGGCTTCCCGGATGTCCGCCAGCCGGGCCAGGACACGTTGGATATTGGCGTCAATCACCACCTCTGGCCGGTCAAAGGCAAAGGCGGCCACCGCTCCGGCAGTGTATGGGCCGAAGCCTGGCAAGGCTCGCAAGTGGCGGATATCCCCCGGGAATTGCCCATGGTGTTTTGAGACGATTTCCTTTGCGGCCTGGAGCAAATTTCGCGCCCGGCTGTAGTAACCCAGCCCCTGCCAGAGCGCGAGGACCCCTTCCTCGTCAGCGGCGGCGAGGCTCCGAACATCCGGAAATTGCGCCATCCAGCGTTCGAAATACGGAATGACCGCCACAGCCGTCGTTTGCTGGAGCATGACCTCCGACACAGCGATGGCATAGGGGTCGCGGGTACGCCGCCAGGGCAGGTCGCGCGCATATTTGCGAAACCAGGTCGCCAATTTTTTGCGTAGCCTCGAAGCGCCGTCCGTGGTTGAAATATCCGTCTCCGTGTCCAAGCTCTCCTCCTATACCACACCACTCACCGCGCAACAGGCTTCCACTCTCCTTGATCTCCTGCGTCGGGAGGGATTCGATTTCGAGGAGCGTCCCTACACGCTGGGTTTTGGACGCAAGGACAAGACCACGGTGGCCATCTACGAAAAGGGCCCCAAGGCGGTCATTCAGGGCGCAGGGACGGAGGATTTCATCACCTATCACCTCGAACCCGAGGTCCTCGGCGAAGCCCGGTTGGGCTACGAGGAAATCCACCACCCGAAAATGTTCGAGCCGCATTTCGGAATTGATGAGAGCGGCAAGGGCGATTTTTTTGGTCCGCTGGTGATCGCGGGCGTTTTCACCGATGCCGCTCTCGCCCGGTCCTTTCGCGAGGAGGGAATCACCGACAGCAAGCGGATTGGGTCCGATAAAAAAATCCGCGACCTCGCCGCCATCATCCGCAAGAGCAAGGCGCCGCAGGCCCTCATTGTCATCGGACCCGAACGCTACAACGCGCTCATCGCAAAAATGGGGAATGTGAACCGCCTCCTCGCATGGGGTCATGCCCGCGCCATCGAGAGCCTCTGCGCTCAGCGCCCGGATTGCCCTCGGGCGCTCTCGGATAAATTTGCCAACGTACGCGTCCTCGAGGGTGCCCTCATGGAGAAGGGACGCAAGCTCCAGATTGACCAGCAGACCAAAGCCGAGTCCGACCCGGCTGTTGCCGCAGCCTCGATCCTCGCAAGGGAGTGCTTCATTGATTGGATGGACCGGGTCGGCCGCGCAGAGGGCATCCTCCTCCCGCGTGGCGCCTCGGAAGCCGTCAAAAAGGTGGCAGCCTCCATCCTCGCGTCCCGCGGCGCCGTCCACCTGTCCACCCTCGTCAAAACCCACTTCAAAACCTTCAGCGAAATCTCAGGAAAGGAGGAAGGGTGAAGGAAATGCGGAGACCGGAATGCGGAAGTCGAAAAGATTCTTCCGCGCTGCAGGCGCGGTAAACGGGCAGCTTCGCTGCCCCCTTTCCCACTTCTCACTTCTTCATTCTGCCTTCTTCCTTCCCCCCCGGATCGTTTGATTTCCGATTTGGAGGGGTGTGGTCGTGGCATTTTCAATGACGACGTCCCCATCGAAGACAACGCCGGGGCCGCAAAGGAGGGCACCCCGGATGCTGAGACTGCGGCACGAGCGCAAGCTGGGGACATGTGGAAAAGTCCGATCGAGACCATCCACGTATTTGCAGGATTTTGGATCGAGAGCCATCCGTGGCGGAATGCCTTTGCGAGAGGAATGCAAGCGCAGGCAGGAATCCGGCCCCAGTTCGTAGGCATCAGAGCGGACGGCCAGCAGGTCGCCGGTTGTTTTGACCGGGGCAAAGCGGGCCCGGGTCACCTCGATGGCCGTCGCCCCCTCGAAGCACTCAATGGCAGCGCCCATGGCCGTCTCGATTTGAATGACCGCCGGAGAGCCCGCGTCGCGAGGATCGAGCGTTTTTCGGTTCATGATTGGCGGAAGGGGGATGAGGCCCTCGTTGGCATTGAGCGACGCCTTGAGAGCCTCAAGATGGATCCACAGATTGTTTGTATTGAAGAATCCATGACGCCGGATGTCCTGAAAATCCGCCTCGTCTTCCTGGGGGCACTGGGCGGATTCGCGCAGCAGGAGGCGTCCATCACTGCGCCGCCGCGCAAGGTGACCACCCTTTTTGTCGGACTCCGTCCGTCGGGTCACTTCCATGGCAAAGGGGATGTTTCGCTCGACAAACCAGGAAAGAATGGCCGGGTCCAGCGTGGCGCCCAAATTGTCGGCATTGGAGACAAAGGCGGTCCGAATCCCGGCATTCAGAAGGCGGTCCAACCAGCCGGATCCTTCGAGGCATGCGTAAATGTCTCCATGACCCGGCGGACACCATTCGAGATCCGGGTTCTCGGGCCACGAGGCGGGCGCGAGGCTCCCGGCGAGAACTTTGGGGACCTTGTTCTGCATCAATTCCCACGCCTCCGGTCCGCCAAATCTGGGAAAATTCCGGGCGAGATGCGCCGCCGTGTCCGCGGACGTACTAAAGCTGTCCATCAGCAGGAAGGCGGGCGCGTCGGAGTCCGTTTGCTGGCGCAGCCAGAGGATTTGGCGCGCGATAAGGTCCAGGAAGGTGTCCCTGCCGCGCACGGGGAGGAGCGATTTGGCTCGATCGAGTCCCATGCTGGTCCCCAAGCCGCCATTGAGCTTGATGACAACCGTCCGACGAAACAATGCGTCGGCGCGCGCTGGATCCATGTCGGGCAAATCCGCCGCGCGGGGCAATTCCCACACCGGCTCGATTGTCCCTTCGGGGATCATCCCCGAGCGCCCCGCGCGCAATGCCGCATAACTCCCCTCGAAGGCCCGGATGGCAGCTCCGCCGAGGCCCGCGCTCTCCATCTTCTCCCGAAAGCAGGAGAAATTCCCGGAATCAGAAACACTCATCCATGCAAGAAATAGTGGCTCGTCCCGAAAGAACCAGCCTGGAAACACAGGAATGCGGTCCTGTGTTCGTTTTTTTGAGCCATCCTCAGATCGCGAAGATTGCGGATTTCCAAAAAGCGGATTGTCTTTCTTTCTCCGGTGAGGCTGTATGTGGGGATTCGCTGAATGATTACGACTTCCAGAATTCGGGTCGCGCAGGGAGCTTGGAACCATGGGCGCTGATTTCCTCCCGGTAGCCAGCGGTCTCGTCTATGCCTTCACGGAAGCCACCGTCGAAGGAAAAATCGTGCTCCTGACGCTGTTTTTGGCGTCCATTTTTTCCTGGTCGGTGATGGTGACCAAAATCCGCTATCTGAATTTTTCCAAGCGTCAGTCCGATCGCTTTGCGGCGTTGTTTCGCCGCGACCGCCAGCCCCTGCGGGTCTATGAGAGCGGGGCGCGGTTCGAGGGTTCGCCGTGGTATGAAATTTACACGGCGGCGTGTTCGGAGTTGTGCTTCCAGATGCTGGGCTCGACCGAGGTGGATGAGACGTTTCATGCGCGCCTGGATATCGCGGACAAAATCACGCCGGCTCAGATGCAATCGGTCACGGTGGCCATGGAGCGGGCCATTGGCGAGGCGGGACTCCAGCTTGAATCGCGCATGATCATCCTCTCAACGGCCGTCAGCGGAGCGCCCTTCCTCGGTCTGCTGGGAACGGTTTGGGGGGTCATGGACGCCTTTGGGGGCATCGCCCGGGCGGGGACCCCCAATCTGGCCGCCATGGCGCCGGGCGTCTCGGGGGCGCTCATCACGACAGTGGTGGGCCTTCTCGTCGCCATTCCGGCCATGTTTGGCTACAATTTTCTTGTTGTGAGCGTGCGCAAGGAAATCATCCAGGCGGAAAATTTCGCGGCGGAACTCGCCTCTCAAATCGAACACCGCTACGTGGACCACGGTCATCCGGCGGAGCGGGAGTCATGAGACAATGAGGCGATTCTCGCAGCGCAATGCCCTCTCGAGCCTCGCGGAGTTGAATGTGACCCCGCTGCTGGATCTCGCCTTTGTTCTGCTGATCATTTTCATGATCACCACGCCGCTCATCGAGAATCGCATGGATTTGATCGTGCCCACGAGCGCAACCGCCCAGTCGCCGGTCAGCCCCTCGGAAGTCCGGACCATTGAGGTGATCCGCTCCGGAGAATTTCGCATGGAGGGCGTGGCCTACACAGCGGACGCATTGCAGGCGCGGCTGGCCGACCTCAAGGCCCAGGACCCCCATCTGGCCGTGGTGGTCCGCCCGGACAAGGAACTGCCCGTGCAAAAATTCATTGATGTGATGGACATTCTCAAGCGGGTGTCCATTGCCAAGGTGGGCGTCATGACGCGCCCGGAAGAGGCGCCTCCAACGCCCTAAGGAATGCCCATGTTGCGATTCATGACGCTGGTTGGTGGAATGATGATCCTGCTCGGGATGGCGGGCGCGCGCGCTGAAGTCCGGGGCGCCTGGGTGGCCTCCGTCCACAATATCAATTTTCCCAGCCGCCAGGCACTCCCGGCCGCCGAGCAAAAGGCGCAAATCCTGCGGATTCTGGACGCCGCCGCCCGCGCCCGGTTGAATGCCCTCTTTGTCCAGGTCCGCCCCGAGGGGGATGCCCTCTACGCCTCAAAGCTCGAGCCCTGGAGCCGCTATCTGAGCGGACGGCAGGGCGTCGCGCCGGAATTTGACCCCCTCGCGTTGTTTATTGCCGAAGGGCGCAAGCGCGGCATTGGCATTCACGCCTGGCTGAATCCCTACCGGGCGGCCGCCAATGCCACGGAGCAGCGCGCACCCGGCCACATCAGCAAGCGCTTCCCGCAATACGCCTACAGAATCGGGTCCGTCCTCATGATGGATCCCGGCGCAAAGCCCATCCAGGACCACATTCTTGCGGTCGTCCGCGACCTTGTGACCCGCTACGACCTGGCGGGCGTCCATTTCGATGACTACTTTTATCCGTATCCGACCGAAAAGGGCGGCTTGCCGAATTTCCCGGATGATTCCACCTACAGGACTTATCGGGCCGCGGGGGGGACCCTGACCAAGCCCGACTGGCGGCGGGAGAATGTCAATTCCCTGATTCGGCGGGCGGGTCAAATTGTGCGCGGCGCGCGGTCGGGCGCAATTTTTGGGGTGAGTCCCTTTGGCATTTACCGTCCGGGTGTCCCGGAGGGCATCAAGGCCGGCGTGGATCAATACGGCCAGTTGCACAGTGATCCGCTCCGCTGGATGCGCGAGGGCGCCGTGGATTACCTGGCGCCGCAATTGTATTGGAAAGAGGGGGGACCGCAGAGTTTTTCCAGGTTGCTCCAATGGTGGCGGAGTCCCGCAATCAACCCGCGCGGGGTTCCCGTGATCCCTGGCATTGCGATTGACCGCATGATTTCCCACGGCTGGCCGGCGTCGGAAATAGCCACGCAATTACGCATCGAGCGCGCCACCCAGCCCCGCCGGAGTGGCGGCTTCATCCTCTGGAACATTCAAGCCCTCAAAAACAACACCAAGGGTGTTGCCGGGGTTTTTTAGCCCGATTGCGCCGGGGCGTCCCGCTTGTCCCATCCCATTCACGGCCTTCCCCCTCGGTCATACGATGGCATTATGGCGCGACCAGGTCTTTTACGCGCCCCCGCCCTCGCGCCGCGGTACTGAGAAAGAGGGCGATTGCCGCCCAGATCAACCCAAACGCAAGCATGTGCCGCGGCATGAACGCCTCGCGATACACGGCGACTCCGACAAAAAGCTGCAGTGTGGGCGCGAGGTACTGGAGAAAGCCCATCATCGAGAGCGGCAGAAGCTTTGTCGCCGCGTTGAACCACAGCAGCGGGATCGCCGTGATGACGCCCGCGCTGACGAATAACAGCGTGGTACCCGCCGAACCCGGGAAATGCGCATCCCCGCGTACGATGAAGAGCGCCACAAGGGCCACTGCAATCGGCAGGATCACCACGGTCTCCATGAAGAGTCCGGGCAGCGGATGAATCGGCACCATTTTTCGGATCAGCCCGTACAATCCAAATGTCCCCGCCAGTCCAAGAGCAATCCACGGTACATGGCCAAGATGCCAGCCGAAGACAAACACACCCGCGGCGGCGAGCGTCACCGCAATGACCTGCGCGCGGGTCAGGCGTTCGCGCAGGACTACGCAGCCCAGCAGGACATTAAAAAGCGGAATAATGAAATACCCGAGGCTCGACTCCACGATGCGGCCCGAATTCACACCAAGTACGAAGATCCCCCAGTTCACGCTCAGCAGCAGCGCTGTAATGCAGAGAACGCCGATGAGCCGCGGTGTGCGCAGAATGCGCAGGCATTCCCGGATTTCCCCGCGCCCCGCGACGAGAATGCCGAGGAACACAAACGACCAGATGAGTCGGTGTGAGATCACCTCGACCGGCGACGCCGATCCAAAGCCCTTCCAATAAACAGGAAGAATTCCCCATGCGCCGTAGGAAAGTAACGCGTAAAAAACACCGCGGCGCAGCGGAGTGGAGTCAGCAGCGCTCACAGGCCGGTCGGTACAATGCCTCCGGCCCGCGCGGGCGCGACGTGGATGTGATCGCCGACAATGTTCCTCATGTCGTGGCCGTCATCCTATCAGCTCCCTGCCGTACATTCATTCTCTTTCGTTCGAAATAGCCCGCAATGCGCCGCCTCAAGCAAGCATGATCGCCTGCGATACTTCCGTGTCATCCCTCTTCCCCAAACGGTCAGCGGACAGGCAATGACAAGTACTGAGGGTTTCGCCCTTTCAGGGCTTGGGACGTTTTGGCCTTTGGACCCAAGGCGCTGCCTTGGGCTATTGGTCTGGCAATGAAATGTAGTGATGAATATTTGTCTATTCTTCGCCACGGCGGATATCGGCGCATCTCGCAATCTCGAGCTGCTCCGCGCGCTCTTTCATGCGCCGGAAAAACTCCGGCCCGGTCGCGCCTCGGAAGCCATCACTCAGGAAGCCGCCTCCGCCCTCGGCAACCTCGCCACACGCCTGCGCGCGCGGCACCATGACCCCGAGATTGCCGCGAAATTTCTCGACCGTGTGGTTTTCTGCCTTTTTGCCGAGGATGTCGGACTCCTTCCTGACGGCATTTTTAGCGAGCTATTGGAAAAGACCCGGAACGCGCCCGATCGCTTCGCCCATTACACCGCCGAATTATTCCGCGTCATGGCCGACGGTGGTGAGTTCCAATACAAAACCATCGCCCACTTCAATGGCGGCCTGTTCGCCGATCCCGTCGTTCTCGATCTTGAACCGAACGAAATCGCCGCCATCCATGGAGCTTCGAAACTCGACTGGGGCGCGGTAGATCCCTCGATCTTCGGCACTCTGTTCCAACGCGGACTCGACCCAGCCACCCGCGCCGCCCTCGGAGCTGAATATACCAGCCGCCGCGACATCGAGGATTTGATCGAGCCCGTACTCCTCGCCCCCCTGCGTCGCGAATGGGAGGAGGTCCGCGTCACTCTCGACAATCTTGTGCGCGCCGGCCAAAAGCGTCCCAAGCCTGACGCCAAGCCGCCCACCGGTCCCGCCCTCAGGAAAGCCCTCGGCGAAGCCCAGCGCCTCAAAGATGCCTTCCTCCAACGCCTTGCCCGCGTCCATGTGCTCGATCCCGCCTGCGGCTCGGGCAACTTCCTTTACGTCGCCCTGCAAAAACTCAAGGACCTCGAAAAGGAAGTCATCCTCCACGGCGCTGCTGACGGCATCCGCACCGACTTTTTTCCTGTCATCGGTCCGTGGCAATTCCACGGCATCGAAGTCAATCCCTACGCCTTCGATC
>WBZO01005041.1_pt1 | contig 13721 bp, 6 predicted proteins | sample 5204261 | NCBI WGS metagenome assembly WBZO01 (sample SAMN12412400, study PRJNA552823) | activated sludge metagenome | isolation source: activated sludge from anammox sidestream of wastewater treatment plant... | place: USA: North Carolina | collected 2017-09
CCAACAACACCATGCGCGCACCCGCCGCCAGCGCTTCCTGCAACTCCTGCAACGACTCCACTTCAATCTGGACAAAAACACCCGCTGGCGCGATTTCCAGCGCTTGCTTTAACGCCGGACGGATGCCGCCCGCCGCGATAATATGATTTTCCTTGATCAGAATCCCGTCGTACAAACCTATGCGATGATTCACCCCGCCGCCGCACGCGACCGCGTATTTCTGCGCCAGGCGCAACCCCGGCAGCGTTTTGCGGGTATCGACAATCACCGCTCGAGTACCGGTAATGGCATCCGCATAACGCCGCGTTTGCGTCGCCACAGCGGATAGCAGTTGCAGAAAATTCAACGCCGAACGCTCCGCCGTCAACAGTACGCGGGCGTTGCCGCGGATCTTGCACAATTCCTGTCCGGCCTGCATTCCATCGCCATCCTTGGCAAACCACTCGACCACGCTCGCCGGGTCGAGCAACCGGAAACACGCTTCGAACCACTGCGTGCCGCATAACACCGCTTTTTCCCGGCTGATCACAGTGGCCTGTAGAGCTTTGTCATCCGGAATCAGCGATGCGGTCAGATCGCCGCTACCGATATCCTCTTGCAATGCCCGTTGCACGTTGGCGCGAATTTCATTGTGTAAGTCTTTCATGGGTTGTTTCTTTATGTTTATTTTAATTTTCTACGGTTGCGGTCAACTCCCCGAATCTTTTGGCCTGACTGTCTCGCTCCGTCTCGACTGTCCGATCAAAGACTATTCCGGGATCATCGGCCTCCGGCCGCTTTCAACCTGGAATCAAGCGGAAGCCAATGTTGAAGTTGCGGAAGTTCGACTCATACCTGATGCGGCGAGCAGAACGCGTGCTCCCTGCATCGTAGTGCCAGGAACCGCCGCGCACCACGCGGCCATCCCCCCTACTGGGACCTTGCGGATCAATAATCGTTTGTTCGGGATAGTCATCGTACCAATCCGTGCACCATTCCCATACATTGCCGTGCATCTGGTACAGTCCCCACGGGTTCGGCGGCAACGATTTGACCGGTACAGCTTTTCCCCGGTATAAGCCCTTGCTGCCACCCGCATAGGGATAATGGCCGTCGTAATTCACTTGTTCGGGCGTGATGTTACCGCCGAACGAAAACGGCGTTTGCGTACCCGCGCGACAAGCGTATTCCCACTGCGCCTCGCTCGGTAAGCGCGCCTGCAAACCCGGAAACAGTGCATTCAAGCGTTCGATGAAGCTCTGCACGTTCAACCAACTGACATTTTCCACCGGCAAACCCGGATCGCCGGTGAAATGACTGGGATTGTCGTCCATTACCGCTTGCCACAGCGCTTGCGTGCACGCCGTATCGGCCAACCAAAAACCGTTTGTCAAGGCCACCGGATGTAAAATTTCATCATCGAATCTTTCCGTCTCCGACTCGGATGATCCCATCAGAAAAGATCCCGGCAAGATCCAGCGGAAGCGCTGGCATGCGCCTTGATAGTATAAATCCATGTATAAGCCGAAACGGTCTTGCCCCCATTCGCTGGCCCAGGGCGCGGGGAAAGCGGGAGGAAATATATTGTTATCCATAATGTTATTGTACGGAAATTTTGCCGGATGGCGCTACGCTTATCCAGCTTAGATTACTAACCGCCTCGACTGTCAAGCCAAAGCCAATCCCTGTCGCGGCCTCCGGTTGCACCGCTTGTTTGCTACTCTTTCAACCTGAGACCAGACGAAAGCCAAAGTCGTAGTCACGGAGGTCCGGCACGTACCCGTCGCGGCCAGCAGAACGCGTATACCTCGCGAAGTAGCGCCAGCAGCCGCCACGCACCACGCGCCGCTCGCCATCGTCAGGACCAGCTGGGTCAATCACCGCTTGTTTGGGATAGTCCTCGTACCAGTCTGCGCACCATTCCCACACATTGCCGTGCATTTCGTACAATCCCCACGGATTCGGCGGCAGCGATTTAACCGGTACGATTTTTCCCCGATACAAGCCTGTTTTTCCGCCCGCATAGGGATAACCACCGTGATAGTTAACCTGCTCGGGCGTAATGTTGCTGCCGAAGGAAAACGGCGTTTGCTTGCCCGCGCGGCAAGCATATTCCCATTCCGCTTCGCTCGGCAAACGTGTCCGCAATTCAGGAAACAGTGCATCCATGCGTTCAATGAATTGCTGCACGTCCAGCCAACTGACGCTTTCCACCGGCAAGTTCGGATCGCCGGTGAAATCGCTGGGATTACCATTCATCACCGCTTGCCACAATGCTTGCGTGCACGCCGTATCGGCCAGCCAAAAACCATTTGTCAACGTCACCGGATGCTGGATTTCGTCAGCATATCTTTCCGCTTCCGATTCGGGAGAACCCATCAGGAAACTTCCGGGCGCGATCCAGCGGAAGCGTTGCCGGACGTCGTGGACTAGCAGATCCGCAAAAAAACCAAAGGCATCCTGCCCCCACGCCGATGCCCAAACGGGTGGAATAAAGCGGTCAAACTGCATGCGCTGCCAACCGGTGTGCACGATCAAAGCCGGATACGCCGGTATGGCGGCAGTTTCGTTGCGCATAACCAGCGGTTGCGGCAGGTTTGGCACGGTAGATTCAAGGGATTCAGCGGCTTGCCAATGCCACGGAAAATAAACCGGCCGCCGCCCGCTTTCTTGTGTGGCCCACAAAAGGGTATCGCGGTCGACATCGAATGTCGCCAAGCGGGTTGTTCCATTCGGCAACGGCGCACCGGCCGGTTGCAGTTGCAATGCATAGTGCACGTCTTGCACCAGATCCATGCGCTGTTTGGCCGTCGAAGGCAATTGTTTCATCCATTCAACCGGATCGATCCCGGCGGGCAAACCTTTGCGCGCACGCGCCGGTTCGGCTTGTACAACCGCGACCGACAACCGGTGCAGATAGTTTTCATCTGACCCAATCACTGGCGCTACCCAGCGGATATGGCGCTCGGCGAGTTGCGCCATGCGCATCCGCGACAGCGATGTGGATTCCGGTGGCGCCTGCAAGGTGCTGGCCAGCTTGTTGAAGAACTGCCGAGCATTACCGGCTTTTGCCCGTTCCTCGGCGGATAAGGCAGTCGTGGTCAAATGCTGCCATAACAGCGTTTCTTCGTGATGAATCGCTTGCGGCAAGCGCGCGTGCCAATTGCGCAAGCAATCCAGCGTGCGTTGTTGCAACAGCGGCGGCAGTTGTTTGAACTTTTCTTGCCAATCCGGCGCCGCCCACGGCGCAATCGCACAAGCCGTTGCGGCGGTATCCAGTTCGTGGTGGCACCAGACTTCGCCTTCGATACCGGCATCGCCGTGCCCATCGGGCAGCAAACTACGCAATGCGCGCAACAGCGTCGGTTCCACGCGCGTGGCGCAGGACATCAGCGTCAATAGCGCCGCCGCAGGCGCGGACAAAGCGGCTGGTTGATCAGATGAAACAGTGCGCGCAAGCGCCCGGCGCAATGGACGTAAGCAGCTATCCGGGCTTAGCCGCACGTAATCGGTCAGATTGGTTAATTGCGGCTGCAAGTGGCGCAACGAAGCGGGTGATAACACAATCGTGCGCACGCCGCGGCGTTTCAATCCGGCGAGCTTCGCTTGCCAGCACTGCCGCGGCCAAGAATGCGCAGGAGCAGTCATGCCCAAGTCGCTGACGATCAACAAAGTACTGCCCGGATTCAATTGCGGCCAGGGAATCGATCGCACCTCCGACCGGTCCGCGCGCAAGCGTTGCAGTGGCTGCTGCGGTATGCCGCGCAGCCGGTAACACTGCACATTGCGGCGCAAACGGCTGTGCAATTGCCGTTGCAACCACAGCCAATCCTGCCAATACGGCGTCAACCGATCGGAAAAATCCGCGACCACCGGCAGCGGATCGGGCCAGCTCAACCGTTGTTTGCGCGGCAAACGATGCGTTACACGGCCTTGACTGATCTGTTGCACCAGTTGCGGCACATTCAACGCCGCGCCGCGTGCTGCCGCCACCGCCTGGCGCAAACGCGGCCACAAACGCGTCCACGGCACGATGGGCTTTGCTTGCGGCAAGGAATAACTGGCATCCCAAGGAATCATGTCCTGCATGTCGAGCACGCCGGGGGGCAGCGTTTCCGGGGATTGCCGTTCGCTTTCCGGGGTTTCGGTGCTGGCGATCGCGGTCAAGCGATACGGTGCAAATAGTAATTGCTGCTGTGTTGTTGGCAGCGTGGATACGCCAGAGAGCGACTGGGATACCGTGCTGGAATCATTTTGAGGTTTACTTGCGGTTGTTTCGTCAAGCGGCTTTGGTACAAATCCCAATAGGGTTGCGTAGGCAGCTTGTCTCATCGCATCGTCTCCGGCCAGAGCCAGTGCGATGAGCAAATCCGCCCGGCTGCGCGCGCCTTTGAGTTGCGTTTGGATGGATGTCACGGCCGCCTAGAGCGCACTCCCCGGACTGCCGGGCTGCTTGTGATAGGCGAACGCATACACGCGCTTCAACCATTCGGTTTGGCGTGCCGGATCGCCCGGCGCCAAGCGCTCCAGCCCACGCAGCAGATCCAAGTATTCCGCTAATCCAGGTTGCGGGCCATCGCCAAGGTTTCTTTCGCGTTCCTCGAGCAGCTTGGCCGCCGCCTCGTCGAGAATCTGTTGCGTCAATGCCGGCCGCTGGTCGTACGGATCGCGTTGCGGATCGCGGAAATGCACGCGCGCCCGCTGCTTGATCCAGGCGGCAAAATCGCTATCCGGTTCGATATTCAAAACCAGACAGCGGCGCACGAATGCGGGCGGCAATTCGCGGTCTTCATTAGTGGTGATGATGATCAACGGTCTAGCCACAGCCGCAGCATTGACTTCTTGCCCGCCCCACGGCAAGCGGAAACCGGTGTTGGCCAATACTTCCAGCAAACTGTTCGGTAACTCGCTGTCGGCTTTGTCGATCTCGTCAAGCAACAATACCGCACCACGCTGTGCGGCCCGTTCGCTTTGTTGGATTTTGCCGCCAAGCAGCATCAGTGATGGGCTAGGCCGCTGCGTCGCGGCTTTCGGATGCTTCGTCAAAAAAGTCTCGGCATCGCCCCAGTTCAACGCCCACCATAGCGGGCCGGGGCTGACATAATCCAACGGCTGAACGGAACCGGCGTTGCTTTCCCGCGCCTGCGCATCGGCCAGCCGCGCAATCGCATCGAAACGCCACTGCAAATCCTGCGGTTCGGTGCGCGCGGTAATCACTTCATAAATAAATGCACGGCTTAGATACTCGGCAGCCGCACGCGCCAAGTCGCTCTTACCGGTGCCGGGCAAACCCCGTACAAGCAACGGCCTGCCGCTGGCAACCGCCAGGTCGATCGCATCTTGCGACTTGCCGTCGAGCCAATACCAGGATTCCTGCCAAGTGCCGACTGCGGGTAAATAAAGCTTCTTTTCTGCGGGATGTTGGGTTTGTTCGGTGATCATGGGTTGAAAAAATAATTAATAAAAAAAGATAGCTTGAGAAAATACTTACTATGATCCTGATTTGTCACGACCAAAACGATTTATTAATCCTTCCAAATTCGATTCTTTAACATGAAGCCACGCGTCTGGATCATTCCCGCCATAAATGTAAATCCATATCAAGTTATTCAGTTTCTCACGGAAAGTATCCGCTATGGAGCGAATATGCAATGGATTGTGTTCCGCTGTTTGCGATAAATACAGCAATTGTACTGGTGAATTTCCAGGCTCATCGATGTATCCCATCAGTTCGCCGGATAAGCGTTCCATCAAATCTTCCGATTCATCCAACTTTCCCGAATAGCCTAACGACATCAATAAATCTTTGGCGATATGATTGCATACCGCAATTTCGTTCAGCTCACCCGATTCGGGGAAATAATGACCGATATTCCGGGAAAAAGGATCCTTCTGTCCATTGACATGATCCATTTGCCCCGGGGTGAATCTGGTGGTTGTTCTGCTGGCACCAATAAGCTTGAGTGCTTCGATACTTTCCACTGGCACACGAGTTAATCCTTGATCATCAATTTCACGGTTTTTTCGTACAACGATTTGCAACAAATAGCTGAATAATTCCTCATTGGCCAACTCATTGATTGCCGAACCCTTCCTGGCACGACTCAGTGCGGATAGAAATTTCGCCACGTGCAGATGGCGATCTCCTGAACCGGCTACCAGATAGTCTGCAATCGCTTCATCATCACGCAGCAAATGCGGTTCATCCTTGATGAGGTTGTCAAAAAAGCTTTCGATAACGGTTTTTAATTCGCTGCGTTGGAATTGTTCGATTAATTTTTGTTTCAGTTTAATTTGCCAAGGTTGCAAGGACGGCGAGGCTGTCTGTGTTTTAGATGGATTCGTTGGCGTGACCGTTGAAATATGAGGCGCAACGGGAACTGAAATATTTTGATGGAAGTGCTGTTTGATAAAAGCGATCAGCAACCGATGCTGCATGGCATTAGCATCTTCAGGCTTAGCAATTGTGAAATGATCGGAGCCAGGCAGCTTATAAGGCTCCGAAAAATAAACCGCACCGGAAACCGGTGGGACGACTTGCGGAAACCATCCGAACTTTTTTAAGGTGACAAATTTGTCTTCGATGATTTCCTTCCCATAAATGATAGTTCCTTTCGCACCGATCAGATTCTTAAATTCTTTGTTTAAATCGTTCAGCCATTGATTATTCTGGCTGAAACGCAATACATCGGCTTGGCTATGATTCATCAGTGTTGCAAGCGGATTCAGCCAGTTAGCATACTCTGCACCCAACGACGGAGAAGCAACCAAATACAGACCCACTGCTACGCCATTAAGATCATGCTGGCGCGATACCAGATACTTGCGAACAACGATACCGCCCATGCTATGGCAAACGAACAGCAGATTCCGGCTCGCTAGCACACCATCGAGCTTCAACCGCTCTTTCAGATCGTCTACCACGTCGCTCAGGCTATACGTGCCACTGAAAAAATCGGTTTGGTAGGTATAAACATAAATGCCGATGGCTTTGTCACTTAATTGATCCTGCAATAATTGCGGCCAATAAGCACCGGTTTGTTCATTCTTCCAGCAGTCTTTACCATTCGACAAAAAACCGTGCACGAAAATAACCGATAAGCTGGAACCATTGATTTCTCGAATCCATTCACCTTGCATGGCAATTTACTCTATTTGGTTAATTTTCAATTATTTTAGTACAAGTTTACAGACTGATTGAATCTTCCCCAAAAAACTAGCCTTAACCGCAATGGAACCACCCGGTTTTTTTATAGTACACTGGCTTGGTAAGCTAACGATTACCCGGTGCTACAGGAGAAAGCGGTATGTCTGGTATAGCCGATCTGATTTTTTTCAGTGTTGCCACCATATTGGGTGTGGCGGTGGTAGGTATCGTTGTCGTCTGGTTCATTCAGGACGTCACGCAAAAGAAGCATTCGATTCTGCGCAATTATCCGGTGATCGGGCGGCTGCGCTATTTTTTCGAGATCCAGGGCAAATACTTCCGGCAGTATTTCTTCGCCAACGATCGCGACGAGATGCCGTTCAATCGCGCCACGCGCGGCTGGATTTACAAAAATGCCAAAAATAAGGGCAGTCTGGTTGGTTTCGGTTCCACCAACGATTTGCGCCAGCCGGGTTCGATCATTTTCGTCAACGCCGCCTTTCCGATTCAGGAAGAAGATCAATTGCCGACACCGTCGTTACGGATTGGCGAAGGTTACTGCGCACAGCCGTTCGAAGCCAAATCCATCATCAATATCAGCGGCATGAGCTACGGCGCCATTTCCAAACCTGCGGTACGGGCGTTATCGCTCGGCGCCGCGCAGGCGGGCTGCTGGTTGAATACCGGTGAAGGCGGGTTGGCGCCGTATCATTTGGAAGGCAACTGCGATTTGATCATGCAAATCGGTACCGCCAAGTACGGCATCCGCGACGAGCAAGGCAATTTCTCGCCGCAGCGCGCGAAAGAACTGAGCAAAGTGGTCAAGGCGTTTGAAATCAAGCTGTCGCAAGGTGCGAAACCCGGCAAGGGCGGCTTGCTGCCCGCCGGTAAAGTGCATGAAGAAATCGCCGCGATCCGCGGCATTCCGGTGCATCAGGATTCGATCAGCCCGAACCGCCACAAGGACATCAACAACATCGACGAACTGCTCGACAAAATCCACTATATCCGCGAACTGACCGGCCGCCCGGTCGGCATCAAAACGGCGATCGGCGGATGGAATTTCATCAATGAGCTATGTGACAGCATCAACCGCCGCGGCTTGGAATACGCACCGGACTTTCTCACCATCGACGGCGGCGAAGGCGGCAGCGGCGCGGCGCCGCAGACGTTGATGGACCATGTCAGCCTGCCGATCGCGGAAGCCTTGCCGCGCGTCGTCGATGCGCTGCTGCAAGCGGATTTGAAAAAACGCATTATCGTCATCGCCGCCGGTAAACTGGTGACATCGGCGGAAGGCGCCTGGGCGCTCTGCGCCGGTGCCGATTTCGTCAACACCGCGCGCGGTTTCATGTTTTCGCTCGGTTGCATTCAGGCGATGCGCTGCCATCTGAATACCTGCCCGACCGGCATCACCACGCACGATGAGCGGCTGCAAAACGGCTTGGTGGTGGAGGAAAAATATCTGCGCGTCGCCAACTACGCCCGGAACGTCAACAAGGAAATCAACATGATCGCCCATTCCTGCGGTTTGCGTCACGCCAGGGAATTCAAGCGCGAACATGTGCGTATTGTCGAAACCGCCGGGAAAAGCGTGGCGCTGAACATTCTTTACCCCTACCCGGAACCGCTCAAGAAAAAAGCGTAATCCCCAAGCCATCTTTTCAGTCTTTGCGGACTGGCTGTTCCGTCCCTCTTCGTCCACCGTGCAGGAAAAGATTTGCTGATCCAGGCAACGTCCTTTGGCGTGCCGTAAGCCGGGAATTAGGGTGAAAAAAGCCTTTTAAATGAGGCTTAAATCTATTGACCGGTTACCGATAATACACGCCTTATACCCTTAAACCACTCCCCTACTGATCAACCGATAATCACACGACACTAATGTTCCGCTTTTTTATCAATCAGGATGACAGAAAGATCCGTATTATCAGCGGATTGATGTTGAGCACACTCATCCTGTCGGCGGGATTTTCCGTATACAGCGTGATGCAACCCCAAACGGAGGCGATGGCTGCTTCGGGGCTTAAAGTGGCGTTACAGAACACGGTAAAATTGATCGAAAATCAGATTTCGCATTCCATATCCAATGCCCGGATCATTACCGCAAACATTCTTCTGTCGCAAAACCTGGAAAATGCCAACACCGGCCGATCCAAGGAAGAAGTTGCCGCCGAGTTGCAGCACGCCGCGGACAAAATACTGAACAACAACCACTTTTCCGGCATCCGCATCTATGATGCGGCAGACAATCTCATCGTAGCCGCGGGCGTCGATTCCGGTGATCCGGATTCGCGCATCGAGCTGAATACGGACAACAATATCCATTCCACATTGTTGTGGCATGATCGGTTCGTGATCCGGAATTCGCTGCGCATCTTCAATGAGAACGGTCAACCGGCCGGCAAGATCACCATTGAAGAACCGGTTCCCGAACTCGCCAGAATCTTCAAAGAAGCCGCATTGATCGGAAAAACCGGTGATTTTCTCCTATGCGCACCAGTGTGGAAAAGTCATCTGGAGATGGATTGTTTCATGCGCACTGCCGATGGAAATCAATTTAAACGCATGCACCGTATCATGTCCGGCAGCCCATTGCCGGCCCACTTTGCCCTGGAAGGGCAACAAGGTATTAAATTCACCAAGGATTACCGGCAAGTCCAAGTCGTCGCAGCTCATTCACCGGTTGCTTACGGTCTTGGGGTAGTGCTTAAAATCGATGAAAAGGAGTTGTATAGCAATCTTTCCACCCAACTTAAAACGATTTTGCTTTACCTGAGCTTGCTCACCGCCGCCGGTATGGCGGTGGTGTATTGGTTGATCAAACCGCTCATTCACAAAACGATCAATTCCCAGAATGCCTCGATCAAAGCGCATCATAATTTGATACAGGCTAAAAACAGCGCGGAGAAAAGTTCTTCGGAACTCACCGCTTATTTAAACGCGATTGGGAAACTTGCTTTAATTTCGATTACCGATCACCAAGGCAGGATTATTCAAGTTAATGAAAAATTTTGCGATATCAGCGGCTATTCGAAAGAGGAACTGATCCGGCAGGATCACCGCATATTGAGTTCAGGCACGCACCCTCAATCGTTTTTTACCGAAATGTGGTCTATTATCGCGAAAGGTCAGACCTGGCACCGGGAAATCTGTAACCGCAGTAAATCGGGAAAGCTCTATTGGGTCGATTCGACCATCGTGCCGCTCGTAAACAATGACGGAATAAATCACCGCTACCTCTTCGTGGGAGTCGACGTTACCGCGCGCAAACAAAAAGACCTCGATCTGAGCGAGCGCCTGAAGGAAAGCAATTGTCTACATGCGGTGCGCAATTATCTGGAACACGGCCAGGACACGGAAAAAACCTGCCAGAACATACTGAAAGCGCTGACACAAGCGCTGCAATTCCCCGACATAGCCGTTGCCTTTATATCCTTAGGCGGCAAACGATTCACCAGCGCCGGATATCAAATCGATCTTCCCAATGCGCTCAGCGCGGCGATTATCGCGAATGGGGAAGTATGCGGTCAGTTAAAAGTGTTTTATGCGCAAGATTTCCCGTTCGCTATGCCTTACGAGCAAAATCTCATCGATACGATCGCCCATGACCTCGGCCGCTGGTACGAGCGTAAGGAAGCTGAAAAGCGCATCATAGAAATGACCACGCACGATGCATTGACCGGTTTGCCGAACCGGCATTTGCTGCAAGACCGCATCGAACACGCGCTGGTGCACGATACACGCAGCCAGAAACAGATGGCGGTATTATTTATCGATCTGGATCATTTCAAAACGATCAACGATACGCTCGGTCACGATATTGGCGATCTTTTGCTGCAAGCGGTCGCGGAAAGACTGCTGACCTGCGTGCGTAGCGAAGATACCGTCGCCCGCCAGGGAGGAGACGAATTCATCGTGGTACTCAATTCCATTGCGGAATCTCTGGATGCAGCCAAAGTAGCGCAGAAAATTCTCGATGCCCTCATGCGTCCCTACTATATCCACAAGAATGAATTGCATATCTGCGGCAGTATCGGCATCGCGGTTTTTCCCGAAGATGGCGCCAATGCCGAAACATTGCTGAAGAACGGCGATGCCGCCATGTATCACGCCAAAGAAAATGGCCGCAACAATTACCAGTTCTTTACCGACGAGCTCAATAAATCCGCTCATGAAAGACATACGCTCAGCCTCGATTTACGCTACGCGCTGGAACGCAACGAACTGGTTTTGTTTTACCAGCCGATCATGGATATGCCGGGTCATCAGTTGCACAGTGTCGAAGCATTGTTACGCTGGCGGCATCCCGAGCACAAACTGATCGCCCCGGATAAATTTATCGGTCTGGCGGAAGAAACCGGTTTAATCATTCCCATCGGCGCATGGGTGTTAAAAACCGTGTGTGAGCAAATCAAAACGTGGCAAGCACAAGGCTATCCTATACCGAAGGTCGCCATTAATCTGTCCGCGCGGCAATTCCGCGATAAGGAGTTGATCAATAATATTGCGCGCATCCTGCATGAAACCGGCGTGGCGGCCCACTACATCACGCTGGAAATCACCGAAAGCATGTTGATCGATAATATCGAAAAAGTCGTGGAAACGCTGAATCAGCTTAATACTATGGGCATCCGCATTTCCATCGACGATTTCGGCACCGGCTACTCCAGCCTCAGTTATCTGAAGCGTTTCCCGATTCATACCCTGAAAATCGATCGCACCTTTGTGCGCGACATCGTAACCGACAGAAACGACCATACTATTGTCGCTACGATCATTGCGATGGCGCACAGTCTGGGCATGGATGTCATCGCGGAAGGCATAGAAACCGAGGAGCAACTCGATCTTTTGATTGCACAGCAATGCGATCACTACCAAGGCTATTACTTCAGCAGACCGGTTGCAGCACTTGAAATCGAACCGATGCTCGCCAACGCTGTAGCCAAATCACGCAATCCGCACGATCTGTTCCATAAAATAACCGGCACTTGAAATTTCGCGCTTCTCCCCCCACGTAGGCAGCAATAACCTACCATGGGAGAATTTCATGCGTTTTGACAAACTCACCACTAAATTCCAACAAGCGTTCGCGGACGCGCAGAGTATCGCCGTCGGCCAGGATAATCCGGCCATCGAACCGCAGCATCTGCTTCTGGCTTTACTGCAACAGGAAGACGGCAGCACGCTGTCTTTGCTGCAACGTTCCGGTGTAAATACCGCACCGCTGCTGGAAAGCATCAAGCAAAGCGTGCAGCGCTTACCGAAAGTGGAAAACGCCGGCGGGGAAGTCACCCTCTCCCGTACCTTGAACAATCTGCTCAATCTGGCGGATAAGGAAGCGCAAAAACGTAACGATCAGTTCATCGCGTCGGAAATGTTCCTGCTTGCGATTCTGCAAGACAAGGGGGAGATCGGCGCATTGCTCAAGCAACATGGCGCCAATGCCGCGGCACTGGAACGCGCCATCAATGCGATCCGCGGCGGCGAACAGGTCAACAGCGCGGAAGCCGAGGGCAGCCGTGAAGCATTGAAAAAATATACCCTGGATCTGACCGAACGCGCGCGTCAAGGCAAACTCGATCCGGTGATCGGACGCGACGATGAAATCCGCCGCGCAATTCAAGTTTTACAACGGCGCACCAAAAACAATCCGGTGCTGATCGGCGAACCGGGTGTCGGTAAAACCGCCATCGTCGAAGGCTTGGCGCAGCGCATTATCAATGGCGAGGTGCCGGAAAGCTTGAAAGACAAGCGCGTTCTGGTGCTCGATATGGCCGCGCTGCTGGCCGGCGCGAAATACCGCGGCGAATTCGAGGAGCGCCTCAAATCGGTGTTGAAAGAACTCGCGCAAGACGAAGGCAAAACCATTGTCTTCATCGACGAGCTGCACACCATGGTCGGCGCCGGCAAAGCGGAAGGCGCGATGGACGCCGGTAACATGCTGAAACCGGCGTTGGCGCGCGGTGAACTGCACTGCGTCGGCGCGACAACTTTGGACGAATACCGCAAATATATTGAAAAAGACGCTGCATTGGAGCGGCGCTTCCAGAAGGTGCTGGTGGAAGAGCCGAGCGTGGAAGCCACTATTGCCATTCTGCGCGGGCTGCAGGAGAAATACGAAGTGCATCACGGCGTGGATATTACCGATCCGGCGATCGTCGCGGCTGCCGAACTATCTAACCGTTACATCACTGACCGCTTCCTGCCGGATAAGGCGATCGACTTAATCGACGAAGCCGCAGCGCGGATCAAAATGGAAATCGATTCCAAACCCGAAGCGCTGGATAAACTGGACCGGCGTTTGATTCAATTGAAGATCGAACGCGAAGCGATGAAAAAAGAGAAAGACGAAGCATCGCAAAAGCGCCTGCAACTGCTCGAAGATGAAATCAAGCAGAAAGAACGCGAGTATGCCGATTTAGAAGAAATCTGGAAAATGGAAAAATTCCAGGTGCAGGGCTCGCAGCAGGTCAAGGAAGAGATGGAAAAAATCAAGCTGGAAATAGAAGCGGCCACGCGTAAAGGCGATTGGCAGAAAGTTTCGGAACTGCAATACGGCCGTCTGCCGCAACTGGAAGCGCAATTGCAATCGCAA
>WBZO01002025.1_pt1 | contig 13720 bp, 3 predicted proteins | sample 5204261 | NCBI WGS metagenome assembly WBZO01 (sample SAMN12412400, study PRJNA552823) | activated sludge metagenome | isolation source: activated sludge from anammox sidestream of wastewater treatment plant... | place: USA: North Carolina | collected 2017-09
CATCAGATGCGCTCTGGCCGACATTCTGATGGGCAGGGGCGCCGCCCGAAGAGACGCCGAAAGCATCGCCGTGTTCAGCCCATTCGGACTGGGAATACTTGACCTGGCGGTTGGCAAAATGGTCCGCAACCTCGCGCTCGAACAAGGCCGGGGAACGGTCATCAGTTCGTTTCTGCCTGAATCGTGGGTTGAAGGGCATCATTTGTGAGAACACGTTTCAGCGCAAAGGGACAAAGGATCAAAGGTTCAAAGGTAGAAGTAAAGAAGGAAGCGGTTCCTGTTCTCCAATCTTTGACCCTTTGATCCCTTGACCCTTTGCGTTGAGAAACTCAACCAAATCCATTTCAGATATATCTATGCATGAAACAAAGTCCACGGCGCCCGGCCTGGGAAAAATGGGCGCCGTCAAGCGAAAGACCGTCAGCGTGTCGCCGGAAAGTTTGATCAAGACAGAGTCGCTCAAGCCGGGCGTTCAGCTTCCACTGGTCATTCGCCCCGGCGTCGCCGGAATAAACATTGTCGAGTGGGCGCGTGGCAATCGCGAGTTCATCGAGGCGCATTTGCTCAAACACGGCGGAATACTTTTCCGCGACTGGCGCGTGAACTCCGTTGATGAATTCGAGCGGTTTGCGATGGCTGTCGCTGACGAAGATTTGATGGACTACTCCTACCGCTCGACCCCGCGCAGCGCGGTGAGCGGCAAAATCTATACTTCGACCGAGTACCCTGCCGACCAATCAATTCCTTTGCACAACGAGATGGCCTATTCGCGCGCCTGGCCGATGAACATCTGGTTTCACTGCGTCAAGGCCGCCGAGACCGGCGGTGAGACGCCGATAGCCGACAGCCGCGCAGTCTTCGCGCGCATTGATCCACAGGTCAGGGGGCGCTTCATCGAAAAGAACGTGCTCTACGTTCGCAACTATGGCGGCGGCCTCGACCTCTCCTGGCAAAACGTTTTTCAAACCACGAGCAAGTCGGAAGTCGAAGCGTTCTGTCGCGGCGCCGGGATCGAATTTGAATGGAGAGATGGAGATCGCTTGAGGACGCGCCAGATTTGCCAATCCGTCGCCAGACATCCCGCAACCGGCGAGATGGTCTGGTTCAATCAGGCGCATCTCTTCCACGTCTCGAATCTGTCGCCGGAGATTCGCGACAGGTTTCTGGCGGAATTCAAAGAAGAAGACCTCGCGCGCAACGCCTATTACGGCGATGGAAGCTCGATAGAGCCATCAGCGCTCGAAGAGATCCGCCGGGCATACGAGCAGGAGACAATCATCTTCCCCTGGCAAGAGGGAGACATCCTGATGCTCGACAACATGCTCGCCGCGCACGGGCGAACGCCGTTCACCGGCGCGCGAAAGATCGTCGTGGCGATGGCCGGGGCCTGCTCTCAGCCCGAAGTGATGGAGTAAGAAGACGCCGATGAAAGATCAAACGACCATTGAAGGATTCAGACTCTCGCCTCAACAGGCGCGCCTCTGGGCGTTGCAGCAGGGCGATCAATCGGCGTCGTACACGGCGCGTTGTTCGATCCTGATCGAGGGCGCGCTCGATGAGCGGCTTTTGGAAGCGGCGCTCAATCAGGTCGTTCAGCGGCATGAAATCCTGCGCACCACTTTTCGCCGGTTGCCCGCGATGACGCTTCCGCTGCAGGTGATCGGGAGCGTAAGCGCGCTCACGATTCAAACTGAAGAATTGAGCGATTGCGCGGCGGATGAGCAGACCGCCGAGCTTGAACGGTTGGAGCGCGAGTTGAGCCGGACGCCGTTCGATTATGAGCGTGGGCCGCTCCTGCGAGCGCGACTCGTCAAGCTGGAGCCGGAGCGACATCTGTTGATGCTCTGTCTGCCTGCGTTGCTGGCCGACCGCGCGAGTCTTGAAAATCTGGCGCGGGAAATCAGCCACTTTTACGCCGCTTACTTGAACGGAGGCGAACTGCCCGGCGCGCCAGCGCAATACGCCGACCTGTCCGAATGGATGAACGAGTTGCTGGAATCGCCGGAGACGGAGGCCGGGCGCGAATACTGGCGGCGGCGCGACAGTTCGATTTACCCGCTCATCAAATTACCGTTCGAGAGTCGCCGAGGCGCCGATGCGAATAAACCGGCGGAATTCATGCCGGAGCTTCTGTCCGTGAAGGCGAGCGCCGAACTTGCGACAAGGATCGAGGCGCGTGCGCGGGCTTTCGAGAGTTCGGCGTCGAGCGTTCTGCTGGCCTGCTGGCAAACGCTGCTCTGGCGGCTCACGAATCAGACGGAGATCATCGTCGGCCTGGCTTTTGAGCAGAGAAAACACGGAGAACTCAAGGACGCTCTGGGACTCTTTGCGAAGTATTTGCCGGTTCATTGCCGTCTGGGAGCGGGCAGGCGATTTAACGACGTTTTAGAGCAGGTCAACAACTCCGCGCGCGAGTTGTACAAATGGCAGGAGTATTTCACCTGGGAGCAAGCCGCCGGCTCGAATGGACATCTCGATACCGCGCCTTTCTTCGCTGCGTGCTTCGAGTTTGCAGAACAACCCGCCATCTTCCAGGCAGGCCCGATTACCTTTTCAGTCTTGCGGCATCACGCCTGCGTTGACCGGTTCAAACTCAAGCTCGCCGCGATCCGCCGCCCCGATTGCTTGAGCCTGGATTTTCACTACGACGCCAGTCTCTTCGCGCGAGAAGACATCGAGCGCCTGGCTGAACAGTTTCTGGCCTTGCTCGGCAGCGCCGTTGCCGCTCCCGAAGCTGCGATCAGGGATTTGAATCTGCTCGGTTCCGCAGAGCGCGACCGGATACTGTGCCAGTTCAATCCGCATCCGACGCGTTTCTCGCCGCGCACCATCCATCAGTTGATCGAGGCTCAAGCCGCGCTCAATCCCGAAGCTACAGCCGTGGTCGTCGAAGATCAGCGATTGAGTTACGGCGAACTCAATCGCCGCGCCAATCAACTCGCGCATCATCTGCAAAAGCTGGGCGTAGGCCCTGAAGACATTGTGGGCTTGTGTCTCGAACGCTCGGTTGAATTGGTGGTCGGGATGCTCGGCATTCTGAAAGCTGGCGGAGCGTATCTGCCGCTTGACCCGACGCTGCCCGCCGAGAGGCTGGCCAGGATGGTTGCCGACGCGAGACCGCGCGCGGTGGTCACGCGGCGGGGAGTGGGGAGTGGGGAGTGGGGAGTGGAGAGTGGAGATAAGAGCCTTGGGATGAAGGTAGCGGAGAATTTCGGAAGTCATCCACCCGGCCTGGAACGACATTTTTCTGTCCTGCATTTTTCTGTTGAAAGCGGGTTTAACAGAAAAATGGGGGACAGAAAAATATTCTCCTCAAGCCGGGGGGATGACTTCCGGAACTGTCCAGTAGTTTGTTTGGACGTTGATTGGGAGGTGATTGAACGGGAGAGCGTGGAGAATTCGGTGAGCGATGTTGGGCCGGAGCATCTGGTTTACGTGTTGTTCACATCAGGTTCGACGGGCAAGCCGAAGGGCGTAGGAGTTGAGCATCGGCAGCTTCACGCTTATCTGGAAGGCGTGCGGGAGCGATTGGGATTGCCGGATGGAGCGAGCTACGCGACGGTGACGACGTTTGCTGCGGACTTGGGCCATACGGCGATCTTTCCCGCGCTGTGCGGCGGAGGGACGCTGCACGTTGTGAGCAAGGAACGCGCGGCTGACGCCGCGGCGATGGGCGAGTATTTCAGGCGCCATCAGATTGATTGTTTGAAGATCGTGCCGTCGCATTTGAGCGCGTTGCTGGCGTCGAAGCAGGGAGCGTCGGTTTTGCCGCGACGGCGATTGGTGTTGGGCGGCGAAGCGTCTGGCTGGGAGTTGATCGGGCGTGTTCGAGAGTTGTCGCCGGAGTTGAGGATTTTCAATCACTACGGCCCGACGGAGACGACGGTCGGAGCGCTGGCTGGCGAGGTTGAGCGAGAGGCTGAGTATCAAACAGCGACGGCGCCGTTGGGTCGTCCGTTGAATCAAGCGCGAGTCTACGTGCTGGACAATCGGATGGAGCCATCGCCGGTGTGGATTGCGGGTGAAATCTACATCGGAGGCGCGCAGGTTGCGCGTGGATATTTGAACGAGCCGGAGCAGACGGCGACGAAGTTCGTGCCCGATCCGTTCAGCGAAGAACCGGGGATGCGGCTGTATCGGACGGGAGATTTGGCGCGGTACCTGCCGGATGGTCGAGTGGAGTTTTTGGGCCGGGCTGATCATCAGGTGAAGATTCGAGGTTATCGGATCGAGTTGGGAGAGATCGAAGCTGCGCTGAAAGAGATCGAGGCGGTGAATGAAAGTGTGGTCATTGTGCGCGAGAGCGAGAGCGGCGAGAAGCGTTTGGTAGCGTACGTGTCGGCGAGAGATGGAGCGGAGCTGGAGACGAACGAGTTGAGACGGCGGTTGAGCGAGCGATTGCCGGAGTACATGGTTCCCGGAGCGATAGTGAAGCTGGAGCGGATGCCGTTGACGGCGAACGGCAAGCTGGATCGGGGCGCGCTGCCTGAGCCGGAGAGCGAAGCGCGCGGAGAGTACGTCGCGCCGCGAACGCAGATCGAAGAATTGGTCGCGGACATCTGGGCTGAATTGCTCAAAGTCGAGCGAGTGGGCGCGCATGACAATTTCTTCGAGTTGGGCGGTCATTCGTTGATGGCCACGCAGCTTACCTCTCGCGTGCGCGAAGCCTGCGAGGTTGATCTGCCGTTGCGCGCTCTGTTCGACGCGCCCACAGTGGCCGGGATGGCCGAAAGCCTCGAAGCCGCGATCAAAGCCGGAAAGAGTTTGCAGGCCGCGCCTATCGAACGTCGTCAGACGGATGCGGATTTGCCGCTTTCATTCGCGCAACAGCGGCTCTGGTTTCTGGATCAGTTGGAGCCGGGCAGCGCCTTCTACAACATCTTCGCGCCCGTGCGGTTGAAAGGGCGGCTCAATCTGCCGGCGTTGGAACGGACGCTGACTGAAATTGCGCGGCGTCACGAAGTGTTGCGCACGACGTTCCCGATGGTGGATGGACGTGCGGTTCAGATGATCGCTCCGGCTGCGCCGCTCTTTTTGCCTGTGACGGATTTGACCCATTTGCCGCCGGAGCGCAGAGAGACCGAAGCGCGGCGGATGGCCGAAGAGGAAGCGCAGCTTCCATTCGATCTGGCGCGCGGCCCGTTGATGCGGGCGCGATTGTTGCGGCTGGACGAAGACGAGCATCTGGCGATGCTCACTCTTCACCACATCATTTCTGACGGCTGGTCAGCCGGGATTTTGATCCGCGAGGTCGCCGCGCTCTACGAAGCTTTCAACGCGGGCGATTCATCGCCGCTTGCCGAACTGCCGATTCAATACGCCGACTTCGCCGCGTGGCAGCGTCAATGGTTGCAGGGCGACGCGCTGGACACACAGCTTGCTTACTGGAAACGAAAGCTGAGCGGCGATCCGCCTGCGCTGCAATTGCCGACCGATCGTCCTCGGCTGGCGATGCAAAGGCATCGCGGCGCGCGCCAGTCTTTCGAGCTAAGCGCAAACATTTCTGAAACGCTCAAGTCGTTCAGCCAGCGGGAAGGCGTCACGCCATTTATGACCCTCCTCGCGGCGTTCAAGGCCCTGCTCCATCGCTACACCGGGCAGGACGACATCATCATCGGCTCGCCCATCGCCAACCGTAACCGCATCGAGATCGAGCGTCTGGTCGGCTTCTTCGTCAACACGCTGCCGCTGCGAACCGATCTGTCGGGCGATCCGAGTTTTCGAGAACTGGTAGGCCGCGTGCGCGAAGTGGCGCTTGAAGCGGCGGCTCATCAGGATTTGCCTTTCGAGAAGCTGGTGGATGAATTGCAACTCGCGCGCGATCTGAGCCGCGCTCCGTTATTTCAAGTTGTCTTCGTGTTGCAAAACACGCCGCGTCAGGCGCTGGAATTGCCGGGGCTGACGCTGACTCCGATGGAGATCGAGGGCGAGACGGCGAAATTCGATTTGATGCTGGGATTCAGCGAGACCGATCACGGCTTGACCGCGAAGGTCGAATACAACACCGATTTATTCGACGCCGCCACCATCAGCCGGATGCTCGCGCATTTTCAAAACCTGCTTGGAGGCGCGATTGCCGATCCGCAGCAACGGCTTTCGGAACTGCCGCTGCTGACTGAATCGGAAAACAAACAGTTGTTGGAGTGGAACAGGTCTGACGCGCATTACCCGGCGGAGGCTTGTCTTCATCAACTCTTTGAAGCGCAGGCGGCGCGAACACCCAACGCTGTCGCGGTCACGTTTGAAGGCGAGCGGATGAGCTACGCGCAACTCAACGCGCGCGCCAATCAGTTGGCTCATCGTTTGCGCGCGATGGGCGTCGGGCCGGATGTTCTTGTCGCTCTCTGTCTTGATCGCTCGCCGGATATGGTCGTCGCGATCCTGGCTGTTCTCAAAGCGGGCGGCGCTTATCTGCCGCTCGATCTGGCTTATCCCAAAGACCGGCTGGCTTTCATGTTGGAAGATTCGCAGGCGACGGTCTTGTTGACCGAGCGGCGGCTGCTCGATCAATTGCCTGCGCATCGCGCGCGGACAATTTGCCTGGACGGCGATTGGGCGTTGATCGAAGGCGAGAGCGCGGAAAATCCGGCGAACAAAATCGCAGCCGAAAATCTGGCTTATGTGATTTACACCTCAGGCTCGACCGGCAAACCGAAAGGCGCGCTGGTCACTCACGCCAACGTCGTCCGCCTCTTCGCCGCGACGCGGGATTGGTACCGGTTCGATGAACGCGATGTGTGGACGCTTTTTCATTCTTACGCTTTCGACTTCTCGGTTTGGGAGTTGTGGGGAGCGCTGCTGTACGGCGGGCGGCTGGTCGTGGTTCCTTACTGGGTGAGCCGCTCGCCTGAAGCTTTCCACGAATTGTTGCTCAGCGAACAGGTGACGGTGTTGAACCAGACGCCTTCGGCCTTCCGTCAGTTGATTCGTGTTGATGAGAACGCCGACGCCGCGCGGGAACTGGCGCTGCGGCTGGTCATCTTCGGCGGAGAGGCGCTTGAGCTTCAGAGCTTGAAGCCGTGGTTTGATCGTCACGGAGATGAGCGCCCGCTGTTGGTCAATATGTACGGGATCACTGAGACGACGGTGCATGTCAGCTATCGGCCAATTAGCGCGGCTGATCTGGAAGAGGTCAAGGGAAGCGTGATCGGCGGCGCGATTCCAGACCTGCAGATTTACGCGCTGGATGCGAAGCTGCGGCCAGCTCCAATCGGAGTGACAGGCGAGATGTATGTCGGCGGCGCGGGAGTGGCGCGCGGCTACCTCAAACGCCCGGAGTTGACCGCCGAACGATTCATCCCCGATCCGTTCAGCGTCGAGGCCGGAGCGCGGTTGTATCGAACGGGAGACCTGGCGCGTTATCTGGCCGACGGCGATCTGGAATATCAGGGCAGGATTGATCATCAGGTGAAGATTCGCGGCTTCCGCATCGAACTTGGCGAGATCGAGGCCGCGCTCGCGTCGCATCCGATGATTGGCGAAGCCGTTGTGTTGGCGAGAGACGATAAGCCCGACGAGAAGCGGCTAGTGGCTTATCTGGTCACCAAGCCTGACGCCGCGCCTTCGATCAGCGAGTTGCGCGAATTTCTGAAACAGAAGTTGCCGGAGTATATGACGCCGGCGGCTTTCGTGACGCTCGACGCGTTGCCGTTGACTGAGAACGGCAAGCTGGATCGTCGCGCGTTGCCCGCGCCCGATGCGGCGAGGCCGGAGTTGGAAGAAGCTTTCGTCGCTCCGCGCAATGCGCGCGAGCAGACGCTGGCGGAGATTTGGGCCAGAACGCTGGGGCTGGAACGAGTCGGCGTTCACGATAATTTCTTCGAGCTTGGCGGCGATTCCATCCTCAGCATTCAGATCATCGCCCGGGCGAATCAGGCCGGATTGCGATTGACTCCCAAACAGGTCTTTCAATGCCAGACCATCGCGGAGTTGGCGGCTGCGGCTGTGGCGGCTCCGGCCATCGAAGCCGAACAAGGATTGATTACAGGCCCCGCGCCGCTCACGCCGATCCAGCGATGGTTCTTTGAGCAGCGTCTGCCCGACCGCGACCACTGGAATCAGGCGTTGATGTTTGAAACGCGGCAGGCTCTGAACCCGGCGTTGATGAAGCAGGCGGTGGAGCGATTGATCGAGCATCACGACGCGCTTCGCTTGAGGTTTACGCCGGAGCAAACAGGCTGGCGCCAAAACATCGCCGGTTTGGACGCGGCGCCGCCGTTCTCGGTGATCGAACTCGGCGGCTTGCCAGACGCCGAACGAATCGCCGCGCTTGAAACGAAAGCGGCTGAACTGCAAGCCAGTTTGAATCTCTCCGAAGGCCCGCTGATGCGGGTCGTTTACTTTGAGATGGGAAATCAGGAAGCGGGCCGATTGCTGATCATCATTCACCATCTGGCCGTTGACGGCGTGTCGTGGCGGATTTTGCTGGAAGACCTGCAAGCGGCGTATCAGCAGTTGAGCAACGATGAAGAGATCGCGCTCTCGCCCAAGACGACTTCGTTCAAGCGCTGGGCTGAGAAGCTGGCGGAGTATGCCCAATCGGAGACGGTGAAGGCAGAGCGGGATTATTGGATGAACGAAGCGCGAGCGAAAGCCGCGTGGTTGCCGGTTGATTATTCCGGCGGCGCGAACACCGAAGCCTCGGCCCGCAGCGTCACGGTCTCGCTCAGCGTTGAAGAGACCAGAGCGCTTTTGCAGGAAGCGCCCGAAGCCTATCACACACAAATCAACGATCTGTTGCTGACCGCGCTCACGACAGCTATGGCGGAATGGACTGGCGAACGCGCGCTGCTTGTTGATCTGGAAGGACACGGGCGCGAAGACATCTTCGATGACGTTGATTTGTCGCGCACGGTGGGCTGGTTCACGACGATTTATCCGGCGCTTCTGCGATTGGAGAAGACCTCCTCGCTGGGAGAGAGCTTGAAGTCTGTCAAAGAGCAGTTGCGAGCCATTCCGCAGCGCGGCCTCGGCTACGGGCTTTTGCGTTACCTGAGCGGCGACGAAGAGATCGCCGAGACGTTGCGGCGATTGCCTCAGGCCGAGGTGAGCTTCAATTACCTTGGGCAGTTGGATCAGGCGTTGCCGGCGGATTCGTTGCTTGCGCCCGCGCGTGAATCCGCCGGGCCGGTTCACAGCCCGCGCGGGCGGCGTAAACATTTACTGGATGTGCGAGGCAGCGTCGCGCGAGGGCGCCTGAATTTATCGTGGACTTTCAGCGAAAACATTCATCGCCGCGACACAATCGAGCGCGTGGCCCAAAGCTACATCGAGTCGCTGCGGGCGCTCATCGCGCATTGCCAGTCTCCCGAAGCGGGGGGCTACACACCATCGGATTTCCCGCTGGCGCAACTCGAACAGGTTGACCTCGATCAGGCGCTGGCGGAGATCGAATTTGAATAATCAGGCAGGCCATATTTCATATTTCATATTTGATATGAAATATGAAATATGAAATATGGTCACGCCTCAGCTCTTAGAGATAAGTTGAGTGAGCATAAAAAGCAGAAGCATTGAAGACACCTATCCGCTCTCTCCGATGCAGGAGGGGCTGTTGTTCCACAGCCTCTACGCTCCGCAATCGGGCGTTTACGTCACGCAGGTCACGTGCACGGCGCGCAACCTGAACGTCGAGATGCTTGAGCGCGCGTGGAAGATGGCCAGCGAGCGGCAACCGATTTTGCGCACAGCATTCGTCTGGAAAAACTTGGAGAAGCCGCTTCAGGTGGTTGGACGTCAGGCGCAATTGCCGATGGAGCGACAGGACTGGCGCGGCTTATCAGCGGCGGAGCAGGAAGAGCGGTTTCAATCTTATCTGGCTGACGAACGCAGCCGAGGCTTCGAACTTTCCAAAGCGCCGTTGATGCGCGTGGCTGCGTTTCAAATCGCGGACGACGTTTACCGGCTGGTGTGGAGCCATCATCACATCCTGCTCGATGGCTGGTCGTTGCGATTGCTGCTCAAGGAAGTTTTCACCATCTACGACGGGCTGCGCCGGAATCAGGAAGTCAGTTTGGCGCCTGCTCGGCCTTTTCGTGATTACATCGCCTGGCTGCAAAAGCAGGACATCGAGGCGGCTGAAGCGTTCTGGCGGCGCCAGCTTGCGGGCTTTTCAAATCCAACTTCTCTGGCATCGCTGGCTTCGCTGAGCGCGGCGCGAATCAACGGGAGCGCAAACGGCAGGGAATCGAGCCACGAAGAGCAACGCATCAAACTGACGGAGGCCGCCAGCGACGCGTTGCAGCGGTTTGCGCGGCGGCGCCAGTTGACGCTCAACACTTTTGTGCAAGGCGCGCTGGCGCTGGTGATGAGCCATTACGCCGCCGTCGAAGACGTGGTCTTCGGCTCGGTCGTCTCCGGTCGCCCGCCTGAACTTGCCGAAGTGGAATCAATGGTCGGGCTGTTCGTCAACACGTTGCCGACGCGGGCGCAAATCCCGTCTCGAACGCCGCTGCTTGAGTGGCTGAAGGATTTTCAGGAACAGGAAGTCGAGACGCGCCGATTTGAATACAGCCCGCTGGTCAAGGTTCAGGCGTGGAGCGACGCGCCGCGCGGCCTGCCGCTGTTCGATACTCTTTACGCGTTCGAGAACTACCCGGCCAATCCATTCAGCGAGCAACGCCCCGCGAGTCTGGAAATCAGCGACTTTCGCGTCATCGAAAAAGACAATTATCCGCTGACGGTCTTCTCGCGTCCGGGTTCGCCGCTGCATCTGAAAGTTCTCTACGACACTCAGGTCTACGACGCCGGGAGCGTCAGCCGGATGTTGGGCCACTTGCGAACATTGCTCGAAGGATTTGCCGCCAATCCGGAGCGGAACGCTTACGAGATACCGCTACTGACGGACGCCGAGCGCAACAAGGTTTTGGTCGAATGGAACGACGCCACGCTCGATTATCCGAAAGAGCGTTGCATGCACGAACTGTTCGAGGCGCAGGCTGAGCAAACGCCCGAAGCGACCGCGCTGGTCTGCGGAAATCAAAGGTTGAGTTATCGAGAATCGAACCGCCGTGCCAATCAACTCGCGCACCATCTGCGCAAGCTGGGCGTGGGGCCGGAAGTTCTCGTGGGAATCTGTCTTGATCGTTCAGTCGAGATGGTCGTCGCATTGCTGGCCACGCTCAAAGCTGGCGGAGCTTATGTTCCGCTCGACCCGGCGTATCCGCAGGAACGCTTGCAGTTCATTTTGGAAGACACGCAGGCGCCGGTGTTGCTCACGCGGGAACCGCTGATTGAAGGATTGCGGATTGCGGATTGCGGATTGCGGATTGTGGACTGGGAAGCGATTGCCGGAGAGTCGGAAGAAAATCCGGCAAGCGGCGTGACGGCGGACGATCTGGCCTACGTGATTTACACCTCTGGCTCGACAGGCAAACCAAAAGGCGTCGCGATTGAACATCGCAACGCGGGCGCGCTGATCCACTGGGCTAAAGAAGTTTTCAGCCCGGAGGAACTGGCCGGGGTGCTGGCTTCGACTTCCATTTGCTTCGATCTTTCGGTCTTCGAGTTGTTCGTGACTTTGAGTTGCGGCGGCAAAGTGATTCTGGCCGAGAACGCTTTGCAATTGCCCGCGCTGCCCGCAGCCGGCGAAGTGACGTTGATCAACACCGTTCCTTCGGCGATGGCCGAACTGGTCAGGATGAACGGCGCGCCGTCTTCGGTCGTCACCGTCAATCTGGCTGGCGAACCGTTGCAGACGCGGCTGGTCAACGAGATTTACCGGCAGGAGACGATCCGGCGAGTCTACGATCTTTACGGGCCTTCGGAAGACACTACCTACTCGACGTTCGCTCTGCGAAGCGCTGACGGGCCTGCCACCATTGGCCGCCCAATCGCCAACTCGCAAGTCTACCTGCTCGACCGCCATCTGCATCCCGTGCCTGCCGGACTGATTGGCGATTTGTACATCGGCGGCGACGGTCTGGCGCGCGGCTATCTGAACCGGCCCGATCTGACGGCGGAGCGATGGATACCGAATCCGTTCAGCGACAAGGCGGGCGCGCGGCTTTACGCCACCGGAGACCTTGCGCGTTATCTGCCCGACGGCAACCTGGAATTTCTGGGCCGCAAGGATCATCAGGTGAAGATTCACGGCTTCCGCATCGAACTTGGAGAAATCGAAACAGCGCTCGGCAAGCATCCGGCGATTCAGGACGCAGTGGTGCTGGCCAGAGAAGATTCGCCCGGCGAGAAGCGATTGGTGGCCTACGTGACGCCAAAGCCGGAAGCCGTGTTCACGACCGCTGAACTGCGCGATTTCATTGAACAGAAGCTGCCGCATTACATGGCGCCTTCGGCCTTCGTGATGCTGGACGCGTTGCCGCTGACGCCCAACGGCAAGGTTGATCGCAAGCGGCTGCCCGCGCCCGACAACGTTCGACCGGAAGGCGCCGGGGATTTTGCCGCTCCGCGCGGCCCGATTGAAGAATCGCTGGCGCCGATGTGGGCCGACGCGCTGGGACTCGATCAAGTCGGCGTGAACGATAACTTTTTCGATCTGGGAGGCCACTCGCTGCGCGCGACTCAGATCATCTCCCGCGTGCGCGAAGCGTTTCAGGTGGAGCTGCCGCTGCGCGCTTTCTTTGAATCCCCGACAGTGGCCGAACTGGCCGGACGCATCGAGGCGGCGCGGCAAACGGAAAGTGGCCTGCAGGCGCCGCCAATCCAGCCGGTCGCGCGAGACGCAGACTTGCCGCTTTCTTACGCGCAACAACGGCTGTGGTTTCTGGATCAACTCTCCGAGGGCCGAGGCTTTTACAACATCCCAGCGGCCATTCGGCTGAGCGGGCGATTGAACGTCGCCGCGCTGGAAGCCAGCCTCAACGAGATCGTAAGGCGTCACGAAGCGCTGCGAACGACATTTTCAAATGCCGGCGGGCGCCCGGTTCAGGTGATTGCGCCCGCCGCGCCGTTCAAATTGCCGTTGATGGATTTGACTGGCCTGTCGCAATCGGAACGGGAAACCAGATTGCGGCGATTGATCGCTGAAGAAGCCCGGCGGCCTTTCGATCTGGCGCGCGGGCCGCTCTTCCGAGTGACGCTGGCGCAGTTGGGAGAGGAAGAGCACGCGCTGGTTTGCGCGATGCATCACATCATCTCGGACGGCTGGTCAATCGGGGTGTTGATCAAAGAGTTCGCCGCTCTCTATCAGGCGTTCATTCGAGGAGAGAAGCCGTCGCTGCCCGCGTTGCCGGTTCAGTACGCCGATTTCGCTCATTGGCAGCGGCAGTGGATGCAGGGCGAGACGTTGGAGCGCGAACTGACTTACTGGCGCGAGCAATTGAGCGGAAGCGCTTCAGTTTTGGAATTGCCGACGGACAGGCCCAGGCCGGCGACGCAAACTTATCGCGGCGCCGCGCTGCCGATCAGGATACCAGCGGAGTTGAGCGCGCGGTTGAAAGACCTGAGCCGCCGCGAAGGCGTCACGCTGTTTATGACATTGCTGGCGGCGTTCCAAACGCTGCTGCATCGTTACAGCGGCCAGGACGACATTCTGGTCGGCTCTCCAATCGCGGGCCGCACGCGCGCCGAGGTCGAAGGGCTGATCGGATTCTTCGTGAACACTCTGGTTTTGCGGGCTGATTTTTCCGATGACCCCACATTTCGCGAGACGCTGCGCCGCGTGCGCCAGACGACGCTTGACGCATACTCTCATCAGGAACTGCCATTCGATCAGTTGGTCGAAGCGTTGCAGCCGCAGCGGGCTTTGAGCCACGCGCCG
>WBZO01002372.1_pt1 | contig 13719 bp, 14 predicted proteins | sample 5204261 | NCBI WGS metagenome assembly WBZO01 (sample SAMN12412400, study PRJNA552823) | activated sludge metagenome | isolation source: activated sludge from anammox sidestream of wastewater treatment plant... | place: USA: North Carolina | collected 2017-09
CCTTTTGCTATCGCCTGCATTTCTTCCATATTACCGTTACAATGCAGCACCACATCACATCCAGCCGCCAGCACGTCCCGCGCCCGCTGGGTAAAATCCCCCTGCATGGCTTTCATGGAAAGGTCATCCGACATAAGCAGTCCGTCAAAGCCCAATTCCTCACGGATAAGTTTAATTGCCGCAGGTGAAACAGTTGCCAGATTGTGTGGGTCAATAGCAGTATAAAGCACATGCGCGGTCATTGCCATCGGCAAGTCGGCTAAAGCCTTGAACGGCACAAAATCCGTTTTCCGTAAGACTTCCAGATCAGTTTCCACCACCGGCAGTTCAAGGTGGCTGTCAGCAAATGCCCGCCCATGCCCCGGAATATGTTTAAGCACCGGAATAATTCCACCATCCATAAGCCCTTGCGCCTGCGCGCGGGCAAGGGTTATAACCTGCTGCGGCTCTTTACCAAACGCCCTGTCGCCGATCACATCATGCGCCCCTGCCACCGGAACATCCGCCAGCGGCGCACAGTTTACGGTGATCCCAAGCCCGGAAAGCACCTCCGCTATGGCGCGGGCATTGTCATAAGTAGCTTTTTTGGCGGCTTCTATATCCACCTGCGCCATTTCCGCGAATTTCGCGGCAGGTGGGAATGCCGGGAAATGCGGCGGTTTCAGCCGCGCCACCCGCCCGCCTTCCTGATCAATCAGGATTGCCAGATTTTCCCGCCCTGACAGTTTTTTCAGGCTTTTTACCAGTTCCGTTATCTGCTGCGGGTTTTCACAGTTACGGGCAAATAAAATATAGCCAAACGGTTGAATTTTAGAAAAAAATTCTATTTCCTCAACGGTTAGGCTTGTGCCTGACATTCCAAAAATCACCGGGGACATATCTGTCATAAAATTGTCACTTTTATTTAGGTAGTAGTTAAAGTATCATCCTATAATTCCAACACAATGTTCTAAAAAGGCTGGTTATGTCAACAAATTCTGAAGCATTATTAAAACAGGCAGGCAATTTTATCTCCACAGGATTAAACTTACCGGAAGGTTCGGTGACCATTGGTATTGATAATGTTAATAATGGTGAATTCACAAGTTCTGGGCTTTCATTTAAGATAAAAGGCGTAGAAATTCTGGACATTACCAAGGTAGAAAAACAAATACTGGAAATCTTGGATAAAGTGCCAGCAGTAAAAGAAGTTCTGCAAACCGTACCGGAAGAAAATCTGATAACCAAGATTGCAAGTAAATTAAATGAATTGACACAAAGCTCCCCAATCAGCGAAGGAATCTTAAAATGGTCAGGTTTTAATCCAGATATCGCTAAAAAGGATAACAATCTCCATGACTACGCAATTGAAGCAGAGTCTAATTCTCATGGCGTGCTATTCTATATAAATATACCACATGACAGTAAAGACGAAAATCCAAAAACTAAAACAGAAGAAGTTGAAGCAAGTATTAAGAAATCTTTACCTTCAATTAAAGCAACTTTAACTGACACCACGATAAAATACATAACCCAGAACTTACAACATGAAGGAAAACCCGAAGCAGAAATTGCCCAAGAAATAGAAAAAGCCCGTGCTGGCATGGAAAAATTAGATATTTCTGTGAATTTAGCTAGCGATACTAGAATAAGCGTAACAATACGATCACCAGAGCAGGAAGCAGCTATAAAAAACAATGATCATTCTCAAGGGGATGATACCCTAAGAGCAAGCAATCCCTTACACGAACTATCAGAAACTGTATTAGAGAGGGATAAACAAAACAATCCTGATGCTAGTTCACAACTAAAAAAAGCTGTAAGCAGGGCGTTTTTATTCGGTGGTGATGACAAAATTTTTTCTATAATTGCTGGAAGGCGTGATATAGCCAATGCAATTGCTAAAGAAGCAAAAAAAAATCCAGACAAGCAGGATGAATTTAATGAAATATTAAACTCAAGCCTGTTTAAAAAGCATGATAGGAATTGGTTTTCAGATCAAACCAAAGAAGCTGGCAGAGCGCCTGCAACACCAGTTTTTATAATTCACCCTGACAAACCGGATACTATAGAATTGCGCATTAACGAAATTAGCCAAGAAAAACTAAGACCAATTATAGAAGCCATCGCAAATTACCAGGTGCCGGAACAGGCAGCGCAACAGCAGCTAGCCGCCACTCAAGCGGCAGCAGCAACACAACAACCGCAAGTAACCCAGAAAGAGCAGCCTTCTGTTGTTACTGGCGCAATTAATGAAGTGCTTAACTTCTTCGGAGCTGGGAAACAAAGCTTATCACCGGCGGCAGGATAATTTATCATCCTGGATGTAGATATGATCTAGCAAAACTCTACCAGAACCGGTGTATGGTCAGAGGGTTTTTCCAGTTCCCGCAAATTTTTATTTATATGGTATTTATTAAGCCTGTCTGCCGCCTGCGGTGAAAGCAGCAAATGGTCAATCCGAAGCCCGTTATCAGCAGCAAAGGCATTGCCGCGGTAATCCCACCAGCTATATTCGCTTTTTCCTTCCGGATTCTTCAGGCGGCAGGCATCATAAATCCCCAAATTGATTATTTTGCGGAAAGCAGCACGCACAGAATCATGGGTAAGCACACTTCCTTCCCATAATTTAGGGTCATGAACATCATCATCAGTTGGCGCTATATTGTAGTCACCACCTATTACCAGAACTTCCTCATATGAAAGCAGGTGTTTTATATGTGCGTACAACCTTTCTAAAAAACGAAGCTTGTAAGCAAATTTATCAGAATTTGTTTCCTGCCCGTTCGGCACATAAACCGAGGCCACACGGATAGCGGTTTTCGGCAGGTTCACCACCGCTTCTATATATCGGGCGTGAGTATCTTCTTCATCACCTTTTAGTCCTCTTTCAATATCACTGAGTGGAAATTTTGAAAGTATGGCAACGCCGTTATAAGTTTTCTCACCGTAGATCGCTAAATTATATCCAAGCTCTTCTATCTCCATGGCTGGAAAAACATCATCAGTGCATTTTAGTTCCTGCAATAAAACTATATCAGGCTTGTCAGCGCGCAACCAGTCGAGCAGATGCGGCAGGCGGGTGCGTACCGAATTCACATTCCAGGTAGCAATAGTAATGCTCATAAGCTAACGGAGAAGCTATTGCCGCAACCGCATTTTGCAGTGGCGTTGGGGTTTTTTATCTCAAAGCCAGCCTGTGCCAGATCTTCTGTATAATCAAGGACAGAACCGGCAAGCAAACCCAGTGATACATCATCAATCACCGCTTCCGCACCATTTGCAGATATAACAATATCTGACGGCGCAGGCACAGCATCATCAAGTATAAATTCATACTGAAAACCAGAGCAACCACCACCCTTTACGCCAATACGGAAGCGTAAATCCGGATTGGCATCACGTGCTTTCAGGAGATTGATGCGCTCCGCTGCACTTGGTGTCAGTGTAAAAACCGGTTTGTTTTCTGAATGCGTTTCCATACCCATAATATGGGGTAAGGCTTGCTCATTTGCAAGTATAGTATTCCGTTATTAGTCCTGAAATAAGCGCAAATATAATTAATTTTTATTAAAATTATTTTTATATAACGCTGGTTTAAATGTTTTGTCTGATGTATTATATAGCCGTATCTAAGTGATCCAAAGGAGGATTTATGAGAGGGTTAAAAGCGGCGTTTTATTTTGGTATGGCAGTGGCATTATCACAGCCGGCTTACTCGGCAACAGCGGTTGGTACAGAAACAATATTAACAAGATATTTTGGTGTAAACCTCCATTTGGATAATTGCTGCCGCGGTAATTATGCGGATGTAAATACCGTAATTAGCAGGCTTAAATATATTGGTGCGCGCCGTGTGCGTGATTGGGCAACCGGTGATGCCCTGGTGAATACATGGAATACGGTTTATAAAGCTACAGGCGTAAAATTCCACGCACCTATACCACAGATGACACCGACAGAGCAGCGTAATGCCCTTACAAGGATTGCCAACTGGGCTAAAACATATCCCGGACTTATTGACGTGATAGAAGGCACAAATGAGCCAGATACGGACTATCCTTTATCTTTAGGGGCAAGTTTGGCGGACAGCGCTAATTTACAGTATGATGTTTACCGGGCTGGTACCGGATTAGGAGTAAAAGTATCCCAGCTTAGTGTTGGCGCTGGCTGGTATGCGCCTTTATGGGAAGGTAATTATAAAAACTTTGGCAAACCACCTGCTGATTACGGTAACTCGCACGCTTATATGACCAGCGGCGTGCCTGCGGCCTCAACACTTAAACGTATAGGTGACCTGGCGGCATGGTCGGTTGATGGAAAACCGGTTGATGTTACCGAATTCGGTACATATCAGGCCAATATGGATGACCTTACCGCCAGTGCCTATATGCATCTTGCACCGTTTGATGCTTATTTGCTAGGATATGTAGGGCTTTCCGTTTATGCCTTGCATGATGATATGACTAATGTTGTAAGTTTTTATAAATCTGACGGAACAAAACGCCCTATAGCCGATTATTGGCATTATACCGCGCAGCTACTTACTGATACTGGCGGCAAAAACCTCCCCGTCCGCGACATAAATATTACTTTCAGTAACCAGGTTTCAACTGGAACTGGCGTATTAGGAATTAAAAATGTCCTGATGTATAAGTCTGACGGCTCTACCTGGATAGCAAGCTATGACGAGGAAAGGGCAGGAGCAGCCGATGCTTCTCAGAGGGTAACCCTTGATAAAGTTTATGATATAGTTACCATCTATGACGGCCGGAATGGAGCTACTATCAAAACTTACAATAAAATCAGCAGCTTTGATATGACTATGAAGCCTAATTACCTGTATCTTGTACAGGCAATCCCTGTAGCTACCACTACAACCTCAACCAGCACAAGCTCTACAACCACTTCTTCGACTTCTACCACAACAACATCTCCAACCACTACTACAACATCCGGTACAACATCGACAAGCACCAGCCCTACAGATACTACTTCCACCTCCACAACTTCTGGCGGCGGTGGTTCTGCCTCAGGCGGTTCTGGCACTACAACCACCAGTACCGGAACTACTTCAACAGGCAGCACAAGCACTACAACTACAAGCACCGGAACTCTTTCGACCAGTAGTACAGACCCAGTTGCCAGCAGTAAACCGGTTAAAAGAACAAGAATAAGATATTAGTTACTGTCATACTGTGGGCGGCACAATCCGCAACACAGGATCTCCAAAGTTATTTATCTTGCTACTGAAAGTAAAATCTCTTATTTTCAGTAGTATATGACTGATGACACGCTTAATTTATCATCTTACGCCTGCCACCCTGCACAAAGCAGGGGCAGGCTTTATGCCGAGAGCGAAAGCAAAGCACGCTCACCATTCCAGCGTGACAGGGACAGGATAATCCACTCCGCCGCTTTCCGCAGGCTTGAATATAAAACACAAGTTTTTGTCAACCATGAAGGGGATCACTACCGCACCCGCCTTACCCATAGCCTTGAGGTATCGCAGCTTGCCCGTTCCATGTGTCGCTCGCTGGGAATGAATGAGGATTTAGCCGAAGCATTGGCGCTGGCGCATGATCTTGGTCATACTCCGTTCGGCCATGCAGGAGAGGATGCGCTTGGTGAGGCAATGCAGCCTTATGGCGGGTTTGACCATAACGCCCATACTATAAAAATACTAACCGCGCTTGAACATAAATATGCTGAGTTTGATGGACTGAACCTGACATGGGAAACTTTGGAAGGAATCGCCAAACATAATGGGCCATTGAAAAACCCGCCGCGTGAACTTGCCGAGTACAACTCACGCCATGATCTGGAGCTTGGCAGCTATGCCAGCGGTGAGGCGCAGGTAGCCTCACTGGCGGATGATATTGCTTATAACAACCATGATATTGATGATGGGATGCGGGCTGGCCTGCTTTCAATAAAACAACTGGAAGAAGTAGAGCCGGTAGCAAAAATATTTGCCGAAGTCCGCGCAAAATATCCGGCTATTGACGAACCGCGCCTGACACATGAGATGATCCGCAGGCTTATCAACCGCATGGTTACGGATTTGATAACGCAAACGCGCGAAAATATTAGAGAATACAAAATAAAAAGCGTTGGTGATATCCGCGCCCTTGGTAAGCCACTGGTATTTTTTTCACCGCAGATGCAGGAAACCAACCTCGCCCTTAAAAAATTCCTGATGAAGAATATGTACCGCCATTACAAGGTGAACCGTATGGCCAGCAAAGCAGGCAGGGTGGTTAAGGAACTATTTGAATTTTTCCTTGCTGAACCGGAATGCTTGCCGGATGCCTGGCGGGAAATGACCGATGGTAAAGGTACAAAAAAAACCGCTGCCGTAGTCGCGGATTTTATTGCCGGAATGACTGACCGTTTCGCGCTGGATGAATATAGGCGGGTGTTCGATGTGCAAGCCCGCAGCTGGCTGGGGCGTTGACTATGATTGCCATTATAATTTTTTAGTTATAGTAGCCAACTCTTTCATATTTTTTGCGCTAATCAGGCTTTTTATATTTTCTATCCGTTCTTTACTGACTGGATGGCTTGATGAGTATTTTGTTATAAATGTTTCCCTATCATTTTCCTGAACATACTCAAAGAATTCTACCGCTCCGCCTGCATGTCCATAAACGCTGTTCATAGCCTGCAAACCATATTCATCTGCCTGTAATTCCTGCTCCCGGGAAAAATACATATCAAAACTACCGATTATTATCCCAACACCGCTAAAATCTGCAAGCGGAGAAAGCAGCAAGCCAGCGATCACCCCCCTGCCCATACCGCGCAAATGATCGCGGTGGGCAAAATGCCCCAGCTCATGCCCAAGCACGAAAACCAACCCATTTTCACTTTTTATTTTTTCCAGCAATCCGCTATAGACAATAATTTTACCGGACGGCAAAGCCATGGCATTAACATTTTTATCATCCACTAAAATTACTTTGTAATCACTTCCCTCTGATTTATCTTTTGGAATTTTATCCAGCAGTTCCTGCAAGTATTTTTCTGCCTTTATATTCTGCTCACTCCGTGCTTTATTTTTTGCGCTGTAATAATTATCAAACATTACACTCCATATACGCTTTTCCATTTTTTGATCTATATAAGGGATAGAAAACTCCACCAGATAAGCAGAAAAGTAGTAAACACCGGCAATTAACAACAGAACCGTAAGAATATAGGAAATAAAATCAGCAAATGGATTAGAACTGGTGACGTTAACAGAATCGTCAAACCTGGTGTGCTTATATTGCATTATTTCTTCAAATAAATAGCTGTGGCATAAGCATAGTTTTCAACTTTTAATGCTTCTCTTCCATTATCACCAGAGATTTCGCTAGTCTCATGACGCAAATTAGCTATAAAATCAGCATTAAGTGCCTGTTCTTTCAAACGGATAACAACTTCGCGCCTTCCCCTATCAAGTACACTTTCTAAAACCGATATATTCCCACCAAATAAATTTACCAGACCAGCCAGAACAGTTTTAAAATAATCAGCACCAATTACCACATTGGCAGAGATCATTTTCATATTTTCAACTTCGTAGGGAAAATTATTACGGTCAAATTCGATAACAGGAATGTGCGGCAGTTTAGCCTCCCTGTCATTTATTGATTTATAATGCTTCTTCTCAATATGTCCGCCGGTAAAATAGGCAACAACAAATAATGCTCCCGCTACTATAATATCAGACATTATTCAAACCTTACCGCTGTTCCGTAAACGTAAATTTCTGCTGCCCCGGAAGCTACAGAAGAAGTTGAAAAACGAATATTCAAAATAGCATTCGCCCCTGCTTTTTCAGCCTGCCTTGTCATGCGCTCTATAGCTTGCGCGCGGGTTTCTTCCAGAAGTTCTGTATAACCTTTCAATTCACCGCCAAAAACATTCTTAATTCCTGCCATAAAATCACGCCCGACATGCTTTGAACGCACACAGCTACCATTTACAATGCCATAATGTTCAACAATCGCTTTGTTAGGTATATAATCTATATTTGTTAGTATCATTTGCCCCTCTTAGATATTAATTACAAACTAAAATAAAAAACAGAAATCACCACCCGCTAGGCACTGGTTTTGCTGCAACTTTAACATTGTTACGGCCATTATTCTTGGCGATATAGAGGGCTTCGTCAGCCCTTTTTAATATTCCATCCGCACTGTCACCGGTTTCCAGAAGGTTAGCCACACCGATACTTATTGTACGCTTAATTGTTCTGCCATCTTTGCTGATTACAAAATCTGTGCTTTCCACAATTTCGCGCATGCGGTTGGCAGCTCCCAAAGCCGCCGCCGGATCAGTTTCCGGCATCAAAACCACAAATTCCTCACCGCCAAACCGCGCCGCCAAGTCGGTAGAGCGTGCCGCCCGTGTAATAATTTCAGCAAGCTGTTTCAGAACCATATCACCAGCATCATGGCCATAAGTATCATTCACCTGTTTAAAGTGATCCATATCCATTATCATAAGTGCAAGGTTTTTGCCGTTCTTAGTGGCATAACGCACCATATTTCCTAAGTGCGCATTCAGGTAATGGCGGTTATAAAGCCCGGTAAGTGCATCGGTAAGAGCCATTGACACGCTTTTCTGGTATTGCGCCTTAAGCGCGTCCTGATAACGCTTACGGCGGATCTGTGTACGCACCCTCACCGCCATCTCATTCTTATCAATCGGCACTACCAGATAATCGCTGATACCCATGTCAAGCGCCTTAAGCATCACATTCTTTTCGTCTTCATCAACCAGAACCAATATTGGTATATTCCTTGTTTCCTCCGCGCTTTTGATATGCGAGGCAAGGCGTAGCCCATCAACATTAAGCAGCAAAGTGCTTATCAGTATAACGTCAAAATTTCCGTCTTTCGCCGTGGCAAAGACCTGATCGGGATTGCTTACCCAATGCGCGTCATAAGTTTCGCTCAATTTGCTGATGATCTGTTTTGCCTGCACTTCATCATCGTCAACCAGAAGAACCTTAGCACCTTCTACACTTGATATGGTGCTATTGCTTTCATCAGCATCAACCCCCATCTGCACGCCGGTTGTATCGCGCAGGCGTAGCTCATCCAGCAGGGTTTTTATCCGTATCAGCGATTTCACCCGCGCAAACAAAGAAGTATCATTAATCGGCTTGGTAATAAAATCATCCGCACCGGATTCCAAGCCTTTTAAGCGGTCAGCTTTATCAGAAAGAGCCGTTACCATTACCACCGGTATATGGGCAAGTTCCGGTTCTTTTTTCAGCTTTGCACAGGCCTCAAAACCATCCATCCCCGGCATCATAACATCCAACAATATCAAATCGGGCTTATACGCTTTGGCCTTGGCTATAGCTTCAAATCCATCAGCAGCGGGAATAACATCATAATATTCACTGGTAAGCTTTGCCTCAAGCAGCTTTATATTAGCAGGAACATCATCAACCACTAAAATCTGCGCGGTCATGATTACACTTCCTCTTCGCCTAAAAACTTACGCACCGTATTAAGGAACGGAACAATAGAAATCGGCTTGGAAATATAGGCTTCACAGCCAGCGGCAAGGATTTTCTCCTCATCATCCTTCATAGCAAAGGCCGTTACCGCAACTATAGGTATGTGGCTTACATCAGCATCAGCCTTAAGTCGGCGGGTTACATCAAGGCCAGATACTTCCGGCAACTGGATATCCATCAGTATTAAATCCGGATTTTCGCTGCGGGCAAGGCGGATAGCCTCCAAACCGTCCTTTGTTTCCACTATCTCATAGTTATGAGCCATGAGCAGGTCACGAAACAGTTTAAGGTTCAGGTCGTTATCCTCTACTATTAGTATTTTTTTCGGCATATCATCAATAAGTTGAAAAACTCTCCAATAGGTGATTTTTACACCCAAAGGCTTAACAAACTGCTAATTTTGATGATTTTTTTGAAAATTTTTATGGAACTGGGGCAGTCTCCAGCATCGAATGCCTTTTATTTATAAATTCCAGCCAGCTGGCAAGGGATTCATGCTCTTTTTCCCAGTCAAGGTGCGGCAGGCGGAATTTTACATAAGAAAGGGCAACCGCGCAATTAATTCCACCTATATGAAAAGTTGATTTTTCGTTAAAATCATATTTAGCCAGTTCAGAGATGGTTCGCATAATAGCTTTTTCTTTTCGCTCTATCCATGCCGGGTATCTCTTTTCTTCCGGCCTGCGCCCTTCCATAACACAGGCAACTGCCGCATCCATAACCCCGTCAGCCAGCGCCGCCAGTGATAATGCTTCAAACCTTTCATTCTTTCCATTAGGGAATAATATATTCCTTCCTGCAATATTATCCATATATTCACAGATAACCGGACTTTCGCACAAAGTCCTGCCGCTGCTCAAAAGCAAGGCCGGAACTGTACCAAGCGGGTTGACTTCCAACAATTCCGGCGGGTTATCCGACGGCATAACCGATACCAGTTCCACCCTATGTTCTACAGCTTTTTCGATTATCGCAACCCTGCATTTACGGGCATATGGTGAATTAGGGGAATAAAACAGTTTCATAGCAGTATTATAGTGTATTGTGTTTGGTGGTTAATGATTGGTTATTGGTATAATGAATAAAAATTTTACTAGCAATAATAAAAAGCTTGGTTAAATTGCAACTACTATTCACAATCCACCATCCACAAAATACAACTATGCCCATAATCACCCTTCCTGATGGTTCAAAACGAGAATTTGCAAATGCCGTAACCGGTGAAGAGCTTGCCGCGTCCATTGGCGCAGGGCTCGCCAAAGCCGCATTATGTGTGCGGGTGGATGGTGAGTTAAAAGACATTTACCTGCCGATTGAACATGATGCAAAAGTGCAGATAATCACCGCCAAAGATGCGGACGGGCTGGAGATTATCCGCCATGATACAGCGCATATACTGGCAGAGGCAGTAAAAGAATTATTCCCGGAAACGCAAGTGACCATTGGCCCTGCCATCGATAACGGCTTTTATTATGATTTTTCCCGCCCTACCCCGTTTTCCAGCAATGATTTAGAGGCGATTGAAAAGCGCATGCGCGAGATTGTGGCGCGTGGTGAGCCAATCCGCCGTGAGGAATGGGACAGGGACGAAGCAGTAAAATTCTTCAAATCAATCGGTGAGGCTTACAAAGCTGAAATCATCGGCGCAATTCCTGCCGAACAGAAAATATCCTTATACAGACAAGGGAATTTTATTGACCTCTGCCGCGGGCCTCACGCTGCCAACACTGCCAAGATCGGCACAGGTTTCAAGCTGCTTAAAGTAGCAGGCGCATATTGGCGCGGCAATTCCAATAATGAAATGTTACAGCGGGTTTACGGCACAGCCTGGGCTTCCGAGAAAGACCTGAAAAACTACCTCACCATGCTCGAAGAAGCCGAAAAGCGCGACCACCGCAAACTCGGCAAAGAACTTGAATTATTCCACATCGAAGAACACACACCGGGCATGGTATTCTGGCATGACAAAGGCTGGACAATTTACCGCATCATTGAAAATTACATCCGCACTAAAATCAGGGATAACGGCTATATCGAGGTAAAAACCCCAATATTGGTTGACCGCAGCCTGTGGGAAGCCAGCGGGCATTGGGAAAAATTCCACGAAAATATGTTCGTAAGCAACTCTGATGAAGAACGCACAATGGCTGTAAAGCCGATGAACTGCCCTTGCCATGTGCAGATTTTCCGTCAGGGTCTGAAAAGCTATCGTGATCTGCCGCTGCGTATGGCAGAATTCGGCACTTGTCACCGTAACGAACCATCCGGCAGCCTGCATGGTATTATGCGTATCCGCGGCTTTGTGCAGGATGACGCGCATATATTCTGCACTGAAGACCAGATTACCTCTGAAACAGTTGCTTTCTGTGACCTGCTTAAAGACGTGTATAAAACCTTCGGCTTCACTCAGGTAAGCGTAAAATTCTCTGACCGCCCCGCCAAACGCGCCGGAACTGATGAAACATGGGATAAGGCCGAAAACGCCCTGAAAGAAGCAGTAAATGCTGCAGGACTGGAATGGACATTGAATTCCGGCGAAGGCGCATTTTACGGGCCGAAGCTGGAATTTGTGCTGCGTGATGCTATCGGGCGTGATTGGCAGTGCGGCACTCTGCAAGTTGATTTTGTGCTGCCTGAACGGCTGGATGCAAATTACGTCGCACCGGACGGCAGCAAAAAACGCCCGGTGATGCTGCACCGCGCGATACTCGGCTCACTAGAACGCTTTATCGGCATATTGATTGAGGAATATTCCGGTAAATTCCCGCTATGGCTTTCCCCCGTGCAGGTGGTGGTGGCAACTATCACCGAAGCAGCGGACGAATACGCCCAGAAACTTTGCGAAGAATTGAAACAATCAGGAATCCGCGCCCAGCTTGATATTTCCAACAACAAAATAAATTACAAAGTGCGTGAGCATAGCTTGCAGAAAGTACCTGTAATGTTTGTGGTCGGCGCAAAAGAGCAGGAAAGCGCCAGTGTTTCCATCCGCAGGCTCGGCTCAGAAAAACAGGAAAATATGAGCTTTGCCGAGGCGAAGGCGGCTTTAATTGCTGAAGCGAAAGCGCCTGTAGAAGTTTGAAAGTAGAACTACCTACTTAAACTTGCTCTATCACCGCTGAAGTTTGTTAACCTGGTAATTCTTTCAATTGGGTTTTCTCCAGTTAATCCAAGCTCTCTACGAATTTGATTAACGGCAGCATTTCTTTCCCTTACTGTATAATGGTCTTCAGGATATAGATTACCAATACCTTCAACATTCTGACCATCTTCTCCTTTACACCAAAATTTTCCACAAAGTTTTTCTGCTTCTTTTCTATGCTCTTGGCAGGAGGCTTCCAAAGTATTTTTTTGATATGCAAATGCGCTATAATCAGACATATCGTAACTATTATAGTCAGTTTTTGCTTCAATAATATTTTTATTATTTATCAATTCACTTTCTAATTTTTCTGTATAACCAGCATTAATTAACGGCACTCCAGATTTGCTAATATTACCATCAATAAAAACTTTAGTAAGTGTTTTACTTTTTTCTATCAAATTTATTAAAGCTTTTGCTCCGTCATCACCAATTTTGTTATTACGTAAATCCAATATACTTATGGTAGGGTTCTCCAGTTGGTTTCTCACGATTGCAGAAACAATAGTGTCATCAACACCTTTGCCATCCAAGAACAACTCCGTTGAACCAGATTTTATATTCTTCATAACTTCTTTTAATAAGAAATCACCACCTTCTTCTTTTTGCCCTTGCGAATCCATATTTTCCTCTTGTTATTTTAGATGACATTAATTATTAATTGTCATTAATTATAGACATATATGATTATATATCAACTATTTTTCTCCTGCCCACATCTAATTGACATAGCAAAATAAAAGCCTATAGTGCAGCGCAATATTTTATAGGCATGGGTAATAATTATGCTCTACTTTCTGGCTCTCGGCATATCTCTATTTATAATAGCAGGCTGTTTTGCTTTATTCTGTAATTCACTGAAAGAAGATTGAAATGACAGTTTATATTATCCTTGGCATTGTCGCCTTTGTGCTATTTATCTATCTTCTTACCGCCACTTTCAGACCTGATATTTTTTCCTGATATTTAACCTATGCAAACATTCATATATATAACTTTATCTTTAGTTATAGTTTTCTTACTTGTTAAACCTGTCGGGTTGTATATCGCCAGAATATTCACCGACAAAAAAACTTTC
>WBZO01005042.1_pt1 | contig 13718 bp, 13 predicted proteins | sample 5204261 | NCBI WGS metagenome assembly WBZO01 (sample SAMN12412400, study PRJNA552823) | activated sludge metagenome | isolation source: activated sludge from anammox sidestream of wastewater treatment plant... | place: USA: North Carolina | collected 2017-09
GTATTTGGGCGTAAATCCATTTGCAATATCAATTGAACCATTTTTTTTTGGCAAGTCACGAACATGCCCCGCAGAACCAAGAACCTTAAAATCACCACCCAAATATTTGCTGATTGGCTTAATTTTTGCCAGTGACTCTACAATCAATAATTTTTTTGCCATATTTTACCTGTTAGTGGATAGTGAAGTTATTTACAAAACCAAAGGGAATTTTTGAATCCCCATGTTGCAAAGTCTGATACTTATAATGCTGTAAATGAAAAATCAGTCCATCAATTATTGTCTGAATTTCTTCATCTGCAATGCTTGAATTTAACCCAAGAGTTGCCAAACGATCAAAAAGCACTTCTCTCTCTCCACTATTAATCAACTTATTGCGCTCCCTTTGCAAAATTTGCTGAATTACAGGCAAAGGCAGGCGCTGCTTCTCCCAAGAGCTAATTTCTCGCACAGTTTCAGGATTAACCTCCATAAAGGTATTACCATCAAGTATTGGCGCAAACCACTCCAGCATCTCATGTACTTCTTTATGAGAAAAACTATGTTCAGTCAATAGCTCATTTACTAAACCATCCTTATTCAGATAAAGATGTTCATCTTTTTCCGTCATAAATAAAAATTGCAATAATTCTATCATTTATACCTACTTAAAAACACGCTGATACTTGCCACCACCGCAATTGACTATCTGACCAGATAGCTCCAATTCCAGTAGTTTGCCACATAATTCACTAAAATCATAATTTAATTTATTACCAAGACTATCAAGGCTTACCGGGTCAAACCCCATTGCCAACAAAACTGGATCATTAGTGTCTGAGGCAAATTGCTTTTCTTCTTTTTTGCCTGAAGCGACAAAATGCAACTCTTCGAAAATATCCTGGGCAGTTTCTATCAGTTTAGCTCCCTGCTTTATCAACTTATGACAACCACGTGCCATCTGATTATGGATTGAGCCGGGTATTGCCATTACGTCACGCCCCATTTCCAACGCATAGCTAGCACTAATCATTGAGCCCCCATCAATTGCCGACTCAACTACCAAGCATGCTCGGCTTAAACCAACAATAATTCGATTTCTTTGCGGAAAATTTTGACTAAGTGGTCTTGTCCCCAATGGAAATTCAGATAAAAGCAGCCCCTTCTCTGTAATCTCTCGGTATAGTCCCTTATTACTTGCCGGATATTGGACATCAATCCCAGTACCGATCACGGCAATCGTTGAACCGCCTGCCAGAAGTGCTCCCTCATGGGAATAACGATCAATGCCAGCAGCAAGCCCACTGACTACACACACTCCATTTTCAGATAACTCTTTGGCAAACATTTTCGCATTTTCTACGCCCTGCGCGGTTGGATGTCTAGTACCAACCATCGCAACCTTGTCTTTTTTGGCTAAAAGGCTAACATTTCCTTCGGCAAATAAAACCATCGGTGGGGCTGCAATCTGAGCTAATTCAGCGGGGTACTCGGGGCTTTCTAGAGTAAGAAGCTTCCGATTATTACCTTGTGTCTGCCAGTTTAAAGCTACCTCAACCGCAGTAAGAGAATTATTCGACAAAATACTCTGAACAACACCTTTACTTACAACATTACTCAAAACAGCCATCGGTTGCTGATAAACATTCCCCACTGAACCAAAGCTCTGTAGCAGTTTTAGCATGGTAATGGAACCAACTCCAGGCGTAAAAGCAAGCTTGAGCCAATTTATCAGTTCACTTTCTTTTACAACCATTACTGTTGACTCTGAATAATTGAATTAATTAAAATTGGTCGTGCCGAATCTGTTATCAGACCGAAAGACATTTTATCATAAACCTTATAAATCAATAATTCACCAATAACTGTCGGGGGCATTACCAGATATTTAGGATGATCCATATTTGAAGTTGGATCAATCACCTTTCGGGTATCAGTTATATCAAAAATCATTCCCGGATCTACTCCATCCCGGCTACCACGGTTGATAATTACCGTATTATCCTCAGCAGTAGAAGTAATTGCGTCATAAAGCGCAACAATTTTCCCGGTAATAACCATACTTTCCGAGCGGTGGGGCGTTAAATCAGGAATCTGCTGAACAGGCATACTCATAACTCGATCAAGTGGACTAACATAATTAACGGTACTGGTTAATTCAAGACTACTAATAGGTCCAATTTGAGTAATAGTTGCATCACCATTATAGCGGACCTCAAAACCAAGGCTTTCTTTGGTATCCGGGTCACTGACTTTTCTAAATTTGCTAAAAACTGAAACCTGATCGCCTACTTGCTGCTCTTTGAGACCTTTTACATAAATATTATCGCCTGCTGTATAGGTGAAATCTCCCGGAGCACCACCTGACACGACCATAGGTAACGCTTCAAATTCACCTTCTGGGATAAGAGTTGGACGCAAAATCAGATTTTTTAATTTTTTGATAGAAATCGTCGGTAATTCATCATTTGGTAAATCATGAACCTCGGGCTCCAATTTTTCTATTGTAGTCCCCTGAGCATGGCTGACTGTAAGCAATTTTACACCATCAATAGTCAATATTTGCAAACTATCACCCGGGTATATTCTGGTTTTATTAATGCTACTAATCCCCAAAAATTGTGGCCAGTATCCGATTTTTTTCAGATACATATGAGCAAGCTTCATAACCGTATCTGCTTTTTTTACAACATAATTTTTGGGAGCACTAGTTTTAAGCATATTCGCAGGAACACCACTATCATTCAATGTTGAAGACTTTTTGGGGCTGTTATCTACAACTTGAATTACGTCTCCTTGGCTGGAAGTAGCGGCATATGTTATTGGCAAACATGCAAAAACCCCACAAAGCAAACCTAATTTTCCTCGCATAAGTAATGCTTTCTTGTTAGAATAATGTATTAAATAATTAATGGTTCATGGCAATTTTGTATTTTTATATTTTAGCAGAATATTCTTTATTCCGGTATTAATCTTTTATCATATCGGGCAAAAAACAATTTGCCAAACCAGCGTAGAGGCTCTTAAAGTACATAGGGCATAGACCAATTAATGGACTGATTATAAATGGCATTACTAGAAATATTACACTACCCCGACTCACGCCTACACCTGAAGGCTAAAAAAGTCGAAGTTTTTGATGATAATTTAAAACAACTAATTAAGGACATGGCTGAAACAATGTATGCCAACAATGGAATTGGTCTGGCTGCAACTCAGGTGAATATACAAAAACGTTTATTTGTGATTGATTTAGCCAAAGAGGGCGAGCCTAGCCAACTAGAAGCACTGATAAATCCAGTGATTATTGAAAAATCAGGTGAAACCAGCTGTGAAGAAGGTTGTTTATCCGTACCGGGGGTATTTGAAACAGTTAAGCGGGCAGAAAAAATAGTCGCTACTTATCAGGATGCTGATGGTACAGAACACAAAATTGAATGTGATGGCTTAAAAGCAATTTGCATTCAACATGAACTAGATCACTTGGATGGAAAAGTTTTTGTTGAATATCTGTCTTCATTAAAACAAAACTTCATTAAGAAAAAAATGAAAAAACTATTTAAAGATGAAAAATAACATGCCAATCAAACCAAAATACATCTACATCGCTGTGATTGTTTATCTGATCACAGCTTTTTTTTCTCTTGGACATCTCCATCCTGATGAATACTATCAGATTCTTGAGTTTGCGGCGTATAAGCTTAATTTAAACTCTCCACACGGGCTAACCTGGGAATTTTATGATCAGATCCGCCCAGCATTTCAATCATGGGTAGTTGTTTATCTATATAAACTGATTGCGTTAATTAGTGAGCCAAATCCATTCTTTGTAACCTTCTTAACCAGAGCTTTTTCTGGCGCATTATCCTTAGTTGCAATTATCTTATTCATCAATACTTTCAAAGCGGAACTAAAAAGCCCAACCAAGCAGCAATGGTTTATATTAATTAGTATTTTTAGCTGGCTAGCAGTATTTAATGGTATTCGCTACTCATCCGAAAACATATCTGCCAAGCTATTTTTAATTGGATTTTGTCTGCTATTTCAGGCTGAATCACGGCAAAATTTATTTAGATTCATCGCTATTGGTTTTTTAATCGGAATGGGGTTTGTCGCTAGGTTCCAAACAGGTTTCATGATAGTTGGACTAATGGCTTGGCTAATTTTTATTAAAAGAATACAGCTCGCATCATGGCTATTGATCCTAAGCGGAATATTTTTAGCAATCGGCGCTGGGGTAGTAATCGATCACTGGTTTTATGGTGATTGGGTATTCACACCGTGGCGTTATTTTGCTGCCAATATCTTACAAGGTAAAGCCGCGTCATTTAGCGTTGACCCGTGGTATATGTATCTGTCAATTGCAGGTTTAGTTCCATATGGACCACTGTATATTTTGGCGGCTCTGTATTTTATTGTCATGCGTCCCAAACATGCGATTAGCTGGGTAATGACTCCATTCATTATTGGACATCTATTAGTTGGACATAAAGAATTACGCTTTCTAACTCCACTACTAAGCTTTATGCCATTCGTAATCCTTGATAGCCTACAAATAATCCAGCAAAAATATAACTGGCAGCTTGGTCCAAAATTACGCAAATTAAATACCTTTGCTTGGCGGTTTAATCTGTTTGGCGTGCTGGTGGTAATGTTTTTCCCCTCAGCCATGCAAATCAGAATTAATGAACTGATGTACAAACGATACCAGCAGCCAACTGCATTTAATTATCTTACTGAGGGCGGAAATATTCTTGATTTTTATAAACATCTGAATTTACGCCCAGTGTCAATTGATAACCCAGCCAAAGTTGATTGTAAAGATAATGAAAACTGTCTGATTGCCCTAACCTGCCAAGAAACGGTAAAATATGGCGCACCACAAGGACAGCTGATCTTCTCTGATTGCCCAAGCTGGATTTTCAAGCTAGACTTTAATGGCTGGCTCGAACGCACTGCTTTATACAATATCTATGAACTACGTACAATTGAATCACACTAGAAGGTAAAATCATGACAATAAGAACAGCAATCATTACCGGAGCAACATCAGGAATGGGTGAAGCAACTGCCAGAAAACTAGCAGAGCTAGGAATGAATCTGGTAATTACCGGAAGGAATCAATCCAAGCTGGATAATCTTGCCAGTCAGCTTGGAAAAAATAGTCATGTCCTTGCTAAAAATGGTGATATCAGCAACCCAGATTTCATAGGGGAATTGCTGGAATTTAGCTATAGTAGCATAAATCCAAAACCAAGTATTTATATTCTTAGTGCTGGAGTGGGGCTTCCCGGTAGTATTCTTAGCTCTGATCCAAATAAATGGCGAGAACTGATTGAACTAAATTACATTTCTGTATTACATCAATTGCGTCAATGCGCTGAACAATTTATTAAAAATCCTGCGCATGAAATACATGATATTATCGTGATTGGTTCAACTGCCGGGCGTAACCCAGCAGCCTTAAATAGTGTTTATGCCTCCACGAAAACTGTATTAATTGGATTGATAGATTCATTACGCCAAGAATTATGCCAGCACAATATTCGCGTAAGCCTGCTAGAACCTGGATTTACTGCTAGTGGCTTTCAGAAAGCAGCAAGCTATAGCCAAGCAACATTAGACAAACTACAGAATGAACTGGGCGAGATGTTACAACCCGAGGATATTGCTAATACAATATCTTTTATGATCAATCAGCCCGCAAGCGTTCATATAGATAATATCCGGATTCGCCCACTCCGCCAAAAATGAAGATAGTCTGCATTTCAGATACCCATAACCACCATCAAGTTCTTGATGGTATTATTCCAGCTGGAGACATTTTAATCCATGGTGGCGATATTGCTATTCACGGTAGTGTTGCTGAAATCCAAGAGTTTATAAACTGGTTTAGCCAGCTGCCACATAAATACAAAATATTTGTAGGCGGAAATCATGATGGTGCTTTGGAACACTCGAAACACCTTATCAATATTCCAGCTGATGTCATTTATCTCGAAAACGAGTTAATCGAGATTGAAGGGCTAAAAATCTGGGGTTCACCAGTCAGCCCGCCCTATCGTAGCTTTGGCTTCATGTGGGATGATCTGAAACGCCAAGCTTTATATGCAAACATGCCAGATTGTGATATATTGATTAATCATAGCCCGGCTTTAGATAGCCTTGATAAAATCATTGAAGAACGTCATGTTGGCTGTGAATTTTTAAAAGACGCTATCGAAAGAGTAAAACCAAGATTAGTCATCTCCGGACATATCCATGAAGGCTATGGCAAACTCGAACAAAATGGTATTATCTATGTCAATGCCTCAATCATGACTCGCTATTATAAGCCATTAAACCAGCCAATTATTGTTGAATTATAACTATGTACGTTGTTAATTTGGTTTTTGATATTCCATTACGCCACCATTATAGCTATCTTAGCAATCAACCGCTCGAGATAGGTCAACGAGTAAGTGTAAAACTCAGGAATAAAGAACAAATTGGTTTTGTAATTGCAATCGTTGAAGCAAATCAGTTTAATGATTATCCACTAGATAAGCTCCAACACATATCAAATATACACTCAGATATAATTCCTAAAGATATTGTTAATCTCTGTAATTTTGCGGCAACCTATTACCATCATTCGTATGGTAGCACCATATTTTGTGCAACCCCTGCACTACTACGTAAAATTAGCTCACGAACTGATATAACTTTGCCAGATAATAAATATTACCAGCTAACCAAAACAGGACAAACATATAAACCAAGAGGCAAAAAACAGATAAATTTATGGCAGCAACTAGGTTTATCAAATTTAAATTGGCAGCAAATAAAAGAAATCCTTGGAACCAAACCAGATAAATTAATTAATGATTGGCTTAGCATTGGTATTATCAGTAAAATTAGCCCACCAATAGTAACAAATATAGCTACAGATATCGTAGCCAATGAAGAACAGTCAAAAATTATTAATATTATTGGTAATCATCTAGGTGAATTTCACCCAGCATTACTCTATGGTATTACCGGGAGTGGTAAAACCGAGGTATTTCTGCAACTAATCCATAAAGTGCTACTTAATCAAAAACAAATTCTTGTCCTAATACCCGAGATTAATCTTACTCCCCAACTAGCAGCAAGGTTTCAGGCGAGATTTCCTTCCGCAAGAATCAAGGTTCTTAATAGTGAAGTAAGTGAAAAAGAACGTTATATTAGCTGGCTACAAGCTAAAGATGGTAAAACTGATATCATTCTTGGAACAAGACTGAGTATTTTCACCCCATTTGCAAGGTTGGGATTAATTATCGTTGACGAAGAACATGATGCTTCTTTCAAACAAAATGATGGCTTACGCTACAATGCTAGAGATCTGGCAATTTACCGCGCAAAAACGCTGAATATACCAGTAATCATGGCATCTGCAACTCCAAGCCTTGAATCACTGTATAACTATAAATTAGGAAAATTTCATTTATACAAACTAACTAAGCGTGCGGCAAGTAATGCTATTTTGCCAGAAATTAATATAATTAATCTGGCACACTACCCAGTTAATCAAGCAGGTATTAGTAGTCCAGCACTTGAAGCCTTGGCAAATTGCCTAGCCCGGCAGGAGTTAGCTTTAGTCTTCATAAACCGCCGCGGCTATGCTCCGATTCTTAGCTGCTACGATTGTGGCTGGATAAGTCAATGCAAAAATTGCTCATCACGAATGGTCTACCATAATAGTAGCAACAATCTAAAATGCCATCATTGTGGTTATCAAGCTAATGTGCCCAATTCCTGCCCCAAATGCCACAACCAGTATTTACATACTATTGGTCATGGCACTCAAAAACTGGAAGAGTTTCTTGAAAAAGAGTTCCCCACTGCCAAGATACGTCGGATTGACCGTGATACAACCAATCGCAAAGATGACTGGCAACAGCTATATCAGGATATCCATGCACGCAAAATTGACATTTTGGTTGGAACACAGATGCTCGCCAAAGGTCATGACTTTCCTGATTTGACTTTAGTTATCGGGATAAATATCGATAATGCACTCTTCAGCTACGACTTTCGTGCCAGTGAAGACATGTTTAACATTCTTACCCAAGTAACAGGTAGAGCCGGTCGAGCAGAAAAGTCAGGCCAAGTCATCCTACAAACCAACTACCCAGACCATCCAGTTTACCAGTTCTTGCAAAAACATGATTTTGAAGGCTTTATAAATCATACCCTAAAAGAACGCAGACAAAATCAACTTCCCCCGTTTATCCATCAGGCACTAATCAAGCTAAGTAGCACTAATGAAAAGCAGTTACTGCGGGGAATGCAGCAGTTGGCGGTTAAAAATAAGAATTTAAAAGCTAAAGATATTATAGTATTTCCACCAGTGCCTGCTGTAATGTATAAACTACATAATCGTTATCGTGGACAAATGCTTATTTCAAGTAAATCAAGAGAACAGTTGCATAGCTATCTGAATCAATTAGAACCACTTTTATCAGAAATTAACTATCTGGCGGTAGCAATAGATGTTGATCCACTGGAGGTTTAGATTTGATTTCAAGAAACTATAAAAACTATTAATATTAACCACCATTTGATATATAATCACTCCACAGATATACTAAAAACTCCTCTTAAAATTACACAGGAAACAGAATGAAAAAACTATTACTGATATTAAGCACAACAATTGGCGTTGTTACTACAGCAAATGCCGCTGATTTATATAATATTGAATCAACACATAGTTTTGTCGAATTTCATTATAACCACATGGGATTTTCCAATCCATCTGGCAAATGGATGGCAAATGGGACTATTAATCTTGATCAGAAAAATCTTGCCAAAAGTAATGCCAATATCACAATCAATATTGGTGATATAGTTACAGGTGTACCTAAACTGGATGAACACCTGAAAAGTGCAGATTTTTTTGACACTACTAAATATCCAACAGCAACTTTTGTTAGCCAAAAAGTTAGTAACATTAAAGGCAAAAAATTTGACCTAAATGGTCTCTTAACCTTACATGGAGTAACTAAACCTGTTACACTACACGTCACTGAAAACATGATTGGTCTAAATAAAGTTTATGATAAACAAACTGCTGGCTTTAGTGCTAGTGCTGAAATTAAGCGTTCTGACTTTGGAATCGATATGTATGTTCCAGCAGTTAGCGATCAAATTAAATTAGATATCGAGATTGAAGCTCAACTTGCTGACAAGAAAAAATAATAAACCTAAAAGCATGTTATTTGAAAATTAGCCAAAATGGATAATTAGATTTATAATATAAGTCTCAGAGGGTTATAATTAAACCCGATTTAAAAGGTTAAGCTGAGATTTAAAATCTCTATAATATAAGCTATAATATTGCTGTTCTAGTGGATGAACACTTTTATTAAATTTTTAGGAAACAAAACAATGAAAAAAATCTTATGTGTATTATTAGCTACTCTTGCTACTGCTTCTTTTGCTGCTGAAAAAGACTGTTCTAAATGGACTGCTGATGAAGCACCAAAAATTGCGCAAAAAGTTCAGTCAAAAGGTGTTAAAGGTCTAACCATTAATTACTCTTCTGACTTTGCAACTCAAGCTACTGCATTCCAATCAGCATTACAAAAACAAGGCGTTAATGTAACAATGGCTCAAGTTAGTGGCACAGGAAAATGTCAATTTACTAATTTCGATAAATAATTCCTGAATCATAATGCTAAAAATTGGTTTTTTAGCGTTTCCCGGGGTGCAGGCAATGGATTTGATTGCACCCTATGAATTGCTTGAGGTATGGCAAAACTCAATCAACGAATCTTATATTGAACTATTTATAATTGCTAAAGAGCAATTACCGATAGAATGTAGCAACTCTCGCTTTTTACTAACCCCAGACTTTACTATCCATAATGCACCACAACTGGATTATTTGATTATTCCCGGTGGGATGGGTAGATGTCAGGCGGTAAATGACAATGAACTTATTTTATTTATCCAGAAACAACTAAATGGAATCAATAAATTCCTATCGGTTTGTACGGGAAGTTTTATCTTACAGGCTGCCGGAATACTGGAGGGTGAGTATGCAACCACCTATTGGCGGGCGTTACCAGAATTTATACAAAAACAGCAAAAAATCAAACAAAAGCGAATTGTTAAAGGAAATAAGGTTTGGACGGCTGGTGGAGTTTCAAGTGGTATTGATCTAGCACTGGAATTAGTAAATGAAATTGCAGGAGAAGAACACGCCGACCTTGCGCGGTTATGCTTTGAATATTTCCCGCTTTCATTTAACTCTAATAAAAATTATAACCTTGCCAAATTAAAGCCTTACCTTGGCAAAATCAGTGAATCATCAGACATTGCCAAATATATATCAGAAAATAATCTATCCTAAAAGAACCTTATGTCAAAAGTCAAGCAAAATAATTCAGCCAATCTAAAACTAATCATCGCTACAACCATCGGCAGTATATTTGAGATCTTTGATTTTATTGCCTTTGTTTTTCTGACTCCGATTCTGGCTGAAATATTTTTCCCTAAAGATATGGCAAGTAAAGCAGTTTGGTTTACTTATCTGACGATTGCGATTAGCTATTTATTGCGCCCAATTGGGGGAATAATCCTTGGGCATCTTGGTGATAAATATGGGCGAAAATCAGTCTTTAGCCTATCTATTCTTCTAATGTCTGTGCCTTCGCTGATTATCGGAATTTTACCAACATATCAGCAAATTGGTTATCTGGCAACTTTATTATTAATCATAATGCGAATTTTACAAGGTTTTTCGGTTGGTGGTGAAGTCCCAGGTTCAATTACCTATATTGCCGAGAAGTTTAAGTCAGTAAATTATTTTTTTGCCTGTGCCTGGCTAACTTTTGGTGCCAATTTTGCAGTTTCGGTTGGCTCACAAGCAATTAAACTGCTTACCGAAAATACCAGCCCCGAGTTTATGCATAGTATTGGCTGGCGGATACCCTTCATATTTGGCAGCTTACTTACCATTATAGGATTCTACATTAGAAAAAGCATTACTGAGAGTGAAGAATATCAGGAAATTAGACAGTTAAAGCAAATTGATAAATTACCTCTGCAAGATCTAGTAACTAATTATAAATATCCACTAATTACTGGCATTCTGATGGCAATAATCGTTTCATTGACAACTTCGATTTTCCATGTATTTTTGCCAAATCTTTTTGTAACTTATTTCAAGTTTAATCTAGGTGTAACTGCTGGTATCAGCTCAGGTGGTGCTCTTAGTATGGCTATTTTTTCACTTATCTTTGCCTTCTTGGTAAAATGGCTAAATCCGGTTTTATTAATCCGTCTCGGACTAATTGCCCTAATTGCGATATTTGCTGGCATTTATATGAATATTATTAATCTAACTACAGTAGCCAATCTTTATCTATGGGTTATCCTGATTTCGATCTTCCTCGCGATGATAAATGGTTTATTTTTTGCCGTACTTGCCGATTTATTTCCAACTAGAATCCGTTATTCAGGTATCGGATTTTGCTATAATATTGCCTATATCTTTGGCGCTGGAATAACGCCACTTTGGACTAGCTCCATTTTGCAATTGAGCGGGCAATATCAAAACATTCTGCTGGTTTGCCTGATAGTTGCTGTCATTTCATTAATAAACACCATTAATATCAAAAAATTAACTAATTATAACTAAAGGTAACTATGGAATTACTGTTTCTACAACCAATTTTTAAAGAACGCATCTGGGGCGGCTATAAGCTAAAATCTGATTTTGGTTATCAAATCCCTTCAGATAAAACTGGCGAGTGCTGGGCAATTAGCGCGCATAGTAATGGTGAAACCACAATTCGTAATGGACAACATGCCGGAAAATCACTTTCAGAACTATGGAATAACAATCCTGAATTATTTGCAACTGATACTAAGCGCCCATTTCCACTGATGGTAAAGATTCTTGATGCAAAAGATGATTTAAGCGTGCAGGTGCATCCAGATGATAAGTTTGCCCAGCTAATTGAAAATGAACTTGGCAAAGCTGAATGCTGGTATGTTCTTGATGCTAGCCCTGATGCACAAATCATTTACGGACATAATGCAAAATCCAAAGAAGAATTTAAGGCAAAAGCCGAATCTGGAAAATGGAAGGAATTATTGACTAGAGTAACGGTCAAAAGCGGTGATTTTTTTGATGTACCGACAGGCACAGTACATGCTTTGGGTAAGGGAACACTTATTCTTGAAGTACAACAATCGTCAGACACAACTTATCGGCTATATGATTATGACCGTCGCGATGATAGAGGTAATTTACGTGAACTTCATCTGGATAAAGCCTTTAGTGTAATTACTGCACCTCATGAAGGACAAAATGCAAACTATAGCAAAAAGCAGTTGGGTGAAAAATCATTTCTTAGTGCACTAACTAGTAATAATCACTTTCAAGTTGCAAAATTGGAATTAAATGGCAGTGCGGATTTAACCGCCAGTGCGCCCTATTTTTTAGTAAGTGTCTGTAGTGGCTCGGCAACTCTAAATGGAGTGCAAATTACTAAAGGTGATCATTTCATCATCCCGAATCAAATTCGCAAACTAGAATTTGAGGGCTTTGCCACTCTTATAATTGCTAACGAGGCATAAAAAAAGAGAACCATCAAGGTTCTCTTTTTTTACTTTCAATCACTTAATGATCTGCTGCTTTAGTTTCCATTACTTCACGCATGCTACTTGCAAGCTTTTTAACAAAGATAAAGATAAGTAGCGCAATCACAGTTGCTGCGACTCCAATAGCTACAAATAATATTTGATAACCATGCAAAATATCAAAATTTGAAGTAGTAGCTGTCTCATCAATACTACCAAACCCGGCTAACATCCCACCAAACTTCTGACCAACAGCTGTAGTTACAAACCAGACTGCCTGAGCAAAGCCACCAAGTTGCAATGGCATTAATTTCGATACCATCGATAGTCCAATTGCAGAAATTAATAGTTCACCCAGTGAATATAAACCATAAGCTAAGAAGAGCCAAAACATTGAAATCTGTCCATTTGCATCATGAAGAAAACAGCTAACAGCTAATAATAAATAAGCTAATCCACATACCAGCATCCCATAGGCAAATTTTGCTGGAATCGAAATTGGCGCTCCACGATGTTCTGATCTTACATAAATCGTAGCCAATATTGGAGATAACAGAAAAATATAGAACGGATTAAAACTTTGCGTTACCTCTGGTGGAATCGTAATACCCAATATATCATTTCTTACGTTATGTACTGCAAAAAGAGTCAGGGAAGTTGACATTTGCATATACATTACCCAGAAGAAAATTGACTGAATTAATAGAATAAAAGCAATAGCCATTCCACGTTTCTCAAAATCACGTAGCTTTGAACGAACAATAAAGAATATTACCGCAACTATTGCCGCAACCGAGAATAATAATACTTTACTCATCGCTGGATTACGCAAAAGTAACCCTAAACCATAAGACACGACTACGCCAACTAGTGAAATTCCAAGCATAACAAAGAATTTATTGCCACCATTCTGTCCTACCTCATTATCCGCATTGACAAAATTCTTACGTAATGCAAAATAAGATAACAGTGCAATAAACATTCCCGCGCCACATAGACCAATTCCAAATCCATAAGAGGTTTTCTGGGCAACAAATGGAATTATAATCATACTAAAAAAGCTACCTAGATTAATCGACATGTAGAAATAGGTAAAAGCAGAATCAAAACGGGGATCAGTTGGT
>WBZO01005045.1_pt1 | contig 13714 bp, 10 predicted proteins | sample 5204261 | NCBI WGS metagenome assembly WBZO01 (sample SAMN12412400, study PRJNA552823) | activated sludge metagenome | isolation source: activated sludge from anammox sidestream of wastewater treatment plant... | place: USA: North Carolina | collected 2017-09
GATGATCTCTATGCACGTAGGCTACTGACCGGGGGACCTTCCCATCCGATGGCCTCAAGATGTGCCCGTACGGTCCGTTCGAGCTCTGAATCCGCTCCATCGCCAGCGGGTTCATCACGTTGACGTAGCGCCCTCCGCCGTACTCTTTCTTCACGTCCATCGGCAACAGGCGCAGGCCTGTGGCGACGATCACCGCGCCCGCATGCAGCCGGATCTCCCGCGGCTGCTGTGTGAAGTCGATGCACTCGGTCGGACACACCCGGGCGCAAGCCCCGTCGAACATGCAAAACTGCGGGTCCAGGACCGGCACCTGAGGGATCGCGCTTGCGTGTGGAATATAAATCGCGGCTCGAGCGCCCAGGCGATACTCGTGCTCGTGCGGCACGATGGTGGAGCATGCCAGTTCGCATTTGCTGCAGCCGATGCAGTCTTCCTCCACTACGTACCGAGGCTTCTTCTCCAGCGCCACGGAAAAGCCGCTCTCGTTCCGTTCGAGTGATTTCAGCTCCGTATAAGTGAGCAGCGTGATGCGCTCGTGATGCGCCACTTCGGCCATGCGCGGGGTGCAGATACAACTGCTGCAGTCCAGAGTCGGAAAGACCTTGTTCAACCCGACCATCACTCCGCCGATGGAAGGGCCCTTTTCCACCAGCAGGACCGAAAAGCCCTGTCCAGCGAGATCCAGAGCAGCCTGCATCCCCGCGATCCCCGCGCCGAGCACCAGGCCGTCGTAACGTTCCTTGATCGCCACCATGCGATTGCTCCTATCGGCTCGTTTCCGACAGCACCGAGCCGTCCCAATCCCGAACAACAACCTTCAGCGAGGGAGCGTCCGACAGCGCATGCGTCGCGCAGCCAAAGCACGGATCATAGGCCCGAAGGGCCATCTCCACCATGTTCAGAACACCTTCGCTCACCTCGACGCCCTTGTGGATGAGTCCCTGAGCCGCCTGCTTGATCGACATGCAGATTGCGGCGTTGTTGTTTGTCGTGCCGACGATCAGGTTCGCCCGCTGAATGATTCCCCTCTCGTCCGTCACGTAATGGTGCGTCAGCGTGCCGCGTGGAGCCTCCACGATTCCCACTCCTTCCCGCGGCGTCTTGTCGCACACAACCCGGTAGTCCTGTGGATGCGTGATCGCGGGATGCTGAATGAGCTCGAGCGCGCGTTCCGCGGCGTTGAGCAGCTCGATGCAGCGCGCCCAGTGGATGGCCAGCACGTGGTGGACCGGCTTGGCGCCGCTCCTGTCGCCAGTCAGTGTCTCGAAGTACTCCTCATAGGCTTCCTGCGCCAGCGGCGAGTTCATCCCGTCGGCGGCATTCAGGCGCGACTGGGGCGTGGCGCGGTAAACCCCGGAGTCCATACCGTCCACAAACCCCTTCCAACCGACGTTCTTCAGGTAGGGGAATTTCAGGTAGCTCCAGGGCTCGACGCGTTCGGCAACGTGCTCCAGATACTCCGAAGGCCCGTACCGGCAGAACTCCTTGCCCTGCGGGTCGACGACGCGAACCTCTCCCTCGTAGAAGTTGACGCGGTTCTCCGCGTCAACAAGCCCCATGGAATACGTCTCGCCCTTATACGGGCCGTTGAGGATGAGATCCAGATACTGTTCATTGGCCAGAACGACGTCGTGGAGCACCTTGAGCGTGAGCTTTCCGAACTCGACCATGAATCGGCAGATCTCTTCGAGCCGCTGCCGCTCTGGCTCGTTTAGCCCTTTGCTCATCCCTCCCGGAATGGCGTTTGCCGGGTTTACGGGCTTGCCGCCGAAAATCGCCGCGGCTTCGTGGCCCCAGGCGCGGCATTGCAGAACCTGCTTGGAGATCTCTGCGGGGACCTTGGAGATGATCCCGATGATGTTTCTCGCCGCCGGATCGCTCTTCGGGCCCATGACGAAATCGGGGGCTCCGAGGACATAGAAATGAGTCGTGTGATCGGTGACGTAGAAAATGTTGTACTGCAACTCGCGCAGGAGTCTTGCCGTCAAAGGAAGTTCGACGCCATAAACGGCGTCACAGGCCTTTGCCGCCGCCATCATGTGCGCCTCGGGGCAGACTCCGCAGATCCTGGGCGTGACCCGCGGCATCTCCTCCACCGGCCTTCCCTGGCAGAACCTCTCAAAACCCCTGAACTCGGGGACCTGGAAGTAGCAGTCGGCGACATTGCCATCGCTGTCGAGAAAGATCTCGATCTTCCCGTGACCCTCGAGCCGTGTCACCGGATCGATCGTGATTCGACTTGTTCGAGCGCTCAATTGGCACCTCCTGATCCCCTAACGCCGGGCCTTCATCGCGCTGGAGGACAGCGTGAAGCGGTAAAACGTGCCCGTGGCGTCGGGAATCTGGCCCACCATTTCTTTCGCACGACCCTCAGTCTGGGCGTCCAGCAGGCAGCCGAGCGCTCCCGTGATGGCCGCGCCCTGGTCGGACACTTCCACTGGCGGTCCATAGCAGCCTTCACAGCGCATGCCTGCTTTCAGGCACAGTGCTCCGCATCCTCCGCGCGTCGCTGGACCCATGCAGACCTGCCCCTGCTCCAATAGGCACCAGCCCGGCTCAGGCCGGAACTGGTGATGGCGCCGGAATTCGGCGATCTTCACCAGCCGCTTTTCCAGCGGACATTCGTCGCACACGCTCTTCAGCGTGCACCCAACCCGAACGGCGTTGTTATTCGCGGGGACGGCGCCGCCCGCGACCGCCTGAATCACCTCCCAGACCCGGTCCGCCTGTGGAGGACACCCCGGGATTTCATAGTCGACGGGCACAATGTCCTTGAGCCTGAGCACCGCCTGGTAAAAATCCGGAATCTCGATCTTCCCCACGGCCGTCTCGGTCTCGGGCTGCGGCACAATCCCTTTCGGATTCTCCGTGGAGGGCGAATCGTGAAATGCGAATTGAAAAAGCGCTTCGCGGCTGCTCAGGTTGGCCAGGGCGGGGATGCCGCCGTCCGACGCGCACGTGCCGTAGGCCACCAGCGTCCGCGATTTCTTTCTCAACAGGCGCGCAACCGTCTCTTGCTCCGTGTTTCTGATTCCTCCGTTGAACAGACACACGTCGATGTAGCCGTCCTCGTACCGGGCCACGTCGGCGTACTTGAAATCGGCCGCGCATGGCCAGAAAACCACATCGGCGATCTTCAGCAGGTCGAGTATCCTGAAGCCGATCTCGAAAACCGAGACGTCGCACCCGCCGCAGCTCGCGGCCCAGTACACTCCAATCTTCAGTCGGCCGTTACTTGGCATGTGTGCTCCTCTCTCCACGGTTCGAGATCGCGACCATGTCCGACTCCGACAGCGTCAAGGTGCGACTGCCAGTCCAGCGGTCCGAGCGAACGCACTTGCTCGGTCATCTCTCTGACAAGATGGCTGAATTTCTCTCCTTCGGCGGCGCTCACCCATTCGTGCCTGAAGCGCTGCGGCTCGATCCCGAAGGTTTCCAGGATTCCGCCCAGAATCGGCATCCGGACCATCGTCTTGTGATTGCCGCTGGTGTAGTGGCAGTCGCCCACGTGGCAGCCGAGCACCATGACGCCGTCTGCCCCCTGCGCGAATGCCGAGACGATCAGTTCAGGATCGATCCGCCCCGAACACATGACCTTCACGATGTCCGCGTTGGCCGGATACTTCATCCGCCCCGTGCCGGCGTTGTCCGCGCCGGTGTATGAGCACCAGTAGCATAGGAAGGCGACAATCCTCGGCTGCCATCCCGCGCCGTGGACCACTGGCTCTGCCAGCAGCGCCGCCACCTCCGCCCTGATCTGTTCGTCGCTGAACCCGTATTGCTGGATGGCGTTGCATGGGCAGGTCGCCACACAGGTTCCGCAGCCCAGGCAGATCGCAGGACTCACTTCCGCTCTGGCGTGTTCCTCGTTCCGAGTGATCGCCGAGAACGGGCATGCATTCAGGCAGATCCGGCAGCCTGAGCAGCGGTCTTCCCTGACTTCGGCGACAAACGGGTCCATCTCGATGGTCCCCGCTGAGATTAGCGCCGAAGCCTTCGCCGCTGCAGCGGCGGCCGCGGCCGTCGACTCGCCGATGTCCATCGGCCCTTGAACCGTCCCGGCGAGAAAGAGGCCTGACGCCGCGAGTTCCACCGGCCGCAGTTTCGGGTGGACTTCCATCAGAAATCGGTCCGCGCCGACCGAGCAACGGTACAAGTCGATCAGCCGCGTCATGTCGCGCGCAACCAGGCCGGTCGCCAGCACGAGCAGATCCACCGGGACTTCAATCTCCTCCCCAAAGGTGAGCCGGTCCACGGTCTTCACGATCAGCGCCGCCGCGCCCCGCGGATCCGCCTCCACGACCGGCGGTTTCTCGGGGTCGAAGCGGATGAACGAGACGCCTTGCCCGCAGACCTGGTCGTAATACCCCTCGTGGCGCCTCCCATAGGTCCGGATGTCCTCATGGAAGTCGTACACATAGACGCCCGGAAACCGCTCCCGCACCTGCGCCGCGGTGTGCATCGTCGTCGTGCAGCAGACACGGCTGCAGTACTGATTCAGCTTGCCGTCGGCCATCGGCTGGTGGATGCCCTTCCGCTGCAGACTCCCCACGCAGTGCACAAATCCCACGCTGCGAATCGTCCGGCCATTGACCAGCAGCCGGCCCTGCGTCGGGCCTGTCGGGTCGAGCAGCCGGTTCATCTGTGCCAGCGTGATCACTTCCGGGTACTTCCCGTAGCCGTACTCTCCGTGGCGTGGTCCATAGGTGTTCAAACCGACAGCAATGATGATTGCGCCCGATTGGATCTCAACAAACTCCGGCTGGTCGTCCAGGCTGATCCCGCGCCCGCCGCACGCCTGGAAGCAGGCATCGCACTTGGTGCAGTTGCGCCAGTCGATCGCCGGCAGCGCCGGATAGCAGCCGTCGTAGGTCCGGTAAATCGCTTTTCGCTTGGCGAGCCCGAGATTGAAAGGGTCGATGCATTCCTCCGGGCACGAATCGATCGCCGCCTGAGGATCGGGGCACTCCTCGGTCACGCCGCGCGGCGTCAGACGGACCGTTGTGCGAAAATCGCCGATGACTCCCGTCGCACTCTCCAACTGCGCGTTCGTGTAGACCTTGATCAACGGATCTGCCGCCACCTGCCGGATCAGGGGATTGAGGATGTCCCGCGCCCGCTGCCCAGTCGGGTAGATCCGGTGCAACTGCGCCAACCGCCCGCCAAGAAAAGGACTTGACTCGATGATCGTGACCGGGATTCTCCTTGCCGCGAGGTCGCGCGCCGCGGTCAGGCCCGCGACCCCTCCGCCGATCACCAGCACCGAAGGATGAATCGCGATTCTGCGCTTGCTCAGCGGCGCCAAATGCGCCACCCGTGCGACAGACGCGCGGATCAGCCGAAGCGCTTTGCGAGTGGCTTGCTTCTTGTCCTCGACCACCCACGAGACATGCTCCCGGATATTGATGTGCTCGAACAGGTAGGGATTCAAGCCCGCCCGCTCCACCGTCCGCCTGAACGTCAACTCGTGCAAACTCGGCGAGCACGCGGCGACAATCACACGGTTCAGACGCTGCTCCTTGATTTGTTGCTCAATCACCGCCTGTCCGGGATCCGAGCAGCAGAACATGTGGCTGGTGGCGACTGCCACGCCGGGCAGTTGCGCCACCTCGCGCACCACCGCCCCCACGTCCACAATGTCGGAGATGTTCCCCCCGCAGTGACAGACGAATACGCCGATCCGAAGATCGCCGGCAGCAGCGCCTGGCGCGCTGTTGCCATTCACCCCATCAGTGCCCATCATCGGACTCCTGAAACTGCTTGAGCGAGAGTCTCCCCTCGCGGGTCCCATGGGTGAACCGCCCTGTTACGGTGCGAAACCAAGACGATTCGGGCCAGTTCTGAAAAGATATTAGGAGCGTGATATCTGAATGTCAACCCCTTTGTCAGCATTGATGGGTTTTTCTCAGCATGGGCGCTTCACGCGGGAGCCATGGCAGACTGAAGTCGGATGACGACGTGGCAGTTCCTTACTGAAGCCTTCCGGTTCAGCTACCGGGCGCTGCAGGCCAACCGCGTCCGTACTCTGTTGACGGCCCTTGGCCTCCTGATCGGAAATGCCTCCGTCATTCTGGTCGTCACCATCTCGATCACCAGCCGCGATCTCATTCTCGATCGCATCCGCGGGATCGGCTCGAACCTGATCACCGCCTACTACGACGCCGGCACGCAGGACTCCAGCAAGGCCAACGCCGACTTCGTCAAACTCGCCGACGTCGAAGCCGTCCGCCGCGAACTCGGCGGCAGGATCAACGCCGCCTGCGCGGTCATCAACTCCACCGACCGCATCGTCGTCGAAGGCCGCGAACGCGACGTCCGCGTGCTCGGCTCCGACGAGCACTACGCGAATGTCCGCAACCTCAAGCTGCTCGCCGGCCGTTTCATGGATTCGAGCGATGTCGCCCTCCGCCAGAAGGTCGCTCTGCTCGACGACAAACTGGCTGCCACTCTGTTCAACAACTCCGAAACCGCCGTCGGCCAGACCCTGAAGATCCACGGACTGCAGTTCACCGTGGTGGGCGTTTTCAAGGAGCGAACCCAGACTTTCGGCCTGTCCGAACTGGGGGACAACGGCGCCGCGCTCATCCCCTTCCCCGTGCAGCGCTTCTTCGAGCCGGTGGAGCGGGTCGATCCCATGTATGTGCAGGTCCGCGCCGCCGCCGACGTGCCGGCCATGACCGAGGCGGTCAAGCGGATCCTCGAGAGCCGCCACCGCGAGGGCGCGCGCTACACCGTGCAGAACCTGACGGCGATCCTCGAAACCGCCAACACTGTCGCCGCCGTTCTGACGGCCGTCCTGATTCTTGTCTCCGCCATCGCCCTGGTCATTAGCGGCATCGGGATCATGAACATCATGCTGGTGACGGTCACCGAACGCACGCGCGAGATCGGCCTCCGCATGAGCCTGGGCGCGAGCCGCCGCGCAGTGATGCTGCAGTTCCTGCTGGAGGCCGTCCTGATCAGCGTAGGCGGCGGTCTGTTGGGTATCGTGGCGGGCCTCGCGGCGCCCGTCGCCGCCAATGCGATGCAGGACGAGGTGCGAATCCCCATCTCCTCGCTGTCCGTTGCCGTCGCCTTCGGGGTCAGCTTTATTGTCGGGATTACATTCGGATTGCTGCCCGCCAACCGCGCCTCACAACTGAATCCTACCGAGGCGTTGCGATATGAATAAATCGTAATAAGAAAGACCAACGATACCCCTTCACCTGGCGTCTAAAGCCGGTAGAGGAATCGTGTGAACCACAACCGTTCGCCCCTCGGCTGGCCGGTCATTTTCGCCACCGTGGCGTTGATCGGCGGCTGCGGCAATCCGCATCGGCAATCTGTTCAGGCTGGCGCCCAGCCTGCGGCCCCCGCGTCGAACGACCCCCGCGAGAAGCAGGTGCTTCGCGCGACAGGAGTCGTGCAAGCTGTTGATTCCATGTCGGTAAGAGCTCCTCAACTGGCGCAGACCTCGGCCCAGGGAGGCCGCTCGACCATCGTCAGGCTCGTCAAGAACGGCGTCGCCGTGAATGCGGGCGATGTTCTGGTTGAATTCGATCGTACCAGCCTCCTGGATCAACGCATCGAAGCCAGAGCCAGGCATGACGAACTGAAACACCAACTCGACGAAAAGCGCGCTCAGATCCGCAGCGATCTCACAAAACGGCAGGCACTGGCCAATGAGGCCGCTGCCGACCTCGAAAAGGCGAAACTGCAGTTGAGGAAGGGGCCGATCCTCGCCGAAATCGACCGCTTGAAAGCCGAGGCCAAAGCCGGGAGCGCGCAGGCGCGCGTGGCCAGCCTGGAACGGTCCGGCGCCTTGCGCGCCAAGGCCGAAACCGCCGCCATCCGGATCCTGGAACTCAAGCTCGAACGGCAGCAGGTGATGCTCGAGCGCATCGAGACGAACCTCGAACGGCTGGTTGTCAAAGCCCCGCGAGCCGGTATGGTGGCGCTCGAAAACATCTGGCGCAACAACTCGATGGGTCCGCCGCAGGAGGGCGACCAGGTCTGGCCCGGTTCACCGCTCGTGCGCCTGTTCGACCCCTCCCGCATGGTGATTGAAACCACCATCAGCGAAGCCGATTTCCAGTCCTTGGGGAAGGCCGCGGCCGCCAAGGTCTATCTCGACGCCTATCCCGGAACCGAGTTCCAGGCCAATCTGCAGACTGCCAGCCTTGTCGCCACCGCCGGGCTCGACTCCCCTGTCCGCAGCTTCCTGGCACGCTTCCTCGTCGTCGAACAGGACCAGCGGCTGCTGCCCGATCTTTCCGCCTCCATCGAAATCGATCTGCGGCCCGTCAACCTGAGGGCTGCGCGATGAGGAAGGCCAAGGCGGCCGCCGCCGCCGGAGTCCTGGTGGTCGCTGCCGCCGCTGCCGGCGGCATTCTCCTTTTCATGCGTTCCGGCGAAGCCGCCGCCAGCACGAACCTGCCCACCGCCGTCGCGCGCAAGGGCGAGTTCCAGGTTATCGTAAGCTGCCGGGGCGACCTGGTCGCCGGACGGAGCGTTCAGGTCACCGCTCCTGTGAACGTCCCGAATCTGCAGATCGTCTGGATGGCCGCCCCGGGCTCGCCCGTCAAAACCGGCGCCGCGATCCTGCGCTTCGACGCCAGCAGCGCGGAACGCCAGTTGCGCGAAAAGACAGCCTCGCTCAAGCAGGCTCAGGCTGCGCTCGATCAGGCCGAAGCGGAGGCCCGCATCAAACTGGAGCAGGACAAACTGGAGGTCTCCACTCTCCAGCACGCCCACGAGCGCGCCGTGCTCGAAGTCTCCAAGAGCGAGATCCTCAGCGCCATCCAGGCCGCGGAGGCGAAGGTGAATGCCGGCCTCGCCGAGTCCAGGCTCAAGGTCCAGCAGGCGGCGCTCGAGCTGAACCTCGCCTCCAGCGCCTCCAAAATCGCCTCGCTCAAAGCGGCTCGCGACAAGGTGAACGCCGAAGTCGAGCTGACCAACTACCGCATCTCGCAGATGGAAGTCCGCTCGCCCGGCGACGGCATCGTCAGCTTTCTGATGAACTACTCCCAAGGCTGGATGAACGCCAAGCCCTTCAAGGTCGGCGACAACGTCTGGCCGGGCAGCGTCATCGCCGAAATCCCCGACATCCGCACCCTCGAGTTGAAGGCCAAGGTCGAGGAGATCGAACGCGGCCGCATCGCCGTTGGCCAGGAGGTTCGCATCATCATGGATCCGTTTCCCGAAAAGCCCTTCCCAGGGAAGCTGGCCTCCATCTCGCCGCTGACTGAAAAGTCGTTCGAAGAGTGGCCACCCATGCGCAGCTTCCGCGCCTTCGGGGCGATGACCGGCGTCGACGCCCGTCTGCGGCCTGGCATGAACGGCCGGCTGGACATCGTGATCGGCCGCCTCCGGGACGCCATCAGCGTTCCGGCGCGCGCCGTCTTCTCTCGCGGCGGCCGCCCGGTCGTGCTTGTCGCCGCCGCGAACGGCCTGAAGCCCGTGAAAGTTGAAGTGCTGGCGCGCAATCCCGACGAGGTCGCTGTGCGAGGCATCGACGCCGGCGCGCAGGTCGCGCTCGTCGACGAACTGGCGGAGAAAAAGCGATGACACGGGGCGGAGTGGCGGCGGTCCTCCTCGCCGGCGCCGTCGCCGGACTCGCCGGATGGGCCGGAGTCCGCGTCTATCGCGATCTTGCCGCTAATCCTCCCGAGACGGTCCCGGTCGAACCCGTGCGGCGCGGCGACGTGAGCTTCACGATCACCGCCGACGGCGCCCTCCAGGGCGGCAACTCCAAAATGCTGGTCGCCCCGATGACGGGCAACAGCCAACTCGTCCTCACCTCCCTCCGGCAGTCCGGCGAACTCGTCAAGACCGGCGACGTCGTCGCGCAGTTCGACACGACCGAGGAATCATACAAGCTTCGCGAGGCCGAAGCCGACCTCGCCGAAGCCGAACAGCAGGTCGCGCAGGCCGAAAACGAAGCCCGCGCCAAGGAAGAGGAGCTCGACTACGAGCTGATCAGCGCGCGCGCCGACCTCAAACAGGCCGAACTCGAAGTGCGCCGCAACCCCCTGCTCGCCGCCATCACTGCCAGGCAGAACCTGATGGACCTCGAAGCCGCCGGAAACAAGCTCGCCAAGCTTCAGGCCGACTACCCGCAGCGCAAGGCCGCTCTGCAAGCGGCCATCGCCATCCAGGACGCCGGCCGCGCAAAGGCCGGGGCACAGGCCGAAATCGCGCGCACGAACATCGAGCTCATGACGCTCAAGGCGCCCGTCGACGGCTATCTCAACATCGAACGTAACACGTCCACCAACTTCTACTACCCCGGCCTGGAGTTTCCGATGTACCAGGTCGGCGACCAGGTCCGCCCCGGCATGGCCGTGGCGCAGATTCCCGACCTCGCCAGCTTCGAAGCCTCCGCCCAGATCAACGAATACGACCGCGGCCACCTCGCCGTCGGCCTCGACGCCGAACTCCGCATCGTCGCCCTCAAAGGCAGACTCTACCGCGGCAAGGTCAAGGACCTCGGCGGCACCACCGGCCCTCCCTGGAACCGCCGCTTCGAGTGCAAGCTCGATGTTCTCGATCCCACCCCAGACCTGCGCCCTGGCATGAGCGCCCGCCTCACCATCAGGACCGATACGATCCGCAACGCTCTCTCGATCCCCGCTCAGGCGCTCGAAGAGAGCGATGGCCGCGCGCTTGTCTACGTCAAATCCGGCGCCGGCTTCTCCTCTCGCGAGGTCAAGCTCGTGCGCCGCGGAGAGAGCCAGGTCGTGATCGAGGGCCTCAGGGAAGGCGAACTCGTCGCCATGGCGCGTCCCGGCCAGAAACACGCCGGACCGAAGAAAAGCCCTGACAACGCCTCCAAAGCGGTGATGAAATGAAGCCCCGTTTCAAACCGCGGCTCTGGACCGACCTCCAGGAAGCCGCCGCCAACCTGAAAGCGCAGAAGACGCGCACCGCCCTGACGGCGCTCGGCATCGTCTTCGGAGTCGGTTCGGTCATCGGCATGCTCGCCATCGGAGCCGGCGCCCGCGAACAGTCCCTCGAATTCATCGAGCAGTTGGGCGTGCGCAACATCCTCATCGACTCCCGGCAGGCCATGAGTGCCGAGGAGCGCCAGCAGCGCCGCCGCAGTTCTCCGGGCCTCACCCTCCGCGACGCGCGCATCCTCGAGGCCAACGTCCGGGCGCTGGAGGCACTCAGCGAACGGCGCATGCTCCATCCCCAGCGGGTGCTCCCCAAGCCGGCCGGAACGCTGCCCGAACTCAGCGGCGTCCGCGAGAGCTACGCCCGAATCCATAACCTGAAGCTGCAATCCGGCCGCTTCCTCTCACGCGCCGACGACGACGCCTCCGCCGCCGTCTGCGTCCTCGGCCAGACGGCCAGGATCAACCTCCTCGGCTACGGCATCGCCATCGGCAGGTTCGTCAAGGTCAACGACACCTGGATGCAGGTGATCGGAGTGCTGGCCGAACAGGTCTCCGGCGGCGAAGGCGCTCAGGCCGCCGGCAAGACCATCGACCGCAATAACGCCATCTTTACGCCGCTCAACGCCTTCACCTATCGCTTCTACGATTCCAGTTCGTTCCTCAAGCACGAACTCGACGGCATCGACCTGCGCCTCAAACCCGGAGCCGACAGCATCGAAGTCTCAAAGGTGGTGAACGCGATCCTCAACTCCACGCACCGCGGCGTGGAGGATTTCACGGTCACCATTCCCGCTGTCCTGCTCGAACAGCAGAAGCGCACCCAGACCATCTTCACCTATGTAATGGTGGCCATCGCGGCGATCTCGCTGCTCGTCGGCGGCATCGGCATCATGAACATCGTGCTCGCCACCGTCATGGAGCGAACCCGCGAGATCGGAATCCGCCGCGCCATGGGCGCCCGCCGCGTCGATATCGTGCGGCAGTTTCTTACCGAGAGCGTGCTCATCTCGCTGGCCGGCGGCGCGCTCGGCGTCGCCTTCGGATCCTTGCTCAGTTGGACCATCGCCAGCGCCGCGGAGTGGAAGACCATCGTCACCACGTCTTCCGTAGTGATCGCCTTCGGAGTCTCGGCCGCGGTGGGCGTCCTGTTCGGGATCTACCCCGCCATGAAGGCGGCCGAGATCGATCCCATCGAGGCTTTGCGGTATGAGTAGGTGGTGAGGCATCTCCCGTTGAAGCTCATCCCGGTTCTGCTCATCCTGGCCGCCGCGGCCGCGCACGCCGAGCCCCGCACGCTAACTCTGAATCAGGCCGTCGCGCTCGCGATGGAACAGAATCCGCAGTTGATGCTCGCGCGGCTTGACGAACAGAAGGCCCAGCTCGAGGTGCGTCTCGTCCAGGAGCCCCTGGCGCCGAAGGTCGTCGCCGGTTCCGGCCTCGCCTATACCTATGGCATGCCGATGAGCGTCGAGGGTTCCGCCCCCACCATCGTTCAAGTCCGCGCCATCCGAAGTCTCTGGGATCCGGCGCGCGGCTATCAGGTGGCCAGGGCGAAGGAGGACTTGCGCGGCGCCGGCATCGACACCGCCGCAGTCCGCGAGGACGTCGCCTTGAACACGGCCGTTCTCTACCTCGACCTCGAACGCGCTCAGCGCGCCGTGGATGTGGTCACCCGGCAGATCGACCACCTCCGGCGCGTCGAAGCAGCCGTGCGGCTGCGGATCGAAGAGGGCAGGCAACTGCCCCTGGAAGGCAAGCGCGCCGCACTCAACCTCGCCCAGGCCCGCCGCCGCCTGACCGCCCTCCAGACCAGCGTCACGGCTCACTCCCTGGCCCTGTCGCTCGCGCTGGGACTCGATCCCAAGACCGGAGTCCGCGCCGCTCTCGAAGTGCGCCCCGATCCGCCCCTGCCCTCCGGCGAAGAGCAAGCCGTCGCCGCCGCCCTCCGGACGAACAAGCAGGTCCGGCGGCTCGAATCCGCCCTGGCCTCCAAGAACCTGGAGGCGCGCGCTCTCCGCGCCGCCCGCTGGCCCCGCATCGACCTCATCGCGCAGTACGGGCTGCTCTCAAAATTCAATAACTACGAGGACTACTTCAACCGCTACCAGCGGCACAACGCACAGCTCGGCGCGTCGTTCCAGATCCCCATCTTCGGCGATCATGCCGGTTCCACCCGGGCCGCCCAGGCCGAAGTGGAAGCCCGGCGGATCGGGGTGCAGGTCCGCCAGACCCGCGCGCGCGTCGAAAGCGATGCCCGCGGCGCCTGGCAGCGGCTCAAGGACGCCGAGGCCGGCCAGGATCTCGCCCGCATGGACCTCGAACTCGCCCGCGAACAGGTGACCGTCCTGCTCGCCCAACTGGAGGAGGGCCGGGCGAACATGCAGCAGTTGGAGCAGGCCCGCTCCGATGAGCAGGAAAAGTGGCTCTCCCTCTATGACGCCGCGGCCCAGGTCGAACGGCTGCGCCTGAACCTGCTAAGGCAGGTCGAGTCGCTCACCGCAACCCTGCGGTAGCGAAGCGCCGCCCGTTCAGCGCGATCCGGCCGCCGGACGGAAATACCTGGTCGCCAGCAGCACGCTTGCATCCTCGCGATACACCCGCTGGATCGGCGCCGCCGCCGAAAACTGGTACGTGGCGCCCGTCACCGGACCGCGCACCACGACGGGCGATTGCGCCACGTATTCGATCTCCGCCATGCCTTGAGCCGGCCTCGCCGCCGCCGCAAAGCCGGCGTCGACGCTATGCGCGCCCGCCGGAACCGCCGCCGGCCGGTCGGCCGGCAGGCTCGCCCGCGCCCGTTTCTGGCCGCAGCAACTCATCCGCGTTCCCTCCTTCTT
>WBZO01005046.1_pt1 | contig 13711 bp, 9 predicted proteins | sample 5204261 | NCBI WGS metagenome assembly WBZO01 (sample SAMN12412400, study PRJNA552823) | activated sludge metagenome | isolation source: activated sludge from anammox sidestream of wastewater treatment plant... | place: USA: North Carolina | collected 2017-09
CCCCTTGCAACCACACAGGCAGACATCATGCCACGGATCGGCTCGTCAAAAGGCGGAACATCATTTTTTGCATGGAGCCATCCTGCGCAAAAATCCGCAGATTTTAAATACCAAAAAAGCAGGTCCTGCGGATTCCACAGATTGACGCAGGAGAGGGAATTCTTTAGAAAGGCACCACACAAATTTACGCAGGAAATCTTGAATTGCGCCCTTTATGCAATCCGAACAGCCTCTTATTACAATTTTTGTTCCTTGCTATAACGAGGAAGGGAATGTTTATCAGACGTTAGAGATCATTCGGGAAGCGCTCACGCTCACGAAGATTTCCGGTGAGGTGATTGTCATTGATGATGCCTCCACCGATGCCACGGTGGATTGCGTCAAGAAATTTATGTCGGAGAATCCAGAGATGCTGATCCGTCTTCATGTTTGCGCCAAAAACATGGGCTTCGGAGAAAATTTTGGAGAAGCGGCCTTTATGGGGACAGGACTGTATTACCGGGTTGTATGTGGAGATAATTCGGAACCAGTCGAGACCATCGTCCGGGTTTTTGAAAAAATCGGAGAAGCGGATATCATCCTGAGCTACCGCCCGCTGGATGTCGTCGGAAAATCCCTGTTTCGGCGTCTCCTCTCGCGTGTTTATACGCATATTGTCAATTTTCTCAGCGGCTATAGGCTCCACTACTACAATGGCCTCCCCATATTCAAAAGGACGGATGTCATTCGGTGGAACCCTAATTCGCATGGCTTTGGCTATCAGGCTGACTTGGTCACGCGGCTTCTGGATCGTGGGGCAACCTATATCGAAGTGCCCGTCACAGGAAACGAGCGCCCCAGTGGAACAGCAAAAGCAATGACCTTTAGGAATTTTTGCTCTGTAGCTCATTCCTTGTTGAATATTGCCATCCGGCGAACCTCCAGAATTTGGTGGGGGCGCTCATGAAGGTTCTCTGTTGCGGCGAAATAAGCGGTTGCCCGATTTCAGTGTTTATGCCATTTTCACCAAATGGTGAAAGTTGTTAAAATACTGAAAGGGCAGGATTTCGAGCCGCAATTTGAGAAGTTGCTCCGTGAATTGCTCGGGCGCGTGCCGTCCTTGAATCTGGTGTCGTTCAAAAAAGACGCAAGGATTTCATCCCGGCTGCGCGACCGGGCAGATCGACTGGCGCAGGTCGTCGCCGGCGGACGAAAATGGACGCTCGTGGTGGAGGAAAAGCGTCTTGGGCAGCCGCGTGAGGCACGGGCGGCTGTGCTGCAACTGGAGCGTTATCTGGAGTTTCTTCCGGAAAAGAAGCGGAGCTATGGCGTGCTGCTGGCGCCGTTCATCTCGGAGGAATCGGCAAAGATTTGCGCCGAGGCTGGCATCGGCTACGCGGACCTCGCGGGCAATGCGCGGCTGGCGTTCGATCAGGTTTTCATAGAGACGCGCTCGCCGGAAAATCCCTTTCGGGAGAAGCGGGAAACGCGCTCACTGTTTGCGACGCGAGCGACGCGTGTGCTACGGGTGTTGCTGCAAGGTCCGCTGCGTCCGTGGAGGGTCGTGGAACTCGCGGAGTCCGCACGGGTGAGCCTCGGCTGGGCGAGTGCGGTGCGTCAGCAGTTGCTGGCGCGCGAATGGGCGGCGGACGAGCCGGGCGGTCTGCGGGTGACGAAGCCGGAGACCGTGCTGGAAGTGTGGGCGAAGGCGGACGATTGGGCGAAGCGGACGCGCACGCACGAGTATTCGGTGCTGCTAAACGAACCTCTGGAATTGGCCGAAAAATTGAGGGAAGCTCTCGCGGACGAGCCGCCAGTTTTCACGCAATGGTTTGCCGGCTGGCTGCGACACCCCTACACAACGCCCGTGGTGATGACGGCTTACGTGAAGAAATTTCCCGGCGAGACGCTCATCAGGGAGAAGCTGCTGGGCCGGCGCGTGAGCGACGGCAGCGGGAGATTGCGGCTGGTGCTGCCGAAGGACGAAGGTGTGCTGCATCCGGCACAAACGGTGCGTGGCTTCCAGCTTGTCTCGGACGTGCAGATTTATCTCGATCTGCAGCAAGCCGGGCTTCGCGGCGAGGAGCAGGCGGAGGAACTGCGACGCTGGCCGGACTTCGCTGGAGGGTGGGCATGAGAAAATTCGGATGCCTACGATGTGCTGCTGGCGGTCACGGGATTCGTGGAGGGACCGGAGGTGGCCGTGGCCGCGTTTCAAGCGGAGGCGAAGACCGGCAACACGGGCTACGGGTTTGCCGTGCAATCGCTACAACGAGACTTCGTCGAACCCACGCACGACGGACCGATTCGCGCGGCGGAGTTTCATCCACACAATGTCGGAAATCGCGACCGCATACGGGAAGACGCAGCCACGGTCGGACGAATGCTCCTGGGAATCTGAACGATATGTTCCTCCCCTAACTTCACTGCGGGCGGAAGTCACAGCCCTTTACTCGGTGGCTCATTCTCTCCTGAATATTGCCATCCGTAGATTATCCAAAGCATTCTGGGGACATTCTTGAAGAGGACATTATCGGGTTCCTCTATCCAAGTCCAACAGACGAACATTTCCAGCTTGGGAAATTTCAGTAGTTAGGGCAATATCATCCATATTATTAAAAAAGTCCATAAAATAACGCTTTGACACCTCTTTCATGTACCATTCTGGTCGCGGATGATTTTCGTGCAGCTTTCGAGTGTATAGCTGAACGGCATTTCCAAAATCCACACAAAGGATATACCGAAACCCTTTGGCCCTGAGATAATCTCTCAAGACTTCGGCACCCTGACCGAATGGCATGCCCGGATGTGGGCTGGCTCCACCCGGGCTATCCACGCAGTCAATCGGATTTCTTGAAAAATCCAGAAGATAGGGGGCATCCACAATGGAAAATATTTTTTCTCCGGCAGGGACGCGCTCCTGAAGCTCTTTATAAAATGGCTTGAGTTGAGCGACGACAAATGAGAATCCCTTAATTTGTGTCGGAATCGTTGAAATTTCTGTTTTGAATTCTGCGAACATGGATTGCCAATGCGCTGAAAAGAACAGACAAATAGCAAGTCCGACCGATAAGGGTGCTGCAACAGGATTTTCCTTTTTTATGGATGAAAAGGTAATAATACGCAGGAGAATCCAGAAAAATGCAAATCCTGCAAGAGGATAAGTATAGCGATAAACATCATAAAAAGAGGAAGCACTCATTTTAAAAGCGCTGAGAAATACGGCCAATAGAGCGGATATGGCAACAGCGTAGGCGAGGGCTCTTTGTTTCCGAGGAATAAACGAGATTAGAAGCATTCCCAAAAACATAACTACAATCTGAGGAGAGGCTATAAAATTAACAGCTCCGATCCAGTCTGCCAGCCCGCCTTCCTTTGTTCCTCCAAACATTTGAAACAGATTCGCAGTCCCAGTCATAAGAGGAAACATGGGAGTTTTAGAGGACTTCCATGAGAGAATCATGTAGGGGATTAAAACAAAGAATGTTGTTATTCCGATAAAAGCAGTCATTAGAATGGATCGCCGTATTTTCTCTGGAGATCGAATGCATAGGATAATCCCAAAGAGAATTATGACGAATCCTCCTGTAATTGCAAAAATGGGGCGCAGAGTGGATACGCCTGCCAGAATCAAAATTATAGGGATGTAATTTAATATCCCATGCGTTTTAAGATGATCTACACGGTCCAGGATGCATATCATGGCAAGAAGTAGAACCATTCCTAATAGGTGACTCGTCGTACTGATACGAGGAACAGAAACAGCCATTGCCGCCAGAATTCCCAGAAAGCGAATGAACCACCACTTCTTATCTATATCTTTGCTGATTTCAAAAAGCAGAGTCAGGAGGAGGATTGCACCGATGCCACGATCAAGGATATGCCCATTCTCTGGACTGCCAACGATCATTACAATCGCCTGTAGGAGAGATTGTCCGCCCAAAGCGTTGACTCTGCGCAGACTAAACTCATCAATGAATGTTCCCGTCTGCAGGATGCGCTCCGGAAACATCAGGTACGCAATCCAGTCATCATTGACGTCTATCTGATGCGGCCAATAGATCGAAGTGAGAAACGCCAGGAGGGCCAGGGCGATAAGGATGATATCCGTGGGATGCTGGAGAGGAGGCCATTTAAAACCCTGCGAAGAAATTTCCTGCCCCTTCAGCCACAGAGCGCAAAAAGCCCCGATCCAAATCATTGCCGAGAGCGTCTTCGGAAAGGCAATGCCAAAGAGCATCAGCAGTCCTCCAAGGAAAATCACGACCGACAGCCCAAGAGCCGTCGGCAGGCCCCAGCCAGAGACGATGTCCCCCTCTAATCGAAGAAGCTTCTCGGAAAGCAATTTGCCGTATCCCCAAAAGGAGACGAGCAGAAGAAGAGTCCACAGAAGAATAGAAAGATACATGTGTTTTTTAGGAAATTAGATTTGTCATTATGATTCGCAAATATGGAGATGGTTTATTCGGGTTTTTTTTCATAAAGATAGAAAGCAGAATTCTCCTCAATAAGAGAAAATCGAGAATATAGAGTGTCTCCATAAATTTCAAGCCAGAGATCAACGTCTGGTTTACTAAGAGGAATTTTAGGAATAATGAGTATGTCAATGTCTTTAAAAAATTCATCTGCCGATATATGGAATTTTTTAGATAGATTGACAAAGCGATCTACACTTAATAGCGTGTATTTGGATGAAGGATATCCACCTGAGAAATTAATGATATTCGTAAAATCGAGATAATGGATCTTTTTATCAGATAGAGAATATTTTCTTGCAGTTTCATTTGCTAAATTAACAAGCTCCATAAATTTGTTACCCCATAGATTTTTTGGGCTTACGATGAGAGAATTTAAGCGATTATATGAATCTCTATGGATTTTTGGATTTTTATTGGATATTTGCTTTTCTAATTCTCTCCAATGCTTAAGTGACTCAAAGTGAGGACTAATTATAAATACAATCGCCGCAATGATTGCGGGCGCCCAAAGGAGAGTCTTTCCTACGCTGGAAGAGACTAATTGTTTTATGGCTGTTGTATTGCCAGATCGAATCCACAACGGAGCGATAAAAAAAGCTGAAATATATCCGGGAATCAGCGCTCCTCGGCCAGACGACTGGCTTAGTACAATTAGAAAAGTTGATCCAAATATCACAAGAACGGCAATAATACCACGAATAGAATTTATAGAGAGCAATAAAATAAAATATGGCAGAATGCATAAGATTTGTGGAAGAGTATTCTGCAAAAATTCCAAAGGGCGCCATGTTGTGGCTTCAAAATGTGTTTGTGATCGCGAAAAATAAGTTAGGGCAACATCGCGCAAATAGCCAGTAATGCTAAAGCGAAATAGAACAATCCCAATAATTAAAAAAATAATAAACGATATTATGATATATTTTAAAGCCGCCAATCTTTTTTTCTTTTCTATAAATATTGTTATGCTAACAGCAATGAGTCCGATTGTTATTAAAAAATAATTTATTTTTATAAACATCGTTAATCCCGCAATAATGCCAATAGAGATATATTGTATGTTTGATGTAGAGTTGTCTGTCTTGTCGTTACTGTAGTTAGGTGAGTATAGATACGGATATAAAATCAGCAGCATCGCGTAGCCAATCCTGTTATAAAATCCAATAAAACCTAAAAAGTCCAATTGTTCTCCCAATACATTTATTCCGCCTGCAACACATCCAACTGAGATTGAATAAACCAATAGAATAGCCTTATTAAAATGATTTCTTAAAAAATAGAATGTTAGAATACTGAATAATCCGTTAATAATTGCTGGGAAATATAAATAGCTGTCATAATATGGTCCGAAAATCGTTAATGGGGAGCCTACAATTAGGGCATAAAAGGGTCCAAAAGCGGAACTATAATCAGCATGAGGCATCTGCCCTTGATAGAAGCGCCATGCAACATCCAGAAACATTCCGAGATCTTGTGCAGAGAGAATCTGCGGAAGAGGTAACCAACGAGGATTCAGTAGAACGAGGAATATGCAATAAATTACGATGCCTATTCCAATAGTAGAGCTCCTTGTAAGAAATTTAAAAATTATGGAGATGCTCTTTTCGTCAAATTTGAATATTTTATCTTTCCTCATGATATTCACCCTCTTGATTTACATTCCAGATTTTTGATTTGTCTTTACTGTTCGATGATATGCATTCTGCGGCTTCCATCGCTGAGAGCATTGAGTGATCCTGATTATTATATCGGTGCATGCCATTACGCCCGACAAGAAAGAGGTTTTGAATCGGGTCGGTCCAAGACCGGATATTATTCAATTGATTATATGTTCCGAAATAAGCTGGGTATGCTTTGGGAACCCGAATAATTCGATAATCAAGAAACTTTTCCATTTTTAAGATACCAATTTTTCTTAGTTCTTTGATTCCAAGACCAACCAAGTCTTCATCTGACATAGACCAAAGATCATCATCCTCTTTACAAAAATACTCGAGCCCCAACCACATGGTGTTTTGAGGATCTGCAACCATGGCAGGGCTCCAATTATTAAAAATTTGAAGTCTGCCAATGAGAACATCTGGCTCTTGGATATAAATCCAGTTATCTTGCAGAGGGGCATTCCGTTTTTCTGAATGCCGAACGGATCGTGATGGGACAAGTAGCCCGATTGTTAGGAAATCTCTGTAGGGCAATTTCTTGGAGATTTCCTGAATTGCCAAAGGGGCTGGTGGTTTTATGGCATCAATAAGCTCACAGACGGGCATTGATGAAATAACGAAATCTGGCTTCCATTGAAAAATTTCATCAGAACAAATCGAGACAACTTGGACAACGCTCTTATTATCTATTTCCATACTGATAACATTATGCCCCAAATGGATTTCTCCTCCATATTCTTTAATCCTCTTTGCGCAGGTTTCCCACATCTGCCCTGGACCATATTTTGGATAGAGAAATTTCTCGATGAGCGACGTTTCTGTGGACTTTTGTTCGATCGTCTCTTTTTTGAAGGGCTTTTTTATTCCTTCAATAATTGCCTTTCCTATTGAGAGCCCCTTGATTCGCTGCCGACCCCAATCGGCATTAATTTCTGAGCATTCTCTTCCCCAGACCTTATGAGTGTAGCTCTTAAAGAATAGACGATATAGAGTCACTCCGAAGCGATTGATCAAAAAATCTTCGAGGGTCTTTTCAGGGAATCTTGGAAAAAGAAGTGCTTTTAAATAACTCAATCCGCAAAAGAGCGTTCTTAAAACACCTAGATTCTGAACCGTCGTCACAGAGAGTTTTAGTGGATAGTCAAAAAATTTTCTCAGGAAATAGATTCGACTAATCCTCTTTCTAACAAGCAAGACATCCTCAAAATTTACTATCGTTTTTTGATTGTTTTTCGTTATTGGAGTAGATTTTCCATGATATGTTACCGTCTGGCCGTCTGCAATATTTTCGATGGGCAACATATTCTGCCACCAATCCATTACGCGTTGTGACTTGGAAAAAAAGCGGTGGCCTCCAAGATCCATTCGATTTCCGTTATGATTGATTGTACAGGAGATTCCACCTATACGATTGGATTTTTCGAGAATGATCACCTCATATTTTCCCCCATTTAGCAATTCATACGCGGCAGTCAATCCAGCGGGTCCGGCGCCGATAATGAGGACAGTCTCGCGAGGCATGGGCAATCAATGAGATCCAGATCCGTCAAACTGCGGCCCCGGCATGGCGTCAGCGGAGTGCGTTCTCCCAGAAAAATTCCGATACTCCGAGCGCACCAGCCGCAACCTCGACCCACCGCAGATTTTCTCGAGATACTTATCCGCAGAGGAACGCAGATTATCGCAGAGGGACGAGACCGGGGAGAGAGGCCCCCTGCCTTTCGCATCCTCTCCGCGCCTCTGCGCCTCTGCGCGAGTCCCCTCTTTCCGATCCCCGGAATACGGATGGCCGCAGAGGAGCGGGGCAGGGGAGAGAAGCGGAATTCCCCGGCTTTCAAAAAAATCTGCGCAAATCTGCGAGAATCTGCGGATCCCTTCTGGTTCTCGGGATGGGAAGGTGGTCCATGACATGGAGGATGCTCTACCAAAATCCGCGGGCTCCTGGCAAGTCCTACGCCTGCGTGACGTTCGCGCGAAAAAAAATTTGCGCAGGAACTTGAAATTTTCTCTTGATTGGCGTCGGGCTCAAACTAGGTTCTCATTTCCTCTCTGAGGAATTGGTGGCATCCGTTGGGGGTCATTTTCTTCTCTGGAGGGCATCAACGACTCATCCTGCGGCCACATCCGGCTTTTCAAACACACCTATGTCACAGAATCCAAACTCACCGAATCGCGCGTACCCGCTCGAGCGCACGCGCAACATTGGCATTGCGGCGCACATTGACGCCGGCAAGACCACGCTCACCGAGCGCATCCTCTTTTACACCGGCATGATCCACAAGCTGGGCGAGACCCATGAGGGGACCACCGTCACTGACTGGATGGAGCAGGAGCGCGAGCGCGGCATCACGATCACCTCGGCCGCGACGACCTGCATGTGGCAGCAGCTCCAGGAGGAGGGTATTTTCAAGGTCTTCGAGGGGCAGAAAATGCGGGTGAACATCATTGACACTCCCGGCCACGTGGATTTCACAGCCGAGGTCGAGCGCTCACTGCGCGTCCTCGACGGGGCGGTCGCCGTCTTTTGCGGCGTGGCGGGCGTTCAGCCCCAATCGGAGACCGTGTGGCGTCAGGCCACAAAATATGGCGTCCCGCGCATTGCCTTTGTCAACAAGATGGACCGTACCGGGGCGGATTTTGCCGCCGCGGTCGAGAGCATGCGCGTCAAGCTCGGCGCGAACGCGTGGCCAATTTTCCTGCCCTGGGGGGCGGAGGATCATTTGCAGGGGACGATTGACGTCCTCAACCAAAAGGCGGTTCGCTACACGGACAGCGACACACTCGGCTCAAAATACGAGGTGCTCGATATTCCCGCGGAAATCCAAGACGCCGCCAAGGCGGCCTATGAGGATCTGGTGGGTCAAATGTGTGACCTGGATGAGGAGGTCGGAATGCTCTTTCTCGAGGAGAAACCGATCACCATCCAGGACATCAAGGCGGCCATCCGGCGTCAGACCATTGCCAACAAATTTGTCCCGGTGGTGGGAGGCTCGGCCTTCAAGCATCGCGGCGTCCAGTCGCTGATTGACGCGATTATTGACTACCTGCCGAGTCCGCTGGATATTCCTCCGGCCCACGGTCAGGATCCGGATGATGGCACGCCGATGGAGGTGCCATCGGATGACAACGGGAATTTCTGTTCGCTGGCTTTCAAGCTCTGGAGCGATCCCTTTGTCGGGAAATTGGTTTTCTTCCGCGTCTATTCCGGCGTCCTCAAAAAGGGCGACACGGTTTACAATCCGCGCACGCGCAAGCGCGAGCGCATTAGCCGCCTCATCCAGATCCAGGCTGACAAGCGGGAGGATATTGACGCCTGTTACTCGGGCGACATTGCGGCGATTGTCGGCATCAAGAATATCACGACGGGAGACACGCTGTGCGATGAGGATCATCCAATCCTGCTCGAGCCGCCCTCCTTCCCCGACCCGGTCATTTCCATGGCCGTCGAGCCCAAGACGAAGCTCGACCAGGAAAAAATGGCCAATGCGCTCCAGCGCCTGGCCGAGGAGGATCCCACCTTCCAGGTCTTCACCAACGAGGAGACTGGTCAGACGATCATCGCGGGCATGGGCGAACTTCACCTCGAAATCATTCGCGACCGGATGGTCCGCGAATTCAAGGTCGAGGCCAATGCCGGCAAACCGCAGATCGCCTACAAGGAAACCATCCTCGCGCCCGCGGACGGCGAGGGCAAACTCGTCAAGCAATCCGGCGGACGGGGCCAGTATGGTCACGTCATCATCAAAATCGCGCCCAACGAGCGCGGCAAGGGCGTCACGATCGAGAACAAGGTCGTCGGCGGAACGATTCCCAAGGATTTCATCCCGGCGGTCATCAAGGGCCTCAACGAGGCGACCCTCAATGGCGTCGTCGGCGGCTACCCGGTGATTGATGTCCATATTGACATCGTGGACGGGAGTTACCATGACGTGGACTCGAACGAGCTGGCCTTTAAGATGGCGGCCATTTTTTCGCTCAAGGACGCGCTCAAGAAGGCAAAACCCATCCTGCTCGAGCCGATCATGAAGGTCGAAAATATCACTCCGGATGAATTCCAGGGGGATATCATGGGCGACCTCAACCGCCGCCGCGCGCGCATCAGCGGCATGGAGACCAAGGGGAATCTCTGCACGATCGCGGCCGAGGTGCCGCTCGCGGAAATGTTTGGCTATGCCACGGCGATCCGCTCGCTTTCCAAGGGACGCTCCTCGTACTCGATGGAACCTTCCCACTTCGAGCAGGTTCCCGCCAATGTCCTGGCGGCCGTTCTCGAATCGCAGAAGTAACCGGGCATTCCATCCCAATCCAATCCTGACGATTTCCCCGCTGGCGAGGAGATCGGGGCGTGGAGTCGCGCCTTCGTATCAAAGGAGGAAGTGGGGGCGGACCTTGCATCAGGCGCATTGCGTTCTTGCCCGCGCTTTTCCCGCGTGACACGATGCGGCCCGCATGTGTGGCATCGTTGGGTATGTTGGCGGAGCCGAGGCCGTTCCCATTCTTTTGAGTGGTTTGCGACGCTTGGAGTATCGTGGTTATGATTCTGCAGGAGTGGCAGTCCTGGATGGCGGGCGTCTGGCCACCCGCAAGGCTGTGGGGCGCATTGCCAACCTTGAAAGAGCGCTCTCCGAAGAGCCTCTCACGGGAAAGGCGGGGATCAGCCACACGCGCTGGGCGACGCATGGAGGAGTCACGGAAGCCAATGCGCATCCGCACTTTGACCAAAGTGGGAAGCTGGCGCTCGTTCACAATGGAGTGATCGAAAATCATCTTGCCCTCCGCGCGCAACTCGAGGCGAAGGGGCACATTTTTCATTCCCAGACTGACACGGAAGTCCTTGCGCATCTTGTGGGCGCGGCCTTTGACGCGCAGGACGCGGAATCCCCGGAAGCCCTGGTGGAGGCTGTCCGTGTGGCCCTGCGGCAGGTGACCGGTACCTACGGGGTTGCCGTCATCCACGCGAATGTCCCTGGGACAATGGTCGGCGCGCGGCGCGGCAGTCCGTTGGTCTTGGGCGTCGGCCGCGACGAGCATTTCCTGGCCAGCGATGTGAGCGCCATTGTCGCCCACACCCGCGAGGTCGTGTATCTCAATGACCACGAAATCGTGGCGCTCCGTGGGAATGGCTTTGATATTTCCACGCTCGCCGGAACGGATGCCACCTTTCAAATCAGCAGGGTCGAACAGGGCGCGGAGGACGCGGATCGCGGGGGATACGCCCACTACATGCTCAAGGAAATCCACGAGCAGCCCGGCGCCACGCGGGACGCGCTGCGCGGACGCCTGTCCCGGGAGGAGGCCACCGCAAAATTGGGAGGACTCAACATGACCAATGCGCAATTGCGCGATGTCGAGCGGATCGTCCTCTGCGGGTGCGGCACCGCCTTTCATGCGGCGATGGCCGGGGAATATATCATCGAATCCCTGGCCCGGTTGCCCGTGGAATGCGAAATTGCCAGCGAGCTGCGCTACCGCAACCTGCCCATGGCCCGTGGGACGCTGGTCTTCGTTATTAGTCAGAGCGGGGAAACGGCTGACACTCTGGCGGCCCTGCGGGAGTGCCGCCGCAAGGGCCACCGCGTCCTGGGCATTTGCAACAATGTGGCCAGCACCATTGCGCGCGAGAGCGACGGCGGCGTCTATATGCACGCCGGCCTGGAGGTGGGTGTCGCGGCGACCAAGTCGTTCACCTCCCAATTGACGGTCCTGACCTTGCTGGGGCTGCTCCTGGGGCGCATTCACGGGCTCTCCTGCGCGGAGGGCATGGAAATCCTAAAGGCCCTCGAATCCCTCCCGGATCTCGTGACAAAGACCCTCGAACAGGAATCCCGCATTGCTGAGATCGCGCGCAAATACGCCCACGCCCGAAATTTCCTTTTCATGGGACGCCAGGCCAATTATCCGATCGCCTTGGAAGGCGCCCTAAAACTCAAGGAAGTCAGTTACATTGCGGCTTCCGGACATCCGAGCGCGGAACTCAAGCATGGCGTGATCGCGCTCGTGAGCGCGGAGACGCCCTCCGTGTGCATCGCGCCGCGCGACGCGGTCTTCGAAAAAAATCTCGCCAACATCGAGGAAGTCCGAGCCCGCGGAGGCCCGGTCATTGCCTTGGGGACGGAAGGAGACGGCGATCTCGCCAAGGTGGCGGATGATGTCATCTCCCTCCCGCAGGCGCCGGAATATCTCACGCCCCTCCTCGCCACCATCCCGCTCCAGCTCCTCGCCTACCACATTGCCGTCACCCTGGGGCGCGACGTGGACAAACCCCGGAACCTCGCCAAAAGCGTGACCGTGGAATAGGGGGCGCATCTCCGAAAAATGCAAAAAGAAGAAACGCGTTCCGCGTTCCTCTACGACGTAGCGGAAAATGGAACATTTTTCTTTCGTTCGCTCGCGGTTTGCACTTAACGGAGATGCGCCCGTGGAATAGCCTCTGGCGCATGACGGGAAAGTGGGGAGAAACCAAATGCGTGTAAAGTCTGGGGTCAGGCAGCATATTCTTACAGTTGCGATCAACTTGCTGGGAGCCTATCCAACAGTGAGCTGAAGGAACCGCTCCCACCGTTCGGCCTGGTTGATTTTTTATGATCTGCGCGGTTGCAGAATTCAGAAAAAACATTTATTTCTGTGCTTCTTCTAAAAACCTGTTAAATTCTCACCTCATGAAAAAATCGTTTTTCTGTTTCGCTCTTGCCTTCATCGTCCTGTGCGTACCCTCACACGCGATTTCCATCAAACTCGTTTATCAGGATCCTCTCGATCCTTTTTTCACGGCGGATGCAAAGAGTACGCTCGATAAAGCATCCTCGGATGTAAGTTATGCCGTAACGACCGTCCTCAATGCCCTGACTCAAAATGTGTACAATGGAGTCAATGGAGCCACCACCGCACAGGCAGACTGGTATCTCAGATACACAAATCCACTGGATGGCTCGACAAACATTACGATCAATACTTTCAACTTTTTGCAAAGTGAGTTCACGATCTTTGTGGGTAATCGTACTCTTGGGGGCTCAACGCTTGGTGTGGGAGGACCCAGTGGAGCTGGTTTCACCCTGAGTGGTTCAGGATATGAAAATGAGTGGATAGGCGCAATAGAGAATTTGGAAATGGACTCAAATACGGGGATGGTACGTGGAGGACCGGTACTGGGAACAATTCTCGGTTCTTCCAAATTCGGGAATACAACCGCAGATTACGGTATGAATTATGGTTATGCCGTGGGTACTCTGGCATTTGATGATACAAAGGCATGGAATTTCGATTATAACGAAACCTCTTTTGTCGGATTAAATGATCTATATAGCGTGGCAATACATGAGATGTTGCACACTATTGGATTCGGAATAGGAAAAACTTGGAACGAACAGGCAAACGGGACAGATTGGAATGGCTCATCCGTTTTTAACGTATTAGGAACCGGGACAAATGTGTTATATTCTGATGGTCACCACATAGCCGAAGGGCTGACCGGGACTCCTCTCATTGATGGAATTTGGCAAATAGGGACACAACAGGAAGCGGCCATGGACCCGAATCTTACGGTGGGTACACGCAAATATATTACGGATCTCGATTTGGCTTTTCTTCAAGATATGG
>WBZO01005048.1_pt1 | contig 13709 bp, 9 predicted proteins | sample 5204261 | NCBI WGS metagenome assembly WBZO01 (sample SAMN12412400, study PRJNA552823) | activated sludge metagenome | isolation source: activated sludge from anammox sidestream of wastewater treatment plant... | place: USA: North Carolina | collected 2017-09
ACTGATCTCACCTACCTCATGATTCGCTGAATATATTTGCTCCCATTTTGCCCCAGCTTCAGCCGAGTTATATAGATATACTTCACCATAAGGTTTAAGATTATTCAAATCATATTGCGTAGACGCAATTGCGATTCTTGGGGTAGTATTTGACCAATCTACTGAAATTTCTGACATATCCAGTCTTGAATTTACACTATACGGAAGATTTGGTAATGATTTCCAAGTAACTCCATCATAATACTGTATATTTGCACCCCATGCGACTACTATACGTGGTGTACCATTAGACCAGTTAACATCAACTCGTTGATTTATATTACCCATAAGAGGATGCACATCTTTATAGCCCAAGTTAGTCATTTTATTTGATTTGATATCAAGAAGCTTGATTTGACCATCAAAACCAGTAATAACTGCTTTTGAACCATCTGGCGATGCCGAAACCGCAGATGAGTCTCCTCCAGCAGTTTTAGCCCATTTATACTGGTTGGTCGGTTTAATAACTGGCTCAACCTGTGGATTCTTACCTTGATGGAATTCAATACTCACATTTTTAACTTTTGGTGCAACTGATTTTACTACTACACCGTTAGCATACTCGGTTTTGCCCTTTGGAACACTGGCACTAATTCCCAACGTCAGACCAGTTTCGACCTGATATTTTGCGGTAGTATTTAACTGTGTACTTACGTAACTATATTTATTCCCCAAATCTTGAAAACTAAGATTAGCACTATCATTACCTGCAAGACCGGTAACTTTAACCGTCAATGGATGAGTTTCATGTTTGGCTTCTACCATTGGAATCGTGAAAGCATTCGAATTACCTGTTTTAATTTCTACCTTATTTTCACTATCTTCTACAAAGTATTTGTTTTGTGCCAAATCAGCCAGACCAGTAGAGGTTTTAACTACGTATTCATGTGTTGCATCACTAACTGGTAATTTAGCATTAAACGATTTACCTTGTTTAATATCTGCACCTGCCACTACTTCATTTTTTGCTTTGGTATTAATCACATCTACATGCAATGTGCCAGTGTAGCTATCTAATACTGACGGTAAAATAATTTTAACTGTACCCGTTTTTACCGAGTTATCTTTAGTAACTTTTACTGATACGACATCTTGTGTAAGATCTTCAGCATTAAGAGTAATTGTTTTTGGAGTAACCACAGTTTTTGTATTTTCAAGTGGTAATACATTCACTGTATATTTCTGGTTATTATATAACCCATCAACTGGCTGAGTATATTCCTGACCAAGATACTCTTTAGGTACTACAAACGACTGAACTGATTTACCTTCCAAATCATTAATACTTACCTGCAAACCCGCGCAATTATCTGTTTTAAGGTTACAACCAGCTTTAGTTGTATCTATACTAACAAACATGATACCATCAGCTTTTTCTACTGGCGCATCAGCATCTAAAACATACATACTCTTATTAGCTGCATCCTGATCAAATTTAGCTCCAGGATCTGCGGCAACTGGCACATCATATACTACTTTGCTACCAGCATGAAGACTCAAACCATGAAACTCACCGCTTGCTGGGATTTCACCAAAATACTCACCATCCATTAATCTAGCAGTGCTACCATTCCAGTTATCTTTTTCATGTACAACCCCACCACTACCATGGTAACCAAAAGCAACATTTTCACCATGGTTATCTACACCACTAAATACAATTGGATGTTTATCCATAGTCACATTTACGCCACAATTATTGGTTACAGTTAATAAGGTATGTCCAGATTGTCCTGAACCTGTTGTATTCGAGAAAGCAGCACTCAAGCATGTTGATTGACTAAAAATTGGTTTTTTAGCTGCTGAATGAAGAGCCTTTGCCTGACGATCTCCGCCACCATTAATCTGGTTGCCTGAGCCAGAACCTGTTGCGCCACCATTACATGCAGCTAATGATAAACTACCACCAGCGATTAAAATTGCTGATAGTTTTTTTAGTTGATTGGTTTGCATAAAATATCTCCTTGATGATTAGTTATTAATTAAAATCTTCCATGACGTTATAATAACAACCATTGATAGCTCAGCGATATAGCCGTATCTGCAATCAAGCTATACAATTTTGCTTGAATAGATTTCTTAGCTACTTTGAGATTTCTAGAGCTTATTGCAAGAAAAAAAGAGGTCGCCGAATATTCGGCGACCAAGAGGCAGAAACCTAAGAGGAAGAATAAATTATACAAAGCCACGGTTAAATGGCAATGCATGATTAGAAATTATTTGGCAGTACCGATCACAAATGGATACTGGGCATGACCATTTACTACACCAGTTGATATCTGGGCAACAATCTTGCCAGCAGTACCGTTGCTATTCCAGATTACTTTATTGTAACCAATGGCAGTGTATTTTTTGGAGTTATAGTTAATGGTAACTGCTGACATAGTGCTACCACCATTATTTGCCATAAGTTTCACATCACCATAGAAATTACCACCTTTACCAACAAACACTTCAGGGAAAGTAGTTCCAGAGTTCCAGCTTACAGCCAGATCCCCACTTATTACAGAACCAAAATCCCAGCCTCTAATCGGTGCTGACAACTCAGTCAACTTACCATCACCATAGTACTCAACAGCACCATTTTGCAATGCAAAAACCGTTTTTACTTTGGCATCATTAGCATTCCACTGGCTATTGATATGACTTAGTGACAATGGTCCTTGACGTTCAAAATCATGTTGGAATTGATACAATACTTTACTACTATTCGTCTTAGTATTTAACAATTTAACAGTATTCTCATCTTGATAGATAATACGTGGCTCACCCTGACTCCAGTCTGTATCAACAGTATGACCACCTTGCCCATAAGCATTAGACCATGAAGACGCAATTTTTTTGACATTACCATTGTTGTAATAATAAACCGGATGTCCTAAAGTCTGTGTTTCATTAACTTCATATATGACCTTCAATCCATCACTTGCAGGAGCAATTCCAAGTATGTTTACATCAGCAGTAGTTTTTGTAATTTGTTTCCACTTACCATTCTCATATACATAAACAGAACCAAATTTTTGACTACGTGGTTTTACACTGTCAAATTCCTCTATTGCAATTGCTACTCGTGGAGTTGTGCCAGACCAGTCAACCTCAAATCCATTAAAGCCACCATTTTTCCACTGCCCAAGAACTTCTTTTACTGAATCACCAAAATAATCTATAGCATCATATTCAGCAATATCAGAAAGGATACTCCACTTACCACCATCAAAGTAGGCAACTCCACCAGAACGAGAGAGATAAACCACTTGAGGTTTGTTAGTACCATTCCATTTTACTGATATACTACCATTTAGCATATCAACATTATCATAAAGCTTAAATTTAGGCATACCAAGGTCATATTTAACAGTTTGAGTTTCCATATCATAAACCTTAACCGTGTTATCAGCCATAGCTAATGCTGCAAACTTACCATCTGAAGATACACTCATACCATAAAAATCATTAGGCCCATCAGCAGCACGGATTTCTTCCCATGGCAGATAAGGATAAGATCCATCTTTGTCCAAAAGTTGTGGTCCTTTTAGGAACAAACTCCAAGAATATTCACCTGGTTTACCAGGAACTGGATCTGGTGTAGGCTCAGGACTTGGTTCAACTTTACCAAAATCAAGAGTAGCTTTTACTGCTTTATCTATCACTACAGGACCATAATTTACTACAGCCGCATCACTAATACCACCGATAGCAAAAACCAAGCCACTCTCAGCCATATATTGCTTTTGACCATTTGATAAAACGGTATCACCTGCATAATTGTATGAGTGAGCTGCATCGTCAAAAGAAATCCGCGCAGTTTGACCTGAAGTTAAACCCTTAACATCTAATGTAACTTTCTTCAAGTCTTTATTGGCAACAGCTTTAAACGCAAGGTTAAAGCTAGTTTCTTTACCTTTTTTGATTGCCACTGCTTTGATATTATTTGGTGCTTGATTGAAATATTTCCCATTAACTGGATCAGCTATACCACGGGCAAGTTTTACTTCATAAGTATTATTTTCATCGCTAACTGGCAAATCAAGTTTAGGTGAAACATCACCCTGCTTCAAGTGATATTGAGCTACAACATCAGTACCATTTTTAACAACCAAAACATCAATTACACCAGTGTATGTTTCCAGTACTTGAGGAACATTAATCACTAAACTACCAGTAGTAACTGCGGCAACTTTAGTATATTTTACGCCCACTTCATTTTTCTTGCTTTTAGCAATAGTAACATCTGAAGTTGGTGCATAGCTAATGCTTTCTGATGCCAGCGGAGTTGCGCTTACGCTATATTTTTGATCAACATTAAGACCATCAACTACTTTTTCACCACCAGTAGCAGGCATTGCAAATGTTGCAACAACATTACCCGTGCTATCCGCAACATCTACATTAATTCCATCACAATTAGATGGTTTATTTTTAGTAGCTTTAGTACACTCAGCAGCTGCAGTATCAACTTTAACTGTCATTGCCGCAGTTTCCGGCTCTTTAGAAGGGATTACACCATCGATAGCAGCAGTTGCCTGAGCTTTGGCAATGTCAAACTTGTTATTATTTGTAGTATAAATACGTGTGCTACTAAATTTGATACTTTCATTTGGTTTTAATACCTTGCCAGTGCTGATATAGTTTTCAAGAATATTTTTTTGATTTAGACTAATTGGCAATAAACTACTGTTGCTAGTTGATGTCCAGTCATTAATCTCAGCATAATTACCTTTAACATCCTGTGTTGCAAACTGGATAGTATGTCCATCAACAGTCTGATTTTGGCTACACTTATTAGTTACTTCAACTACAACGGTTCCTGAACCATTAACCTGTCCACTACCTGAAACTGTAGGAATTAAACAATTATTAGCAGCAATAATTGCTTTTGACGCTTTGGCATGTACAACTTCATTTGAAGCTGTATTTGTACCCTGGCTAGTACCAGTGGTACCACTATTACATGCAACTAGTGATAAACTGCCCGAAGCAATAAGTACCCCATACAGCTTATTAATACGATTTGATATTTTCAAAACCTTCTCCTTGTGGTTAAATAATTTAAACATTACACAAAAATAACTTGTATTTTTTATTTGTGCAGGCTGTAGTATAATTGTTGCCAAATCATTATTTAACCAACTATTTTGGTGGGGATATTGCCTAGCAAGTTTTGTAGAAGATAAAATTGCACAAAACCTTTCTCATATTTGATAATAACTACTTGAGTATTAGTGGAAAAATATATGCAAAACTATTTAAATGATGTGATAGTAAATAATTTTCGCCCGCTTATTAATCAAAACATCTATTCAGCAATAAAAGACACCAATGGTTGTATTTTATGTTCAACCAATATTTTGGCGCAGTCAGCAGGCTTTGATAAATGGGAAGAGGTGATTGGCATGAGTTATAACAGCACTTATACCAAAATTATTCGGGCAAAAATGGGCGTTACCAATTCACAAATCATAGATCAAATTCAGGACTATTTCAATCTGCTTTATAAGTTGGAATTGCTGGTAGTAAAGGAAAAAGTTGTCGTAAGCTTTATTGAGATGATACCCTATCGGAGTATTTATGAATCGTATCTATGTACGCTAATTCCTCTCTTTAATCCAAACGAAGAAGTAATAGCTATTCAGCTATATTATTCTACACATAAGCTTTTTGGAATTAATGATTATTTTGAACAATTTAACACAATTGATAATAATAAATTGATCAAATTAACTGAAGCAGAAATAAATGAGGTTTTACAGATATTCGCACCCCGGGAACTGGAAATTGCTTATCTACTAACTATTGGTTTTTCTCAATATCAAATTGCTGATATTTTACAAATCGGTAGAGGAACCATTGCCAAAGTTATCAGTGATCAAATTTGTCCAAAGCTTGGAATTATTGGCTCTAGCACTCGTCAAGTAATTGAAAAAATTCGAGAGATGAACTGTTTCCAATCTCCTCCCAAAAGCTTATTACGCCCATTGGTATTGATTCTTGATGAAGAGGTTAATAAAAAGCTACAAGAAACTGCTTAAAAGAAAATAAGTATCTTAAAATCAAATCCCAAGCCCACACAGTGTTGCTTTTTTGCAACACACTGTTTCTTGACTAGGAGAGCATTTTGCCCTCTTCTTTCATAAATCCCATAACCAACTGTAATAATACATATTAATTCCAGCAAACCATTGTTCATAAAAAAGCCCCACAAATAAAAAGTAGTACTAATAAATAACTTAAATTAATAATTTTTTTGCCATGAAACTTTGAATTTATTTCTTAACCGAAATTTTTGTAATGTAAAATCCCAGTACCTAATGGGTTTAAAATTTATAAATTATAGAAGGAAAAATATGAAAAAATTGCTGGGGAGCTTACTGTTATTATCTTCGTTCTCAACATTTGCGGATAATAATGGCACTTATATGTCAGATATGATGAACATGGATAATATGATGTATATGGATTTCGGGCTGGGTTATGGTACGGCTGGTAACTGGGGCACCGGTTCGTTAGCGCTAAATGCTATGACTATGGGTTTTTACTATAAGCCAGGTCTAGGCGTAGAATTGGGAATGGATATGTTGCCAAGTGGTAATTATCAAAACAATGGAGCAATGATTAATACCTTCCATCTGGCAGCAAAAGGAATTTTACCGCTAGCAGATGCATTCAACTTATATGGAAAATTGGGGCTTGGTGTAAATGCTGGGCAGGGAACAGCAACCAGCAACTCAATGATGATGGGAATGAATATGCAAAATATGAGCATGATTACTCCAGTTAATGTTGGTCCGTATTATGGTGCTGGAATGCAGTTCAATCTGTCTAAACGCTTTGGAATTTATATTGAAGATTCTGGCGTAATTGTAGTTGGCGGCGGCAATAATGGTGGTTTTGGTAATACCAACATCACTACTCTGGGTCTAGAAGTCCGGATGTAATGAGATAAGAGCAAAAATTGATATTCGTACTATGAATAAAACAAGGCAAATCCAACTTCATCTGCCTTGTTTTATTTCTATTCTGAGCTAGAAATACTACTTTAGTTGCGCCTCAATTGATTTAGTGTAATCAATAAAGTCAACAACCATAAGAATGCGTGGCAAATGCTTTATCAATTCAAATGGAATATCATAAAGAATACCCATGTTGATAGCAGACCAAGTCATAGCATACTGATCCCATACATTAAGCTTGGGATAAAGTTGCCGACTAATTAACGAGCTAATTGAATTAACCGAAATCAGCTTACCAAAAACCTCAGATAAAATATTAGCGATTTGTTTATGACTCATTCCAAAGATAGCTAGAAACAGGATAATTTTTTCACGACGAGTGAGATTGATCTGAGGTGGTTTATTATTGACTAATTGTGGATTGCCGCGTAAAGAAATGGATAACTTTAGATACGGTGCATAGTTGATTAATGGCATTATTTCGGTCATTACTCCAATCAACTGGTCAGGATTAGTTCCAAATAAAGGAGAAACTTGAGCACACATCAACACATAATCATCAACTGAATTTTTTGGATAAAAATAATATGCCAGTAAGGGTCTCCGGTATTTAAAAACCCGATCAGTAATCTTAGATTTAAACTGTTCATGAAAAGAGGCAAACTCATCAGAAATCTCAGACATCTTTTTGCCAATTATTTCACCATCAACTTTGACTGAACGAACGTAACACTCTGAAGCAAAAACACAGGTTAAGTTTGTGTCCCAAATAACTAATGGCTTATCTTGAAAATTTCTTTCACAAAAAACGATATATTCCTGTAGGTTCACAATTTAATTCCATTTAAGTATTACAGAGCAGTTAATTCAAATTTAATTACTTCTCCCCTTGTAACCAGATCTGACAATTCATTATGTAAGTCTGTTAAAGAGCTGCGTTCGTTAGGCAGCGTGAATTGTACCATAAAATGTAAATTTCTAATTAACTTAGGCTGTCCCCTCATTTTGAGCTTATACTTACCAATAGAAATCTTTTGCTGACCAGGAATCCCTTCAATTATATCCGCAGGATGATTTTTAAATATTACATGTGCCATTATTTTCCCCTTTAAGCACTATATAATAAATAAAAATAGCAGCCAAGCTGCCATTTTCATTTACTTAAAAGATTACTTAACCAATGTCCATGCATCTGCCCATGCAATACCACTACCAGGTGCATAATAGCTAGAAGAACCATTACACCAGCCTGAATATGGATAAGGTTTACATTCGTAAGTTTTACCATCAGTACCAATAACCTTACTACCAGCTACATAATTAGCATTGCCTCCAGCATTATATTTACTAGCACTAGCAGATGAAGATGAGCTTCCAGAGCTGCTACCGCCAGATGTACCGCCACCTGTCGCGCTGCTACCACCACCGGTTGAGCTACCAGAACTACTGCTACTAGATGATGAACTATCATTTTTATCATAGGCATCAGTAACAGGATCAAGAGTTGCGTTATTATTTAGACTATATATATCGAATCCAACAACACTATTATTAACCACAACATTAGTTGATACATATAACTGTCCAGTAATTGGATCAACATGTGGAATAGTCTCATTTGACTGAGAAGTCGAGATTTGTCCGCCAATATAACCCCAAGATTTCCCATCAAACTTTAATACATATGGAGTTGCACCTCTAATACCGCCCTTAGCAGTATTACCAAAACCAACGTAGATATTATCAGCACTATCAACTTCCAGATTTATATCAACATTAGCAAGAGACTTAGGTGCATTTAAATTTACCCATTTTTTACCATCAAACTTTTTGACTTGGAGCCATATATCAGAGTAATTATCTACTACACCATAAGCCATGTAAAGATTATCATGACTATCAATTGCCAATTGCCCCATCCATGCTCCAGAACTGGTTACGCCATCTGTATTTGCAGAAATTACATTTTTACTCCCCACGTATTCCCAGCTAGAACCATTAAATGTAATCACCTTCATGAAAACAGCACCGTCTGCAATATATAATTTGCCATTACTATCAATTTGCATTGATGTTGTATCCATCAAAGAAATACTTTTTAGGACTTTATCATTTTCGCTGCCAACACGTTGCCATTCACTACCATGATTATCAAGCTTAAACACTTGCAAACCATGATTAACCGTTCCAACACCCTGATCAAATGAACCAAGCTTAAATGTAAAGTATAGTGTATTATCCGCAGAAAATTTTACAGCAAAATCACCAACACCATAGTCAGAATTCTTCTTCCCATTTTTCTGACGACCTACAGCAGGCAATCCCTGAGTAGTTACTGTTTGCCACTGACCATTCTCAAATTTCATAACGTTAATTTGTTCTGTAGCCACTTGAGGATTAGATTTTAATGCTGTACCAAACACAATATATGGAACGTTATTATTATCAATAGCCAAGTGCATTCCACTAAAATTATCAGCTAGGAAAGTTTTTCCATTAACTTTATTGGTAATAAACTGATTACCTAAATACTTCCAACCACTACCGTCATATTTCATTACAGACACAGCGTCTTTCTGGTAATCAACATAAGCAAGATACTTACTACCATCTTTAGCTATTATGAAATTTGGGGTATTACCACCAGTAGCCGATCCAGCAGGATTACCAAATAGCGACCAACCAGACTTGCTAACATTAGTATTTTTGCCTGGGTTTGAGTTTTTACCAGCTGCAACTAGTGATTTACTTGCCACAGCTGCATTTTCAGTAGTTTGCAATGAACTTGATGGAGTAGTTCCACCACCGTTACATGCAGATAAAGTAATTCCTGATACCATTAAAAGAAATGTTAATTTTTTCATCATATTATCCCTTGAGTGTTTAATTTAGCTTATAACACCACGTCATAAGCTTTCTTCAGAGAGATATTTTATCTTTTTGATTTTTTGCCATGTGTAAGCAATAATGAGGTGAATATGTCATAAAAACTGCCATATCCACAATTGATTAAAATAGACTTCATTCATAACCCATTATTTTGTTGTTAGACTAGAAATAAAGACTTTGAGAGACGGAATGTACACGTAGTATGAGTATCACAAAGTCTTTATGACAACGTATAACACAGTTAAAGAAGCAGGTTAGCAACGCTGTTTAATCTAGATAAAATTTGCTATTAAGCAACACATCATTGGATTTAAGATGATTTATTTCTTTTAACCGCTGGGTAGAAATATTAGTATTCACTCCAATTCGATATAAAGTATCTCCAGGCTTAATTACTATATAGTGTTTACCTGTACTATCTGTATTAATTCGCGAACTTAACTCACCAGAAGATAATGACACCGATTTAGTAGAAATGCTTGATGACATCTCTGACTTCTTTATAGTCGGCTCAGCATGAGGTTTTGCCTCTATTCTTTGGGAGATCCGAGGTTTATTAACAGCTAGAGAAGCAGGATGAGAGACACCGCTTCCATTCATATCTTGTAATTGTTTCTGAAGGATATTTAATGTCTGCTCTAATCGGTTACGATCTGCTATTTTACCAGTTTGATTAATCAAGTCATTAAGCGTAATAATCCTTATCTGAAGAAATTGAACAGTTGGAGCACCCCTATAAAGTCCCAGATAATAATTGGCAATTGCATAATTATTTTGTAGTAAATAGGCATGTGCGATACCTATATAAGCCGTTATTGGAGCACTTTCATCGGATAAGGCACTGGTATAGCTAGCGATTGCGGCATCAAGCTTGTTCTGAATAGTCAGACAATCCCCATTACCTATATAAATTGAAGTTGGCGAATGTCCTGACTTTTTACTGTAGCTATAGGCATTATCGTAGTACATTTGTGCTTTTTGATAATTTTGTCCAAGACACAGTAAATTAGCATAAAATGTCATATAGCGCTCATTATCTGGATCAATTTTTAGTGCCTGCTTAACATCAATTTCTGCTGCGGCATCATTGTTCATCTTGTGATAGGCTTGTGCTCTTAAGTAATGAGCTTCTGCGATAGAACTATCTTCCTTTATAATATTATTTGCTGATTCAATTACCTGATATGGAGAAGATTCAAGATTATTCTGTAATGACACCAACTGTTTTTCATTATTTACAGAAACATCAGAATGAGTAGCACACCCTCCAAACCAAATACTCAAACAAAGTATAAATAATAGTTTATTTCCATTTCTTAGCATTCATATTCTCCATCGAATAAATTCCTATAGTAACTCGCACTAAATAAAGCGGTTTTCATCTACAAAGCAAAAATAGTGGATATAAAATCCACTATTTTCACCAGTCAAGAAGAGATATAATTTGGAAATAGTTATTTAGCTAAAGTCCACGCATCCTGCCAAGCCATACCACTACCTGGAGCATAATAAGTAGCAGCACCATTACACCATCCCGAATAAGGATATGGTTTACATTCATAAGTTTTACCATCACTACCAACAACTTTGCTGCCAGCTATATAGTTAGCATTACCGTTGGAGTTGTATTTACTTGCGCCACTTGATGAACTACCACTTGATGAACTACCACTTGATGAACTACCACTTGATGAACTACCACTTGATGAACTACCACTTGATGAACTACCACTTGATGAACTACCACTTGATGAACTACCACTTGCAGGCTCAACCATCGCATTATTACTTAATACATGCGCTTCAGCTCCAAGTGAGAAATTATCCGCAGAAACAATCTCAGTTAAAGTATAAATTTGTGAAGTGATCGGATCAACTTTGAGAATTGGTGAATTTGCAGTGTATTGTGCAACTTGCCCGCCAACATATCCCCATGACTGCCCATCATACTTCAATACATATGGCAATCCGTTTTGAGAATGATTACCAAAGATCAAATAGAGATTGCCAATACTGTCAACATCAATACTGACACTTGCTCGAACTCCCACTTTAGGTGCTGCAAGATCCACCCATTTCGTCCCATCAAATTTCTTAACTACAAGCATCTGTGGATCAGTTATTTTGACGCCTGGGACAGCATATGCAAAATAGATATTGTTATTATTATCTATTTTAAAATCAGCAGTATATCCAGCTATAATTTTGGTATTAGATAACGTTACCCAACGCTGTCCATCAAATTTCAATAATTCAACTCCAGATCTATCGCCAGAGTAACTATGTAACAAATATGGAGTTCCACGATTATCAAATTGTACAATATTTTTATCAGCATCAAAAACAGTTGTTGGTAATTGATCACCACCAACGGACTCCCATTTGCCACCATTAAACTTCAACACATTGGTAGTGGTAGGGACAGCTGGCGTACCTTCTACCATTACTCCGTATCTTTCATCAGATAATGATATTGAGAAATAAAGGCTATTATCAGCCGCAGATGTAATTCTTAGCATTCCTGATGGCATATTACTATCCGCATACGGCGGCAAACCTTCTGTACTCAATGTTTGCCATTGTCCGTTAACAAATTTCTTCATAACATAGGTACCAACTTCTTCAAAGCGGAATGGTACTGTCCAGCCATGACTATCATCTAGCTGCGAAAAAGAAACTGTTTTGTTAAATACCTTCTTTTTATTATAGTCTGGATTTTTAACATACGCAACATATGCAAGATAAATGCTACCATCACTTCCTGAGGTAATACTTATATCTTGTGTTTCTCTTACCGTCTTACCATTGATCTGTTTTGTACTCGCATCCGGTAAATATACCCAAGCTGTTCCAGTATATTTCATTACGGCTACACCATTACTATCCGCTTTAGCAATAGCAAAGTATTTACTACCATCATTGGCAATAGTAAAAGCTTGTTGGCTATTTGGAATATTTGTACCTGCTGGATTACCAAATAGTGACCAGCCTGAATTATTTACAATATTATTCTTAGCTGGAGTTGTATTATTTTTTCCGGCTGTTAACAATGATTTCGCGGCAACCCCAGAAGTTTCTACAGATTGCGCTGTGCTTGATGTTGGAGTACCACTACCACCATTGCAGGCAGACAATATAATCCCTGACATAACTAAAAGAAATGTTAATTTTTTCATCATATGATCCCTTGAATGTTTAAATTTAACCTACAGCAACATGCTATAAGCCCTATTGAGAGGAGAATTTTATCTTTTTGGGATTTTTATATGTGTAAGCAATAATGGGATAACTATGTCAGAAAATCTGATATATTTACCAAAAGAAATATTAATAATCTATAGAATTAACCGCATTATAAATAAGGCTGAGGTTAAAGAATTTACAACTAAAATGAAGTTGGGTATGAATAAAATGAATATTGACCAATTAAGTGCCCCTCCAAAGACAAAAAGTTAAGAATTTGAAGAAATAGGATTATTTATACTTGCTATAGGCATTCAATTTATTATTATAAATGTTTGTACTATTTATAAAGGCTTAGTTACTTAATAGTAACATTTATTTCAAAGAGTTTGATTGATATAGTAACGCTAGAAATATTTATTTCTGGCGTTACTATATTCGTTAATATAAATTAAAAATTTTCTTACTACATGACAGAAAAGTAATAAGAAATAAAAAAAGCTGATCAAATCATCAAAAATAGGTTAATTTATCGAATTTTCCGTCAAGAAAAAGAGATGAAGCCTAAAATGAAGATTGATCAGCTAAGTAGTATTTTAAACCAAGAACTAGGTGTGCATAAGAATAATTGTAAAACGGTAATTGACT
>WBZO01005049.1_pt1 | contig 13706 bp, 11 predicted proteins | sample 5204261 | NCBI WGS metagenome assembly WBZO01 (sample SAMN12412400, study PRJNA552823) | activated sludge metagenome | isolation source: activated sludge from anammox sidestream of wastewater treatment plant... | place: USA: North Carolina | collected 2017-09
GGTACACAGGATTCAGCACAAGATTAATTTTTTCTGGAATGGTCATGTTATTCATCACAGCAGTGAAGAATTTAATCTTGCCTGCGCCCTTCGTCAAAGCATTTCATCTGTCGTCAATATTTTCGCTTTTCTATTATTGCCTGCAGCACTGATGGGCGTTCCGGCCAAAATTATTGCGATCGTTGCCCCGCTGCAACTCTTTGCTCAATTCTGGTATCATACCCGGTACATCAGCAAATTAGGAGTTCTCGAAAAAATTATTGTAACTCCGTCACATCACAGGGTGCATCATGCCATCAACCCGGAATACATTGATAAGAATCTATCGCAGATATTTATTTTCTGGGATAAAATTTTTGGCACTTACCAGGAAGAACTGGCGGGAGCACCACCGGTTTACGGGATCACCCGCCCTGCAAAAACCTGGAACCCGATAAAAATAAATTTTCAGCATGTATGGCTGCTGATCCGGGATGCATGGCATACAAAGAGCTGGAAAGACAAATTAAGAATTTGGTTTATGCCCACAGGCTGGCGTCCTGCCGACGTAGCAGAAAAATATCCCGTGGAGCACATTGAAGACGTATTTCATTTTGAAAAATTCAACCCAAAAACATCCAAAGGGTTAATAACGTGGTCATGGATACAAATCGGATTCCTTTTATTACTTGTCGGTTATTTATTCGGAAATATTGCTGAAATCAGGAGCCCGGGTATGTTCATTTATGGAGTATTTGTATTTCTCAGTGTTTATGCTTATTCGGAATTGATGGACCGGAACCGTTACGCTTTGCTATGGGAAGGTTTTAAAAATATTTTTGGCATTCTGATCATTTACAAGGAGAAAGATTGGTTTGGCTTAGATCAACTGGTACCACACGCCAGTCTTTTTCTCATTGCATATTTTATTTTTGCAACTTTTATTGCAGGCTGGTTTGTAAACAGGCATGAAAAAGAAGACAGGAAATTATCAATTGCCTGATCTCATAAAAAATGAAAAGACTTTTATAGAGAAGCTTTTGTAAGTTCGTTATCAACAGTTCTCCAGATCTTCAATGGATTTTCATTCTTCAATTCATCCGGGAGCAGGTCATTGCTCCAGTTTTGAAAACACATTGGCCTTGCAAATCTTTTGATGCCATCGGCACCTACTGATGTAAATCTCGCATCAGTAGTGGCCGGGAAGGGACCACCGTGATGCATACTTAAACAGACTTCTACTCCGGTAGGCACTCCATTCAGAATAAATCTTCCGCATATATTCTGTACTGCTTCTGCAAGTTCCGGGTTTGAGCGGACATCATCATCAGTCGCCATCATGGTTGCCGTCAGCTGGCCTTCAATATGCCTGGCCACCCGGGTCATCTCAGCAACATCCTTGCAGCGAATGACTAATGAGAATGGGCCAAACACCTCATGATGGAGAACGGGATTATTTAAAAATGCCTGCGCTGAAGCAGAAGCAACAGTTGGCGCTCCCTGATTTATAACAGGGTCCTGAGATGAAACAGCAACAGTTTCCACTTCTTTTTGAGAAAGTGTTTCAGCTCTTTTCTCCACATAATTTTTAAAAATACCCGGATTAAGCATGTCGCCGGGAATAGCTTTTTCAATCTGTCCTGATAAAATCAAAATGAAATTATTCAGATCATCATTATCAATGCCGATGATGAGGCCCGGGTTGGTGCAAAACTGGCCAACACCCAAAGTAATAGAACTTGCATAGCTACGGGCAACATCTTCTGCAGATTGTTTCATTTTTTCAGGCATCAGGAAAACAGGATTAATGCTGCTCATTTCAGCAAATACAGGTATCGGATCTTTTCGCTGATTGGCCCAATCAAATAATTGTTTGCCCCCTGCAAAAGATCCGGTGAATCCAACCGCTTTTGTCAACGGATGCGTCACTAATGCTTTTCCTACCTCAAATGAAAATCCATGCAGATGTGTGAATATTCCTGAGGGCATATAACAATTTGCTGCTGCTTTTAAAATGGCCCCTGCGATCATTTCACTTGTCCTTTCATGAGCAGGGTGTGCTTTCACAATCACCGGACATCCTGCGGCTAATGCACATGCCGTATCACCTCCGGCGGTAGAATAAGCATAAGGAAAATTAGCTGCACCAAAGACCACAACAGGTCCCAAAGGGATCAGCATTTTTCTGAGGTCCGGTTTTGGCGGGGTTTTATCCGGAACAGCAGCATCTATCCTTGCTTCCAGCCAGTCACCTTTTTCGCAAGCATCGGCATAGCTGTTCAGCTGAAATATCGTTCTTGCTCTTTCCCCACGAAGTCTCGCCTCGGGTAAAGCCGTTTCTTCCTGAGTCACTTTCAGTAATTCATCACCCAGGTTTTCAACTTCTTTTCCTATCGCTCGCATAAAGTCGGCCCGTCGTTTCAAGCTCATCTTACGATAGATATGGAAGGCATTCCATGCCTGGCTCATCGCATCATTGATCTCTTCAATTGTTGCATCCCGGTACATAAAAATTATTTTAAAAAATTCTGAATATTCTCTCTGCACACAAAATTACAATGATTGGCAGTAAAGTATTTCGTTTAACAGAATGATAAATGCATAGAAAGAAGAATTCCCGGGTTTGATTTTTCATTACCTTGACCGCATGAATCGCAATATACCTCTGGCGGAAAGAATCAGGCCGGCAACACTGGATGAGCTCGCAGGCCAGGAACATCTTGTAGGTAAAGGAAGCATATTGAGAACTTCAATTGAAAATGGTAAAGTGCCTTCCATCATTTTCTGGGGGCCTCCCGGCACGGGCAAAACAAGCATTGCCAATATCATTGCGCATACACTGAGCGTTCCTTTTTTTCAACTGAGCGCTGTCAGTTCCGGGGTAAAAGATGTGAGAGAAGCCATTGAAGAAGCAAAAAATAAACCCGGTGCAGTCTTATTTATTGATGAAATTCACCGGTTCAATAAAGCACAGCAGGATGCATTGCTTGGTGCAGTAGAAAAAGGGATCATCACTCTGATCGGAGCCACTACGGAAAATCCTTCTTTCGAAGTGATCAGTGCATTGCTCAGCCGCTGCCAGGTCTATGTATTAAAACCATTGGAAGAAAATGAGCTGATCAGGCTGTTGCATACAGCCATAGAAAAAGATGAGTACCTAAAAAGAAAAAAGATCGAATTAAAGGAGACCGCAGCGCTCATCAATATTTCTGGAGGTGATGCCCGGAAACTTTTAAACCTGTTGGAGATCGTTTGCGATACATCAGAAGAAAAGATCATCATCACCAATGAACTGGTAATGGCAGTGGCACAAAAAAGGATCGCACTTTATGACAAAGGAGGAGAACAGCATTATGACATCATATCTGCCTTTATCAAATCCATTCGCGGCAGTGATCCTAATGCTGCAGTTTACTGGCTGGCAAGAATGACAGAAGGCGGAGAAGATGTAAAATTCATTGCAAGAAGAATGCTGATCCTGGCAAGTGAAGATATCGGCAATGCCAATCCAACCGCATTAGTGCTGGCAAATGCAGCTTTTGAGGCTGTAAATAAGATAGGATATCCAGAAGCAAACCTGATTCTTTCACAATGCGCCATATATCTTGCATCCAGCCCCAAAAGTAATTCGGCAACTGTTGCTATCGGCACAGCAATGAATGCTGTTAAAGAAAAAGGTGATCTGCCGGTGCCTTTACACATACGCAATGCACCCACAGGCCTGATGAAAGAATTGAGTTATGGTAAAGGCTATCAGTACTCACACGACTATGAAAAGAATTTTTCTGATCAGGAATATTTACCCAAAGAATTATCAGGGGTCAGGCTCTATGAACCCGGTAAAAATGCCAGAGAAGAGGAGTTGAGAAAATTTCTGAAAACCCTATGGAAAGAAAAATATGGATATTGATCTTTTAGATCAATTCAAATTTTTTCCCTGATATAATAATGGGAAAAACTGGCCGCTCATCTTTTCTCCTTTTCTGACTGCAGGAACGCCTTCCAGCAAAGGTTCGTTTGAATCAGATAATACCCCGTCAGCAAAAACATTAATCACGAAAGCTCTCCTGGGCATTGATGATGCATTGGCTCCAGAGCCGTGCAAAGTAAGCGGATGATGAAAAGTAGCCTCGCCGGCTTTCATCACGGCATATTGGGTATTTGCAAATTGTAATTTTTGTTTTTCTGATAAAAAATCCTTGATCTTTTCCAGGTCTCCTGCAATATCCGGCTTAGGCAGTAATCCCCACTTATGACTTCCGGGAATGTATTGCAGGCATCCATTCTCTTTTGTTGCATCATCTAATCCACACCAGCATGTAAGATGGGCTACCGGTACGGTCCTCGTCCAATAAGAATAATCCTGATGCCAAGCCACCACGCCGCCCTGCTTGGGCGGTTTCCAAAATATCTGGTCATGCCAGAAACGAACCGGAACATTTCCCAACAACTGGCTGGCAGCCATCACAAACCTTGGGTTCCACAAAACGTCGTGAAGGCCGGGAGTAATCCGCCAGGCGCCTAATGCATGAAACAGTATAGTGTTGGGATCTGTTGATTCGTTTGAATGAAATTCATAGAATAAATGATGAGCGGGATGTTTCGGATCTGCGATCTGGGCAAATTCATTCCGCAATCTTTCGATCTGGTACTCATCCAGCATTTTGATCCCACTGAGAAAACCATTCTTATTAAAAAAATCAACCTGCTCATCACTCAATTTATATTGTTCCCATTCTTCTGCATTGCGGGGCCATTGAAACATATCACTGACGAGCTTATGTACCGTACTTAAATCTCTGGTCATATTATAAATGTGTTTGATCTAAATTACATTTTTTATTAATTCAGCCATCAGGATTGCATTAATTTTATTCCACTAAAATTCTCTGTTTATGAAAAAGGGCTTATTGCTTGCTTGGTCACTGCTGCTCTCTCAGCTGCTCTTTTCGCAGGTGATCATTCAAAAAGATTCTGAAATAGAAAAAATGGTCAGTGAGGTTTCCAAAGACTCACTCCGTTCTTATATCACTCAATTAGTGAGTTTTCACACAAGGAATACTTTGAGCACACAAACAGATCCCAAACAAGGTATCGGTGCAGCAAGGTTGTGGGTGCTCAACAAGTTCAATGAATTTGCCAAACAATCAAACGGCCGGTTGACAGCATTTATTGACACTACAACATATACGAAAGACGGAAGAAGGGTGAACCGCGATATCGTACTGGGAAACGTTGTTGCCACCCTGAAAGGCACTGATCCCAATGATGACCGCATCCTTATCATAAGCGGCCACCTGGATAATATGAGAAGCAATGTGATGGACAGCACCGGCTTTGCACCCGGCGCTAACGATGATGGCAGCGGTACCTCAGCGGTCATTGAGTGTGCAAGATTGATGAGTAAACATACTTTCCCTGTCACCGTGATCTTTGTTGCAGTAAGCGGCGAAGAGCAGGGCCTGCTCGGTTCCACCTATATGGCCGAAAAAGCAAAAAAAGAAAACTGGAACATAGAAGCTGTTTTGAATAATGATGTAGTGGGAAGCAACAACAGCAGCGAAACGAATATTATAAATAACACGAAGGTGCGGGTATTCAGTGAAGCCCTTTCTATATCAGATACAGGAAGGGTACTTGCAAGAATTCGAAGTCTTGGCCTGGAGAATGATGGAAGAGCAAGGCAATTGGCACGTTATGTTAAAGAAACCGGAGAACGCTATATTGATAACCTGGAAGTAGTGATGATATACCGGCAAGACCGTTTCCTTCGCGGAGGAGACCACATGCCTTATATTCAAAGGGGTTTTACAGCTGTCAGAATAACTGAGATGAATGAAAACTTTTATCACCAGCATCAAGATGTAAGAACAGAGAATGGTATTCAATACGGCGACTTGCCGGAGTATATGGATTTTGAATACCTGAGAAAAAATACCTGCATGAACCTCAGTACGCTTACCAACCTTGCCAAAGCGCCTTCCATGCCTCAGGAAGCGAAACTGGAAGTAAGGAGGTTGACTAATTATACTGATCTGAGCTGGAAAGCTCCGAAGTCCGGAAAAGTGAAAGGTTATTATGTATTGATGAGAGAAACCACCAGCGCTTTCTGGCAAAAGAAATATTTTACCACCGATACAAAAATGGAACTGCCTTATTCAAAAGACAATTATTTTTTTGCAGTGCAGGCCGTTAGCAACGATGGAAATGAAAGCCTTGCAGCAGTGCCCATGCCCGGCAGATAATATACCTTAGTATTCTTTATGGAATGGAAACTAAAAAAATTCGATGAACTTACGGTTGATGAACTGTACGCTGTACTTCAATTGAGAAATGAAGTTTTTGTTGTGGAGCAGAATTGTGTTTTCCAGGACGCAGATGATAAAGACCAGGCTTCTTTTCACCTGATGGGATGGCACGGTGAAAAATTGGCCGCATACTCAAGATTGGTTCCGCCGGGAAAATCATTTGATAAAGCATCAATAGGAAGAGTAGTCACGGCATCGTGGATAAGAGGAAAAGGCGCAGGAAAAGAATTGATGAAAATATCTATAGAAAAAACAAAACAACTATTTGGTGATGGCGCCATCATGGTCAGCGCTCAATTATACCTGAAAGAATTCTATAAATCTTTGGGCTTCCAACCATGCAGTGACGTTTACCTGGAAGACGGGATAGATCATATTAAGATGTCGCTTCCCTGAAGTCTGATTCGTAAAATCACTAAGTAGAAGTTTCCTCTCTTAAAGTTTTATCTCAAAAAAATTACAATTATCGTTGTATCCGGATTTCTCAGTTTCTATTTTGTAGCCAAAATCCAATAGTAGAAAAACCAGAAATCTAATACCATGAGAACCCGTATTTTGAAAGTACCATGTGTCGTACTGTTTTTATCGTTCCTGTTTTCATCATTTCAATCCTCTTCGCAAGGTGTTGGAGTAGCCAATGGTAAAGTGGAGATAGGCCTCGGCCTGGGGCCAAGCTTTTTCCTTGGAGACCTCGGCGGAACCCGCGGCGTAGGAAAAACTTTTGTCAAAGACGTAAACTTTCCTTTCACCAAAGTGATGAAAGGCTTGTATGTAAACGTTTATCCCACCGAATGGCTGGGCTTCCGCGTTGCGGCAAATCTCGGTCAGCTGGAAGCATCAGACAGTATCATTTCCAATCATGGAGGTGATGAAATGTTTCGTAAAAAAAGAAATCTGAATTTCAGAAGCAAACTTTCTGAAGCTTATGTAGCAGCAGAACTGTACCCCACCGTATTCCTTGAAAAATTTGACGGCCTGCTTCACAAGCTTCGTCCATACGGCGTATTCGGAATAGGTATATTCCATTTCAATCCGCAGGGCATCTACATTGCGCCTAACGGTACCCGCAACTGGGTTGATCTGAAACCTTTGATGCTGGAAGGCCAGGGAATGGCTGAATACCCTGACCGCAAACCTTATGCGTTAACTCAAATTGAGATTCCGATGGGCTTTGGCGTTAAATACTATGTGAAAGAAAACATGTATGTAGGCTTTGAGATATTACACAGAAAAACATTTACAGATTACATTGATGATGTTAGCACCAATTACATTGACCCTTCTCTGTTCAGCAACTATCTGACACCGGCTCAGACCGTAATGGCGCAGCAATTATATTTCAGAGAAAACATGGTTAATCCGTCTGTAAACCGTCCCTATTTAAATGAACAAAGAGGTGATCCGAAACAAAATGATGCATACTTCTCAGGAGTATTGCGGTTAGGATGGCGATTAGGTAATTCGCCATTGGACAAACGGATTAAAAAACAGCTCTCTTGTCCTCACTTCTTTTAAAAAATCTGTTACCGAACCTTATGAAATCGAAATCCGTTTTTACAAAGTTTTTTTTGTTGTCTGTATCAGGGGTCGGCCTTTGCCTTTTGCTGATGCAACCGGTGTTCGCCCTGACCGCGCCGGCCAAAAAAAAAGTGATCCTGTTAAAGGACCTTCCCCGAAATGATAAACCGGTTAAAAAAGTGAAGCCTTTCAGCAAGTCAAAAGCTTCTGTAAAAATTTATCCGGACCCTGTAAAAAAGACGTTACACGTAGTGGCCCGTCATAACAAAGGAAAAGAGATCGATTTCTTTGTTTTTGATTTGGAAGGCACTTTGATCCTCAACTACAAAATGAAATCAAAAGAACACAAAAAGATCAAGGGATTAAATAAAGGCTCCTATGTGTATGACGTTTTTTGCGGAGATATTCAAACAGACAGCGGCAATTTCGAAATAAAATAATTCTTACAACCCTGAACATAAATGCCGTTCCGATAAGTGCAGAGAGCTTAATAAAATCTAATACCTGGTTTAATTTAAACCTGATCCGTTCTCTATTGGTACTCTCATAGTATGTATGCCATTTTATTAAACACTCTCTGCTTTTCTTATCGGATCATATTCTGAAAATCCCGAAACAATACTATTTTCTGCTAAGAAGTTTGTCTCCGGATTCTTCCTCTGCAAATCTTAAATCCTGAATCCTTTACGTATCTAATGGAGGGTTATTTCTGGAAGCCTGTTATCAAGGCGTTCATAAAAAATCCTTACTAAATGGCTAATTATGATAAAACTATCTTACTTTAGATTGGCTAATAATATATTAGCCATTTTAAAACGAAGACTTATCACCAAAACAAATTTAAGATGAATCAACAATCATTTCCCCCGGGGCCCCCACCACCTCAACCACCATCCAGGAATACAACTATTGTTGACCGTGCAAGAAATATTCTCATTCTTCCTAAACAGGAGTGGCCGGTGATTGATAGGGAGCCGGGAAATATCGGCGCTATAGTGGGTGGTTATATTTTGCCCATGACAAGTATCGGGGCGCTGGCCACGTTTATTGGCCAGGGTTTAATAGGCGTAGGACAAGGGCCCTTCGGAGGTACAACGGCATCCGTAAAAGCAGGACTGATCGGTGCATTACTATACGTTGTGCTTACCCTAGTAACCGTATTTATAATTGCGGCGGTAATTGATGTGCTTGCAGAATCATTCAGTTCAGAAAAAAACTGGATAAAATCATTCCAGCTGTCAGCTTATTCCCTGACGGCAATGTATCTTGGCGCCATTTTCCTGATCTGGTCGCCTTTGGCAATCATTGCAATTTTATGCAGTCTTTATTGCATTTATCAGCTTTACACGGGAATTCCTATTATGAAAAAGACCGCGGTTGACAAGCAGGTGGCTTACCTGGCCGTGATCATTATAGTAACCGCTATCTGTATCATATTAGTCAGTATCATTCAATCAAAAATCATTCAGGAAATAAACAAACCCAAGATAGGAATACCGGGATTCAAATTTTAAAATAATAGAAATAACCTGAATAAAGAATTTAAAGGGGCGGATGCCGAAAAGCCATACCGGTAAAATACCGGGTAAAAGAGTAGGCTTAACTTAAACCAATAACGACATGCAAAATGTAAATCTCCACAAACAAAGATTAATTGCAGCTGCTATAGCTGGGCTTGGGCTAATTTTCCTATTTCTTCCCTGGGTAAAACTTGGGGCTGGGGTAGGATCAAAAATGGGTTATGCAGTTGTCGGTGGAATAATTTCCGCTATCGCATTTGTAGCCATTATTGCTGATAGTTTAGCTATTGGAGATAAGACAAAACCTTTTGACAAAACCGGAAAATTGATCGCCATCATAGCTTTTGCCATTGCATTTCTTTTAACACTAATAATAGCTTTTGGAGGTTCTCAAAAAGTTTCAAATGGAGTTTTCGAGATTGAAATAAAGAGCTCACCGGGAATAGGTGTGTGGTTGACAATGATCCTGGAAATAGCAGGTCTGTTATGGGTAACTGGAATATTGGATAAGCTGATGCAGCAAAAGACCACTTCTTCAGGAGGATTCCCGCCTTCAGCTCCTCCTCCACCGCCTCCGCCTCCTCCTGCCGGATAAACTTATTGATAAAAAGCGCCTTCAGAACGGGCGCTTTTTTATTCCAGTTCTTTTTTCAGAAACTCTGCAGTGTAGCTTTCCTTATTTCTGATCAAATCTTCAGGTGTCCCTTCAAACAATATCCTCCCACCATTTTCTCCTCCTTCAGGCCCCAGGTCAATGATATGATCGGCAACTTTGATTACATCCATGTTATGTTCGATCACCAGAACAGTATTTCCCCTGTCCACAAGCGTGTTCAATACTTTCAGCAAGTGCCGGATATCTTCAAAATGAAGTCCTGTCGTTGGCTCATCCAGGATATAAAATGTTTTTCCCGTATCTCTTTTAGAGAGCTCTGTAGAAAGCTTCACCCGTTGCGCTTCTCCCCCACTCAGGGTAACAGCAGATTGTCCCAGGGTGATATAACCCAGCCCCACTTCTTCCAGCACTTTGATCTTTCGGTAGAGGTACGGAACATTCTGAAAAAATTCAACAGCTTCTTCCACCGTCATATCCAGCACATCTGCAATGGATTTCCCTTTGTACCGGATCTCCAGCGTTTCCCTGTTATATCTTTTCCCGTTGCATTTTTCACAATGCACATAAACATCCGGCAAAAAATTCATTTCAATCACTCTCATTCCGCTGCCTTCACACACATCGCATCTTCCGCTTTTCACATTAAAGGAAAATCGTCCGGCATTATACCCTCGGATCTTCGCTTCAGGAACAGAAGCAAACAACATTCTTATATCCGTAAAGAATCCGCAGTAAGTGGCAGGATTACTTCTCGGCGTCCTTCCTATCGGTGATTGATCTACCTCAATAACCTTATCAATATTCTCCAGCCCTTTCACTGATCTATATTCCAGTGGAGATGTTCTGGACCCGTAAGCATGCTTAAAAAGAATCGGGTACAGAGTCTCGTTGATCAGAGTGGATTTGCCACTGCCGCTTACACCAGTCACCACAATAAATTTTCCCAATGGAAACTTAACATCCAGGTTTTGAAGATTATTTCCTTTTGCGCCTTTCAGTTCGATGAATTTCCCGTTTCCTTTTCTTCTCTCTTTGGGAACTTCAATATGACGGTGCCCGTTCAGGTAACCTGAAGTAAGCGTATCCAGTTTCAACAAATTCCGGGGCTCACCTTCCGCAACGATCCGGCCGCCATAATATCCTGCCTTCGGGCCTATATCAATCAAATGATCTGCAGAAAGCATTATATCCCTGTCATGCTCCACCACCAAAACACTGTTCCCGATATCTCTCAGGTTTTTCAATGCCTCGATCAGCCGGTGATTATCCCTTTGATGCAAACCAATGGAAGGTTCATCCAGGATATAGGTGATCCCCTGCAGTTGCGATCCGATCTGCGTGGCCAGGCGTATCCTTTGCGATTCTCCTCCGCTCAATGATTTCGAAGGCCTGTCCAATGTGAGGTAAGTCAATCCTACATCCAGTAAAAATTGCAATCGTTCCCTGATCTCCTTGAGCACATCTTTGGCAATGGCTCTTTGTTTGTTACTGATCCTTAATTCGATCCCGTCAAACCATGCATACAGGTTATCCAGATCCATCTTACTCAGTTCAGCAATATTCTTTCCTGCCACTTTGAACCACAAACTTTCTTTCTTCAGTCTCGTTCCGTGACATTCTTCGCAGGGTTTCAGTATCATGTAGTCTTCGGTCCAGTCCCGGATAGCATCGCTGTACGGATTGAAAAACCAGCGCTGCAGCATATTAACCACACCCTCAAAAGAAGCGGATGGATCATACTTCATGTTTTCAAAATCAAAATCTTCCTGCTGGCCTTCTTCATTTCCGTAAAGCATTATGTTCAGTTGCTTTTTGGAAAGTTTATTGACCGGAGTGTTCATAGAGATCTTATGCTTACGTGCAGCCTCCTGCGCCTGGCGGAAAATCCACGCATCTCTTTCTTCGCCCAGCGGAGCAATGCCACCTTCATTGATGCTCAACTCGGGGTTTGCAAGCACCGCATCCATATTGATATGATACCGGGAACCCAACCCTTTACAAACCGGGCAGGCGCCGTATGGAGAATTGAATGAAAAAGAATTGGGTGACGGTTCTTCATAGCTCAGCCCGGTGTCTTCGCACATCAGATGTTTGGAATACTGGATCACATTATTGCTGTCATTCATCAGTAAAAACATCAGGTCTTTCCCGAGTTTCAGAGTCTGCTGCACACTTTGGCTCAGCCTTGCTTTCAGGTCATCTGTTACCTGCAAGCGGTCCACCACCAGTTCAATGTCGTGGATCTTGTAACGGTCCACCTGCATTTTGGGAGTAATGTCTTTCACTTCCCCATCTACTCTCACTTTCAGAAAACCTCTTTTCCTCACGTCTTCAAATAATTCCCTGTAATGCCCTTTTCTTCCCCGGACCAACGGAGCCAGCAATGCAATCTTTTTATTCTGATACTTGTTGAAAATATTTTCAACGATCTCTTCCTCACTCCACTTCACCATTTTTTTTTCGGTATTATAAGAATATGCTTCGCCGATACGGGCAAAAAGCAAACGGAGAAAATCATAGATCTCAGTAATGGTGCCAACGGTTGACCGCGGATTTTTATTGGTAGTTTTTTGTTCAATAGAAATGACCGGCGACAGGCCCGATATCTTATCCACATCCGGCCGCTTCATATCACCGATGAACTGCCGGGCATAAGCGCCGAATGTTTCCATATACCTGCGTTGCCCTTCAGCATATATAGTATCAAAGGCCAATGAAGATTTGCCGCTGCCGCTGATACCGGTGATCACCACCAGTTTATTTTTAGGAATTGAAATATCAATATTTTTCAGATTATGCTCCCTGGCGCCGAACACATCTATAGTCTCCGGCTCCTGCACTAATGTCTCCGTCCCGTTATTGCTATCGCTTTTCATATAAATAGAGAGTGAAGTTAAAACAAAGCAGCCAAGCATTTTGTTCAATCATCAAATTGTAACAAATCCCTATTTTTATCAGGAAAAAAAAGAAATGTTTAACCTCTTCAAAAGAAAAGGACAAAGCCTTGGTTTCATAGACAAGATAGTGATGACGGAGGAAGCAAAATGGAAAGCACTTTCATCACTTTGCGAGAAAGACAAGAATATTATTTTGATCTCCTGGTTTGATGGAACTTTAAAAAATACTCAGGCCATATTCAGTAATGCATCTGATTGGGCCGAAAGATGCATTTTGGCAAATCAGGTACATTCTTCTCAGACAGATGGTAAAAAAGTGGTAATGGCAGAACATTATCCCTTGCAACAAAAAGAAAAAGATCTCTTTGATCGTCTTCATTTATCCGGTGTTGAGATATGGTCGGCATTGGATGAACCGCTTTTCAAAGAGTTTGGCAGTGGTAAGATCGTAAAAATGATGAAGCAACTGGGCATGAAAGAGGATGAAGTGATCGAGCACAGTATGATCAGCGATGCTATCAGCAATGCGCAGAAAAAAATCAGGGAAAGGCTGGTCACTGATCAGGCGGCAGCTTCTCAGGAAGAATGGCTTCACCTGAATCTGAAAGCTTCCTGATCATAATATTAACCGGCCTTTTTAATTCCATTGAAATAATTTTTTTAAAAAAATTTGGCTGTTTAAAATATCTGCATATATCTTTGTCCTAATCTACCTGAACGTAGAGAAGTTCTTTTCAACCCGATTTATTTCGGGAAACTTATCAAGAAAGGCTGAGGGACTGGCCCGATGAAGCCTTGGCAACCTGTTTCGTTTACAACGAAGCAAGGTGCCAATTCCAACTCTGATACGAAATATCAGAGGCAGATA
>WBZO01004027.1_pt1 | contig 13705 bp, 8 predicted proteins | sample 5204261 | NCBI WGS metagenome assembly WBZO01 (sample SAMN12412400, study PRJNA552823) | activated sludge metagenome | isolation source: activated sludge from anammox sidestream of wastewater treatment plant... | place: USA: North Carolina | collected 2017-09
GACGATCACGTTAACGAAGTTGCGACTGCGCAAGCATTTGTCGGTGACGTAGAGCAGGCAGTTCGCATCCGGAGGCAGATACACCCGGATGATGTCCGCCTTCTTGTTGACCACGTGGTCGATGAAGCCGGGATCCTGGTGGGAGAACCCGTTGTGGTCCTGGCGCCAGACGTGCGACGTGAGCAGATAGTTTAGGGATGCGATCGGCCTCCGCCAGGGGATCTCGCGCGTCACCTTGAGCCACTTGGCGTGCTGGTTGAACATCGAATCGACGATGTGGATGAACGCCTCGTAGCACGAGAAAAGCCCGTGCCGGCCGGTGAGGAGATAGCCCTCGAGCCAGCCCTGGCAGGTGTGCTCGGACAGGATCTCCATCACCCGCCCGTCCGCGGCGAGATGCTCATCGAAAGGCGCTCCCTCGGCGAGCCAGGCGCGCGCCGTCACCTCGAACACGGCGTCGAGCCTGTTCGAGGCGGTCTCGTCCGGGCCAAACACGCGGAAGTTCCGGTGATCCAGGTTGAGTTTCATCACGTCGCGGACGAGTGCACCCATGACTCGGGTCGCTTCCGCAACTGCGTGCCCGGGCCGGGGCACCGGCACTGCGTAGTCGCGGAAGTCGGGCATCCTGAGGTCTCTGAGCCTCGTGCCGCCGTTCGCAACGGGATTCGCGCCCATGCGCCGACTGCCGGTCGGGGCGAGCTCGCGCAGCTCGGGCACGAGGCGGCCGCCGGCGTCGAACAATTCCCCGGGACGGTAGCTCCGCATCCACTGCTCCAGCAATGCCAGGCGCGCAGGACTTGCCGCGACATCGCCGAAAGGGACCTGGTGGCTGCGCCAGTGACCTTCGGTCTTCTTGCCGTCGACCTCCTGCGGACCGGTCCAACCCTTCGGTGTAACCAGAACGATCATCGGCCAGCGCGGCCGCGCGCCGGCTCTTCCGGCGATGCGCGGCTCGCGCTGGATCGCCGCGATCTCGTCGAGCACCGCGTCGAGGGTCGCGGCCATCTGCTGGTGCAGAGTCTCGGGCGCCAATCCCTCGACGAAGTACGGCTTGTAACCGTAGCCCACGAGCAGCGCCTCGAGCTCTTCGCGAGGGATGCGCGCGAGCACGGTCGGGTTCGCGATCTTGTAGCCGTTGAGGTGCAAGATCGGCAGCACCGCGCCGTCGGTGACGGGATTGAGGAACTTGTTCGAATGCCACGCGGCAGCAAGCGGCCCGGTTTCGGCCTCGCCGTCGCCCACGACGCAAGCCACGATGAGGCTCGGATGGTCGAACGCTGCGCCGAAGGCGTGCGCGAGCGCGTAGCCGAGCTCGCCCCCTTCGTGAATGGAGCCCGGGGTCTCGGGTGCGACGTGGCTCGGGATCCCGCCGGGGAACGAGAATTGTCGGAACAGTCGCTTCATCCCTTCGGCGTCCTCGGAGACGCTCGGGTAGATCTCGCTGTAAGTCCCCTCGAGATACGCGTTGGCGACGAGTGCCGGTCCGCCATGCCCGGGCCCGGCCACGTAGATCATGTCGAGATCGCGCGCCTTGATCACCCGGTTCAGGTGGACGTAGATGAAGTTGAGGCCCGGCGTTGTGCCCCAGTGGCCGAGCAGTCGCGGCTTGACGTCACCGGGCGTGAGCGGCGCGCGCAGCAGCGGGTTGTCGTAGAGGTAGATCTGGCCCACCGACAGGTAGTTCGCTGCGCGCCAATAGGCGTCTATCCCGCGCAATTCCTCCGCGGAGAGCGGCAGGCCGCCGCGGGCCGGTTGAGCTAATGCATGCATGGCACTGTCCCTCTTGCCGCGGCTCGGCGCGCGCGCTCAGCGCAAGTACGCCTCGGCCGCATACCGGCGCATCATCCGATGGCTGTTGAAGAAGGACGCATTGCGGCTGATCGCACCTTTCATGAGCGCGATCCAGCCCGAGCGGTCCTCGTAGTAAAGCGGTAGGACCTTCTGTTCGAGCTGGTCATAGAGGGACCTTACGTCGCTCGCGTTGTCCCCGTCCGAGGCGCCCCCGATCGCCCAGCCCGTCACGCCCTCGACGCACCCCTCCAGCCACCAGCCATCCGGCACGCTGAGGCTGGGCACGCCGTTGAATGCCGCTTTCATGCCGCTCGTCCCCGACGCCTCCAGCGGGCGTTGCGGCGTGTTGGTCCACACGTCCACACCGGCGACGAGGACCCGGGCAAGATCGAACGCGTAGTTGGGCAAGAAGGCCACCGGTACCGTACCGGCCAGCTCGCGCGCCAGCTCGTGAAGCCGCTCGATGAGGCGCTTCCCGCTCTCGTCGTTCGGGTGGGCCTTGCCTGCGAGGACGATCTGGAACGGCCACTGCCGCGCGATCGCCCTCAGCCGGCCGAGGTCGCCGAAGAGCAGATCCGGACGCTTGTACGCGGTCATTCGTCGCGCGAACCCGAGCAGCGGCAGCGCAGGATCCAGCTTCGGGCCGTCGAGCGCATCGATCCGGTCGATCAAGGCTCGCTTCGCCGCGGTGTGCGCGTGCCACACCTCGTCGTCCGGAAATCGGTCGGCCCGGACGAGCAGTTCCGGCTCGTGGCACCAGCGCGGCAGCCGGGCGTCGTACAGCCCGCGGAAGCTCTCGCAGGTCCAGGTCCACGGGTGCACACCGTTCGTCACCGCATGCACGCGGTAGCCGGGAAACAGGTGACGCGAGACCTCTGCATGACGCTTCGCGACGCCGTTCACGTACTCGCTCAAGTTGAGCGCGAGGCGGGTCATGTTGAGCCGGTCCTGCCCGGCGAGCGTCCGCAACGCGCCGACGTCGACCAGGTCCCCGAGGAGTCGCTCGGCCAGCCCATAGGCGAACTGGTCGTGCCCCGCCTCGACCGGGGTGTGCGTCGTGAACACGCAGCGCCGTCGGACCGCCGGAACATCGTACCGGGGGCCGCCGGCGCCGGCCGCCTCGGCGGTAGGGGCGAGGCGGCGCAGCAGCTCGAGCGTGAGCAGTGCGGCGTGTCCCTCGTTCAGGTGGAACTTACGGATCCTGAATCCCAGCGCGGCGAGGATGCGCACGCCGCCGATCCCGAGCACCATTTCCTGCTTGAGGCGGTAGGCCTCGTCCCCGCCGTAGAGGCGGTGCGTGATCGGCCGGTCGTCGGGGTGGTTCTCCGCGAGGTCGGTATCGAGGAGGATCACGGGGACGGCGCCGCCCATGTGGCCCTCGACCACGTACAGCCAGCCCCCGACCCAGACCTCGCGCCCGTCGATCGTGAGCGTGGTCTTGGCCCCGAGCCGCTGAGTCCAGTTTTCCGGTTGCCACCAGTCCGGTTGCTCGACCTGACGGCCGTCCACGATCGTCTGCCGGAAGTAGCCGGCGCGGCTGGCGAGCGTGACGCCGACCATCGGCAGGTCGAGATCGGCCGCGGAGCGCATCGTGTCGCCGGCAAGCATGCCGAGCCCACCGCTGTAGGTCGGGAGCTCGCTGCGCAACGCGATCTCCATGGAGAAGTACGCGACGCGCGGTTCGTGAACGAAGGCGTCGAGCGAGACGGTCATTGGGGTCCCGGTCCTGGAGCGGTCATCGCCTCGCGCGTCACTTCAGGCCCGCGATGTGCGCCCGTTTGAGCAGCAGCGCGTTCGCAGCCACGAGCAACGAGCTCCCCGACATCGCGATTGCGGCCACCTCGGGACTGATCGTGAGCGGATAGAACAGGCCGGCCGCGACGGGGAACGCGACGACGTTGTAGGCCACCGCCCACCACAGGTTCTGGTGCATCTTCGTGAGCGTCGCGCGCGACAGCCCGATCGCGCCCACCACGTCGAACGGATCGCTCTTCATCAGCACGACGTCGGCGCTCTCCATGGCGACGTCGGTGCCGGCGCCGATCGCGAAACCGACGTCGGCCTGGGTGAGCGCCGGTGCGTCGTTGATCCCGTCGCCGACCATGCCGACCTTCTTGCCTTTGGTCTGCAGTGCCTTGACCTCCTCGGCCTTCTGCCCGGGCAGCACTTCGGCCAGGACCATCGTCACCCCGAGCTCGCCGCCGATGCGCTCCGCCGTGGCACGGTTATCCCCGGTGAGCATCGCAACCTCCACGCCCCGCGCCTTCAATGCCGCGATTGCGGCCGCCGAGGTGGGACGCGGTGCATCGGCGATCGCGATCAACCCCCAGAGCCGTCCCGCGTGGGCCACGTGGACGACCGTGCGCCCGCCGGCGGCGAGACGATCGGCCGCGCCTTCGAGCCCGCCGATCGCGACGTGCTCGGCCTCCATCAGCCGGCGGTTGCCGATCAGCGCGTGCTCGCCTTCCACGACCGCTCGCGCCCCCATCCCGTCGACATTCGTGAAGCGCTCGGCCGGCTTGAGCGCGACCCCCTTCGCCTTGTCGAGGATGGCATGCGCCAGAGGGTGCTCCGAATGCTCCTCCATTCCCCCGGCGAGGGCGAGCACGTCGGCTTCGGTCCGGCCCTGTGCCGCCACGATCTCGACCACCTCCGGGCGCCCCAGGGTGAGTGTGCCGGTCTTGTCGAAGATCACGACGTTGAGTTTGGTCGCCTCCTCGAGCGCCGAGGCGTTCTTGATCAGGACCCCGTTCTGGGCGCCCCGGCCCGTGCCGATCATGATCGCCATCGGTGTCGCGAGGCCGAGCGCATCCGGGCACGCGATCACGAAGACGGTGATGGCGAGGGTGACGGCGAAGAGCAGCGTCTGGCCGATGACCCAGTACCAGGCGACGAACGTGGCCACACCGATCACGACCGCAATCAGCACGAGCCACTGGGAGGCCCGGTCGGCGAGGAGCTGCGCCGGCGCCTTGGAGTTCTGCGCCTCCTGGACGAGTTTCACGATCTGCGCGAGCGCGGTCTCCGCGCCGACGCGGGTCGCCCGGAAGCGGAAGCTCCCGCTCTTGTTGATCGTGGCACCGGCTACGCTGCTCCCGACCGTCTTCTTCACCGGCATGGACTCCCCGGTGAGCATCGATTCGTCGACCTGGGACTCGCCCTCGACGAGGACGCCGTCGACCGGGATCCGATCGCCCGGCCGCACGACGACCGTCTCGCCGGCGAGCACCTCCGCGGTCGGCACCTGGACCTCCCTGCCCCCGCGGATGACATTCGCCATGGGCGGGGCGAGGTCAAGCAGCGCGCGGATGGCGTCGTTCGCGCCGGCGCGCGCGCGCATCTCCAGCCAGTGGCCGAGCAGGATGAATACGAGCAGCACCGACACCGCTTCGTAGAACTGCGCCCCGCCCCACAAGAAAGTCGCCCCGACGCTGAAGGCATAGCCGGTGCCCACGCTCAGCACGACGAGCGTCGCCATGTTCAGCACGCGATTCCTGAGCGCGCGCCAGGCGGCGACGAAGAACGGCCAGCTCGGCCAGACGACCGCGCCGGTCGCGAGGAGAAAGAGCCACTGGTCCAGGGTCAGGCCGAAGGGCGGCGGGGGAGTCTTGATCGGCAGCCCCATCGGCACCCAGAGAAAGAGCGGGATCGTGAACCCGAGGCACACGAGGAAGCGGTTGCGCATATCACGGACCATGCCGGCCATGTCCATGCCCGCGCCGTGGCCCATCTCGTGCGCCATCTCCCGCGACGCAGCCGGGGCGTGGGCCGCGTGCTCCGCGTGCGAGGCCGGCCGGGCCTGACCAGCCGGCTCGGCACGCACATGCGCCGGATGCTCCGCGTGAGGATGATCGGCGCGTGCGGGCCTCGAGGGCCCGATCGCCGGGGGGGCGGCGATCGCGGCGGGCGGAGGATCGTCCGGCCGGCACACGTGATGCGGCAGTCGCTCCCCGGTGCAGCCGTACCCGCACCCGCGCACCGACTCCTTGATCGCGTCGAGCGCGATCACCCGCTCGTCGAAATCGATCGTGGCCGTACCCGAAACGGCGCTCACCGTCGCGCGCCGGACGCCGCGGAGCTTCATGAGCTGCTTCTCGACCGCGAGCCCGCACGCGGCGGTGAACAGATCGGCGACCTCGATAGTGGCGGTGCTCATTGGTCTGGACCTTCTTGGTTCCGCTTCCTGCTGTTCACGAGTCGGCCTCGTCGCGTTGGTATCGGGTTGCGGCGCCTAGACCCGCTCGAGGGCAAGCGCCACCGCCTGCCCTCCCCCGATGCAGAGCGTGACGACGCCGCGCCGCAGCCCGTCCCGTCTCATTGCGTGGATGAGCCGCGTCGCGAGGACCGCACCGGTCGCACCGATCGGATGGCCGTGCGCGATCGCGCCGCCCTCGACGTTCACGATGTCCTCCGCGAGACCGAGCTCGCGATAGCAGGCGATCGCGACCGCGGCGAACGCCTCGTTGATCTCGATCCGTTCGACGTCGCCGAGCTTCCAGCCCGCACGCTCGAGCGCCTGACGCACGGTCGACACCGGCGCGATGCCGAACATCCCCGGATCGACTGCGCCGATGCCGAAGGAGACGAGGCGCACGGCGGGGGTCAGGCCGCGCTGCGCCGCCCACCCGGCGTCTGCCACGATCATCGCCGCTGCCCCGCTGTTCAAGCCGGGCGAATTGCCGGCGGTGATCGTGCCATCGGCGCGGAACACGGGCTTGAGTCTGGTCAGCGCCTCGAGCGTCGTGTCGGGACGGTTGTGCTCGTCCGACTCGAAGATCTCGGTCCCTTCGCGCCCGGGCACTTGAACCGGAACGATCTCGGCTTTGAACGCGCCGGCCGCCTGGGCGGCGCCGAATCGCGTTTGCGTGCGCCATGCCCAGCGATCCTGGTCTTCGCGGCTCACGCGATACTCGCGCACCAGGTCTTCGGTGTGCCAGCCCGAGTGCTGCTGCGAGAAGGCATCGTCGAGCCCGTCGTAGAGCATGCTGTCGTGCATCGTCGCATCGCCCATGCGGTAGCCCCAGCGCCCGCGGGGTACCAGATACGGCGCACGATCCATGTTCTCCATGCCGCCGGCGACTGCGCAGGCGATCGCGCCCGAGGCGACCTCCAGGGCCGCAGTGATGACGGCCTGCGCACCGGAGCCGCACACGCGATTGACCGTCATCGCAGGAACCGCAACCGGCAGCCCTGCAATCGCCGCGGCCTGCCGCGCCGGATTCATCCTTGCACCGGCCTGCAGGACCTGCCCCATCACGACCGCGCCGACCGCGTCGGGCTCGAGCCGGGCGCGGGCGAGGGTTTCGCGGATGACGGCCGCGCCGAGGTCGGTCGCGGGCACCGACTTGAGCGCACCACCGTACGTCCCGATGGCGGTGCGAACGGGTTCCACGATGACGATGTTCAGCGGGCGCATTCGAGCGCTCCTGCGGTCGCGCCAGCGACGCGCACCGCGGCGTCGGCCACCCTGGCCATCACTTGCCCATGCAGTTCGTACACATTGCCTCCTGTCATTGAACGTGTGATCTGCCGTCGTCCGCACCTCGGGCGGTTCCATGCCCGGACGCGCGCGACTCCATGTCTCGTCTCCCCGTCCGTCTCGGGTGCGTCGCGCAAACGCGCGGGCGCACCGCAGCGTCGTGCTCGCCTGCGGACGCAGCGAGCGATGCGGCCTCCGGGTCGAACTCGCGCCTGAACGCGAGCGTGACCCCTGCAGCGAGCACCGCGGCTAGAAGCCAGAGCGCACCGCCCCCGGCGCGGTCGTAGAGCCAGCCCCCCACGAGCGAGCCGACCGCCTGACCCAGAACACCGAGCCCGGTGAGCGCGCCGAGCAGCGTCCCGGTAGCGCCCCCCGCGCCGCTCGCGAGATACCCGACGGCCGGCAGTAACCAGCCCGACGACAGCGCGAGGACCGCGATCGCGACGTAAGCACCCGGTGCGGTCCGCGCCAGGGCGAGCCCGGCGGCACCGGCCGCCATCAGGGTGAAGCCGACGGCAATGACGGCGCGTCCCGGTACTCGGGCGAGCGCGGGGGAGAAGAACAGCGCGGCCTGGACCGCGAGCATGACCGCGCTGCACTCCGCGAAAAGGAGCGCCACGGAACCGGCGTCGAGTCCCAGGGCGCGAGGCCCCAGCAGGGGCAGCATGACCTCGGATGCGCCGAGCCCGAGCAGCACGAGGAAGCTCGCGACAAAGAGCCCGGAACGGCGCGCCGACGCCCGAGACGGCGGTCGCCGTGGGTCAGTCAGAGCCGGTGCCCGCTTCTCGAGGTCCGGTGTACGCCATGCCCCGGCGGCGAGCGCCAGCGCGACGAATGCAGGCGCACCCATCGCCCAGTACAGGGTCGCGGCCGACATGTCTCCCGCCCCGGGCATGCGCTGCATGAACCACAGAACGCCTCCGCTGAGCGCCGGTCCCGCCAGCAGGCCAACAAGGGTCGCCCCGCCGGTCGCCGCAAACAGGCGCGCGCGCCGGACCGGGTCCGGTTCCGCGGCGGCGAAGGCTCCGGCAAGCGGAGGCACTGCGCCCGCGAAGAAGCCGGCGAGCGCCCGAAGCGCATACGCCCACGCGGGCATGGTCACCGCCGCCACGGCGACGAGCGACACCGCGTATCCGACCAGTCCCGCGAGCAGGGCCGTCCGCACGTCAAGGCGGTCGGCAACCCGTCCCCAGGCGAACGAGCCGATGAAGAGCGCGAACATGTATGCGCTCGTGAGACCGCCGGAGTGCAGGCCCGCGGACGCGGCAGCGTCTGCGGCATCGATCCGCACGAGAATCACGGGCATGAGCGGCAGGACCGCGCCGTAGCCGAGTCCGACGGCGAAGCTGGCGCCGATGAGGAGCATTGCGAACTTCGTTGTTAGAGGCACGCCGTGCTCAGAAGGTGGCGGCTCGACAGCGCCTTGGTCGCGGACGGTCGCTGTGCGTTCCACCGCGTTCGTTCGAACCCTCGCGGTGCGGGTGCGCACGGCGGCCGTCCGGTGCGGGAGGAGCCCAATCGCCGCCGATGACGCTCATCGGCGTGCGGTTTCAAGTGCGGCAGGTCCTGCGCTCGACCCGAAGATCGCCCGGAAGGCCTCCTCCTGGCACGCATCGCGCAGGACGCGCCATCGGGCGAACGCCTCGGCCACTTGGCCACTCGCCTCGCGCTCGAGCGCAAGAAATGGGTTGCCGGTCGGCGCCGGGCGACGCTGCTCGGCGACGAGCCGGGCAGCCGGCGCGACCCACAGCATCCATGGATTGAAGCGCTCGGAGAACATCCAGGTGCGCATTCGCATCGGGTGGAACCACTTGAGCCACTCGGCAGCCCATGGCGAGGCGGCCGCGCGCACCCACGGTGCGGCGAACGTCCGATAGAGCTGCGTGTTCCACTCGGAGAGCTGCCGCACCCGTTCGAACGACTCCCGGTCGTAGGTTGCGCACACGTCCTCGACTCGACGGCGCTCGAACCGCACCTGCAGCCCCTTCGCGCCATCCTCGATCACCATCTCGTACAGACCCGGCGCGAGCGCCTCGACCGCGTCGAGCGCGCCGAGGATCGCCTGGTGCTCGCGCAGCGCAACGCCTGCCGAGACGAAGATGCCGAGATGGCCGACGTGGGCGTTGGTGAGGTAGACGATGCGCTGGCCCGCCGCTTCGAGCGCTGCGGTCGATTCATAGACCGCGGCGATCCAGTTGAGCGCCTGCTGCGGCGGGGTGATGTTGTCCCCGTGCGAGGCGAAGAGCACCAGCGGATTGCGGATCCTGCGCAAGTCGACAGCGCTCCCCTCGCAGATCCGCAGCTCGCCCGATTCCAGGCGATTGCCGATGAAGAGGTTCTCCACGATCGCCGTCATTTCCTCGCCGCTGAAGAAGTAGAACCCGTTCCACCACCGCTCGAACTCGAGGAACCGCTCGCGCTCGCCATCCGGGTCGGAAAACACGCGATCGAGCTTCTCCCAGAGGGCATTGCCCGGGTTGAGCGCCTCGAAGTTCTGCCCGAGCCACGCGCCGTCGAACCGGCCATCGCCGAGGTCGGAGACGAAATGCGTGAGCCATGCGCCGCCGAGCAGCCCGCCCGCAAGGCGCATCGGATTGACCTCGGGGGCGCCTGCCCAGTAGGACAGTGGAGAGCCGTTGAGCACCGCCGGACCGGCAAGCTCGGCGCAGTGCGCGCTGAGGATCGCGACCGCCCAGCCCGCCTGGCAGTTGCCGTACAGCGTGGGCGGCTTGCCCGGGTGCCGCCTCGCCACCTCCTCGACAAAGCGACGCAGCGCGTGCAGCACGTCGGCGAGCGTCTGGCCCGCGCACGGATCGGGGAAGAACACTACGAAATACACCGGGTGGCCGAGACGCAAGGCGACGCCGACCTCGGAGTCGCGCTTGAAACCGCCGATGCCGGGGCCGTGGCCGGCACGCGGGTCGATGACGATCACCGGCCGGGCGTCGGCACGCACGAAGCGCTCGAGGCGATCGGTGCCGCATCGGGTGATCCGGAGCAGCGCATAGTTCGCGGGTCGCTCGAAGGTGCGGGCGTCGAGGAGCGTCTCGGCCTCGAAGTGCAGAAGCGGCGGCAGCCCCGCCGCCTCGTGCGCGAGCATGTTCTCGGCGCGTGTGCGCAGGATGTCGAGGAAGAGCGTCGTGCGTTGCGCAAGATCGAAGGTGTAGTCGAGCCCGGCAATCGCCGGCAGACCCTCCGCTGCCGGGGCGGACTGCGCTGCGGGAACCGCGTCGTGAGCCGCCGGATCGGCGGGCGTGGGGTGGAGGGCAAGGGCGGTCGCTGCAGTCATCATGGATACTCCTCGCGTGAATTGGCGAAGGGGCCTGGTCCGCGCCGGCGCGGAGCGCCGATTCCGCTCATGGCGTTCCCCGTGAGCGGCGCTCGGCTCCCGCCGGCGTGGCCGCGAAGCACGCGGCGAGGGAGGCGGCGAAGCGCGAGCTCACGTCGATCGCGTTCGTCGGGTGCGCGATAGTGTTGGTCGTCACGACGCGCGCCGCACCGGCTCGTAGCAGCGCCGCGTGCGCCTCGTCGTCGAGGAGCGCATGCACGCCAACGCACACCGGCGGCGCCATGCCGGCCGCGACGAGCTCTCGCACCGCCTCGACCATGGTCCTTCCCGAGGACACGATGTCGTCGACGAGCACCGGGGTGCGCCCGCGCGCCCGATCGAGGTCGGGCAGCCGGATCACGACGTCGCGGTCGCCGCGCCGCGACTTCTCGAGCAGGAGGTACGGCGCGCCGGCCTTCCGCGCGACCGCCACGACCCACTGCTCGCTTTCCGCGTCGGGCCCGATGACGATGGGGTGGTGCACGTTCGCGCGCAGCCAGGCCGCGAGCGCGGGCGCGGACTCCACCGCGAAGGCGGCGATCGGGTAGAGCTCCGCGAGCGCGTGATAACGGTGCAGGTGCGGGTCTGCGGTGACGAGCCAGTCGAACGCGCTTGACAGGAGCGCTGCGAAGTGCCGCGAGCTCACCGCCTCGCCCGGCTGGAAGCTCCGGTCCTGGCGCATATACGCGAGATAAGGCGCGATCAGCCCAACTCGCGCCGCCCCGAGCTCGCGCAAGGTCCGCGCGGCGTACCACAGCGTCAGGAACACCGGGTCGGGATGTGCGAGCGTGCACAGCACCGCGACCGGACGACCCTCGACCGGCGTGTCGATCCGGACGTACGCTTCGCCGTCCGGAAAGCGGCGCGTCTCGAGGACGCCGGGCTCGAACGCGATCGATGCGCCGAGCGCGGTCAGGAACGCCTCGTTTCCCGGCAGTGCGAACACGATCGGCTTCATGCCGCCTCCGCGATCGTGACGACCGGCGGCTGGGCGCGAAGGTACCCGAGGGCATAGTCGCGTTCGCCCGGCGTCTCGGCGCAGAGCGTGAAGAGCGGCTCTCCGCGCGCGACACGGGCACCGAGGGCGATCTGCAGCAGGACCCCGGCCGCCGGCGCGCGCGGCGCGCCCGCCAGCTTCGCGAGCTGCGCGAGGCGGCGGTTGTCGAACGCGACGACGCGACCCGCGGATTCGGCCTCGATGACACGTTCGAACGCAGGGCGCAATGGCTCGCGGAATCCGCCTTGCGCGCGGCAGATCGCCTCGAACTTGCGCAGCGCCTGCCCGCTCTCCAGCGTGAGCGTCGCGAGCGCCTCGCCCTCGCCGCGTGGCGTGCGGCCGCAGAACTCGAGCAGTGCGCCGGCGAGCTTCAGCGCGCGGGCGCGCAGGTCGGATGGCGCGTCGCGCTCGTTTCGAAGCACGGCCAGGACGTCGCGCGCCTCCAGGGCGGGGCCGATCCCGCGACCGACGGGTGCCGAGCCGTCGGTCAGCAGCACCCTCAGCTGGAGAGGAAGGCGAATGGAGACGGCTTCGAGCGCCGTGGCGAGGCGTTCCGCCGACGCCGGGTCGCGGACTTTTGCGGTGGGGCCGACGGGCATGTCAATCAGCACGTGTGTAGCGCCGGCGGCGGCCTTCTTCGACAGCACCGAGGCGACGAGCTGTCCCTCGCTGTCGAAGTCGAGCGGTCGCTCGACGCGGATGAGGACGTCGTCGGCGGGACTGAGGCGCACGGCGCCGCCCCAGACGATGCAGCCGCCCTCGCGCTCCAGCACCTGCCGCATCGCCGCAAGGTTCAGATCGACCGGGGCGATCGTTTCCATCGTGTCGGCGGTGCCCGCCGGCGAGGTGATCGCCCGCGAGGAGGTCTTGGGGATGAGTACGCCGCACGCGGCGACGATCGGTACCACGATCATCGTCGTCCGGTTGCCGGGCAGGCCGCCCACGCAGTGCTTGTCGGCCACCACCCCGGCGCGCCAGTCGAGCCGTTCGCCGGCGGCGATCATCGCGCGGGTGAGGAACTCCGTTTCCGCAAGGTCGAGGCGGCCGCCCGCGCAGGCGGTGACGAAGGCGGCGAGGTGCAGCTCCGAGTACCGGCCGGCCGCGATGTCGTCGATCATCTCGCGCCACGCGTCGGGGCCGAGCCGCCGGCCGTACACTTTCGCACGCAGATGGCCGAGCGAGCCGAGCGGCCGCGGGTGCCCGATCTCGATCGCGTTGCCTTCACGCGCCCCGATCGTGCGCCACGCGTGCTCGGAAAGGCTCGCCTCGCCCTCTTCGAGGAGATCGCTGGTAACGACGTTGAGCGTGGCAACCAGCGCACGGCCGCCCAGGCGGATCTCGACCCGGGCGCGCGCCGAGAAGCCCTCGGCGCGGCACACATGGCAATCGCTCCGCATGTACACCACCGGCTCCTGGTACGTGTCGATCCCGAGGCGCCGCAGGCGCAGCGTCGCGGCGGGGTGGCCCGCGTGGTCGCTCACTCGAGCGCCTCCGTGTCGCGGTAGTCGGGCACCACGCAGCGCCAGCCCATGCGCTCGCCGATTGCGCGGCGCAGCGCGTCGGCGGCCGCCGGCTCGCCGTGCGTGATAAAGGTCCGCCGTGGTGGAGCCGCAAAGCCGCCGAGCCAGTCGAGGATCTCGGACCGGTCGGCATGCGCGGAAAGGCCGTCGATGAACACCACCTCGGCGCGCACGGGAACGTACTCGCCATGGATCTTGACCGCCTCGGCACCGTCGACGAGCGCCGCGCCGCGCGTCCCCGCCGCCTGGAAGCCGGCGAAGAGGATCATGTTGCGCGGATCCGGCGCGAAGGCTTTCAGGTGGTGGAGGACGCGACCACCGGTCGCCATGCCGCTCGCCGAAATGATGATCATCGGCCCATACTTCGTGTTGAGCGCCTTCGACCGCTCGGCCGTTCGAACGAATCGCGCCACGCGGAACATCGCGAGGCATTCTTCGGGGCTCACGCGATGCTCGTCGTGATGCTCGTGGTAGAGCTCGGTGGCATCGGTTGCCATCGGGCTATTGAGGAAGATCGGCACATCCGGGATACGGCCCGCCGCCTTCAGCCGCGCGAGCACGAGCAGCAGCGCCTGGGCGCGGCCGACCGC
>WBZO01005050.1_pt1 | contig 13698 bp, 12 predicted proteins | sample 5204261 | NCBI WGS metagenome assembly WBZO01 (sample SAMN12412400, study PRJNA552823) | activated sludge metagenome | isolation source: activated sludge from anammox sidestream of wastewater treatment plant... | place: USA: North Carolina | collected 2017-09
TTTTCCTGTTCCCGGCGATCGGCGGCGCTTTCTTCTACGAGCAATTCTGATGCGCTATTTCGGCCTGACTGCACTGTTCGCCGTACTTGCTTCTTGCCTATTGCAAGTCGTCATTGTCAGCGCCTATGGCTGGCCATCAATTCCCTGGCCTGTGGAGGTTTTGAGCCATCCCAGAGTTAGCTTCGCTGAGGAAGCGAGGCGAGCGATTGTTTACAGCCCCGGACTCGCCAAATCTAAACAACCCGTCATAGTGATTGCGGGCGCATCGGCGGCGCAAGAGGGATTCCAACCCAGATCAATGCAAGACGTCATGCCCGAACTCCTCACACATAATCTTTCCATGGGCGGTGCCAATATTTCAGAAGTCGGGCAGATCATCGAGCACGCATTCAAGTCCAAGCTGGCTCCTGAACTCATAAATAGTTCCGCACTTGTCTTGGCGCTCAGCTACGCGATGTTCGTCCCTGATCAGAAGCGATGGCGGGATCCGGTTTTTGTGCCACCGGAGGCAATCAAGCAGGGCGAAATTCTTACCGACGTCGCGCGAGAAGCTTTACGCTGCCCCCATGCCTGCGATTCCGACAGTTTCTTTTTCAGAATTGCCCCTGGCTGGCTGGTAACGCTCGCCAAGGAACGCTACATCTTTTTTCAGTCTGTGGTGCGTCGTTTGCCTACCCACCCGGGCGATCCGCTTCTGCGCAAGAGTATCTGGAAACAGGATCCGCTCAAGTTGCACAAGGCATTCTCTTCCGAGAAGACGCCTTCTACAGCCCCCCCCGTGCCACAGGAACCATATCTGGTCATGGCGCATCGGCAGATGGATTTTCTTACCGATTACATGGGCCAGCCCAGGGGAGTATTGCACGACGAGCAATTTGACAAGCTCGATGCACTGATCGACAAAGTTCGCGCCTTGGGGTTGCGCGTTGTCGTTGTGGACATGCCCCTGCCTTCCTGGCACAGGGAAAAAAGCCCCTTCTTCGCGCCTTATCAGACTAAGCTAAAGGCTAGAATGGAAAAGCACTTGCAGGATGGCGGCATCAGCTTTGTCGACTTAACTGCGGCTATCCCGGACAATGAATTTCGTGACAGCGTTCATCCAAGTGCCGAGGCTGCTGCACATTGGGCAGGCGCACTTATCGACCGCCTCCCTCATCCCGTCTTCCAGGCAGTCAAGGGCAGGGAATAGGGATGCCGCGCTGCTGAATATGGTCAGCTGGCTAACTCATCCTGGCATCTCAATGCCGGTGTAATCGGACGGCAAGAACAACACACTTCGATCCTTCTCCGACATCTCGGTGACAGGCAAGGGCCATTCGACCTTCAACATCGGGTCCAGCGCATTCACGCCGCCCTCCGCCGTCGGCGCGTAGGCGGCGGAGACCAGATAGAGCAGTTCGCAATCTTCCGTCAGCGTCTGGAAGCCGTGCGCGAAGCCTCCCGGGATGAGCAGGCTGCGCTGATTTTCGGCGGAGAGGATTTCGCCGTGCCATTGCAGGAATGTCGGCGAGTCGCGGCGCAGGTCGACCGCGACGTCGAAGATCTCGCCGCGGATGCAGCTGACGAACTTGGTTTCCGCATGGGGCGGCCGCTGGTAGTGCATGCCGCGAACCGTGCCGGCGATCTTCGAGTGGGAATGGTTGATCTGGGCGATGCGGTCGTTCAGCCCGGCCTGGCGGAATTCCTCGGCGCAGAAAAACCGGCTGAAGTAGCCGCGCGCGTCCCGGATCGGCTTGCGCTGGACCACCTTCAGGCCGGCGAGCGGGGTGTCGATCACGTCGAAGCGGGCCACGGTTACTCTCCCGTCTCGTAGGCGGAGATCTGCGACAGCGTCAGCGCGCGCATGTCGCGGCCGCCGCGCCAGCCGTCGTGCCATTCGACCGTCCGGGCGAGTGCCGTCTGCAGGTTCCAGCGGGGCTGCCAGCCGAGGCGCGCGCGCGCCTTGCTGCTGTCGAGCTTGAGGTAGTTGGCCTCGTGCAATTGCGGGTTCCTGTCGAGCTGCCAGGATGCGCCGGCGCGGGCCGCCGTCAGCTGCTCGACGATCCAGCTCACCGGCCGCGCGTCTTGGTCGATGGGGCCGAAGTTCCATCCTTCCGCGAAGGCCTGCCGGTCGGCGAAGAGCCGTTCGGCCAGGGCAAGGTAGCCCGACAGCGGCTCCAGCACGTGCTGCCAGGGGCGCACCGCATTGGGCGAGCGGATCACCAGGGGCTTGCCGGCATCCAGCGCGCGGAAGAAATCCGGCAGCAGGCGGTCGGCCGCCCAATCGCCGCCGCCGATGACATTGCCGGCCCGGGCGCTGGCCAGGCCGACGCCCGCCGCCTCGAGGAAGGAGCGCCGGTAGGCGGCGGTCACGATCTCGGCGCAGGCCTTGCTGCTGGAATAGGGATCGTGGCCGCCGAGGGCTTCGTCCTCCCGATACGGCCAGAGCCATTCGCGGTTCTCGTAGCACTTGTCGCTCGTGATGTTGACCACCGCCTTGACCGAGGGCGTTTGCCGGATCGCCTCGAGCAGGCTGACGGTGCCCATCACGTTGGTGGAGTAGGTCTCGACCGGTTCCGCGTAGGAAAGGCGCACCAGAGGCTGGGCCGCGAGGTGGAAGACGATGTCCGGCCTGGCGGCCCGCATCGCTTCGGCCATGCGCGCGGGGTCGCGGATGTCGGCGATGGTACTGGCGGCCATGCCCTGCGCGACACCGGCGACGGTGCAGAGATTCGGCTCGGTGGGCGGATTGAGCGCATAGCCATGCACCTCGGCGCCCAGCTTCTGCAGCCAGAGCGACAGCCAGCCGCCCTTGAAGCCGGTGTGCCCGGTGACAAGGACGCGCTTCCCGGCCCAGAAGCCGGCCGAGGTGGGGTTGGCGCTCATTGCCACACCTTCCAGGGCGGCGCGCCGGTCCACAGTTCTTCGAGGTGGTTCTTGTCACGCAGCGTGTCCATGGCCTGCCAGAATCCGCGATGCTCGTAGGCCATGAGCTGGCCTTCCGCCGCGAGCCGCTGCAGCGGCTGCATTTCCCAGCTGGTCGGATCGCCGTCGATGTAGTCGAGCGCGCGGGGCTCCAGCACGAAGAAGCCGCCGTTGATCCACGATCCGTCGCCGGCCGGCTTTTCCTGGAAGTTCCGCACGACGGCCCGGTCGATGTTGAGGGCGCCGTAGCGGCCGGGCGGCTGGATGGCCGTCACCGTGGCGAGCTTGCCGTGCCCGCGGTGGAAATCGAGGGTCTTGCCGATGTCGATGTCGGCCACGCCGTCGCCGTAGGTAAAGCAGAAGGTTTCGTCGCCGACGTAATCCTTCACGCGCTTCAGCCGGCCGCCGGTCATCGTCGCCTCGCCGGTGTCGACCAGCGTCACGCGCCAGGGCTCGGCATACTGCTGGTGCACCTCCATGCGGTTGTTGCCCATGTCGAAGGTGACGTCCGACATGTGCAGGAAGTAGTTGGCGAAGTATTCCTTGATGACGTAGCCGCGGTAACCTAGGCAGATCACGAAATCGCTGAAGCCGTAATGGGAATAGATCTTGAGGATGTGCCAGAGGATCGGCTTGCCGCCGATTTCGATCATGGGCTTCGGCTTCAGGTGGGACTCTTCGCTGATGCGTGTTCCGAGCCCCCCGGCAAGAATGACAGCTTTCATACAACCTCTCGGAAACGCCTATGAATTGGAAAATGCCTCAACCCGAACATCCCCGGCTTCTCGGGTTTTCAGCAGCAGGCCCTGACCTGTCGGCAAGGCCAGCACAGTCATATCCCGTTGCTTGGCAAAGCGATCAAAGGCCTGGCGCTGATCAACGTTGATCTCCCAAGCATAATCGTCAAGAAGCATAAAACCGCCCACCGCCAGCCTGGGCCAAAGGTATTCAGCCGCTGCTATTTCGGAAACCGCGTTGTTCATGTCGATGTGCGCAAAGCAGAACCGCTCGGAATCGACACTATCGAATGTGTCCGGCACGAGCCCCTTGACGACCGACACCTGTGGAAATTCCTTGAAGGTATTCAGCACATCCTGATAACACTCCGTGTGGTTTTCTTTGAAATATTTGTCGTGGAGCATCTCACGGTCGGAAAGTATTGAGACGGGGATTCCCTGGAAGGTGTCAAGCAGATAAAAGCGCTTTTCGTGCAGTTTCTCACCCAGATAAGAAACAATGGCGCGGGAAATGCCTCCGCGATTGACCCCGCACTCGATCAAGTCTCCCTCAAGTTCGCTAGCGCGCTCAGCAAGCCAGCAAGCCACATAAACTCGCCAATGCACTGCGGCGCCACTCCAGGATCCGGTTGCCTCGCCGGCGGTATAGGCCGTTGCAAAGCGTTCGTCGCTCATAAAGTCGGTGCAATGCAGGGTATACAGGCCGTCCTGAGCGTAGGATGGATTTGGCACAACCACATTACCGAGCAACTTCTTCACCTTCCCCCGCACATTCAGCGGCGCGGCTTTAGCAGGTGAAGAAGGAACATCCAGACCGGGCGTAACACCGCTAAAGGCCACATGGACTGGTGCGTTTAGTTCAGTCAGGGCGCCATGCTCAAGAGATAAGACGCGGCGGCAATATTTTTTGATCAGGTCCGGCGAATGGCTGGCAAAGACAAAAATCTTGGCCGCACTGATCAGTTCATCCATGCGGCTATGGGCTTTTTCCTGAAAGGCGGCGTCGCCCGTCCCGAACATCTCATCGATCAGCAGTATCTCCGGGCGGATTGCCGTCCCGACGGCGAACATCAGCCGCATAACCATGCCGGACGAGTAGGTCCGCACGGGCATGGACAGAAAATCGCCGAGTTCGGTAAAGGTTTCTATACCCGGTATGGCCGCTTCCATTTCCTTATGCGAGGAACCGAGCAGCATACCCATGCGCACGATGTTCTCGTAACCCGACAACTCGACATCAAGGCCTGAGCCCAGTTCGATGATGGTGGAAACCCTACCTTGACGCTGAACCTCCCCGGCGACCGGTGGATAGATACCTGCCATGGTGCGCAACAGAGTCGTTTTACCGGAGCCGTTGTGGCCAACCAAACCGACGGTATCGCCTTCATTCAGTTCGAAGCTCACGCCGGACAGCGCGGTGATGGTGACGACGTTCGAGCTTTCCTTGGCTAGGCGCCCCCCGGTTCCGATCCGAACTAGCTGGTTACGCAGGGACAAGCTGTGCGCATTGTAGATGGGGTATTGAACTGTTACGTTCTTAAATCTGATATGAGCCATCTTTCAAACCCAAAACGGGATGCGACTGTACCTTCTGCCGTATAACCAGATGGTCGCCCACCATCCCACCAGAAGCATGCCGGCGGAAATCAGGTAAACGAAGGGGGCCGGGGCGAATCCCTGGATAGGATCCCGGACCAAGCTGATCATGTAGGTGAATGGATTCAGCCAGGCAAATTTCTCCATGACGCCTAACTGCTCAGGGCGATAAAGAACTGGGGTCAGAAAGAACATCAAGGGAACAAGAACCACGATGGTTTGTTCAAGATCGCGGAAGCGTGCGCCCAGCATACCGAACAGAATTATGAACCAGAGCAGGTTCCCGATCAGAAGCAGCACTCCGGGAATGACAAGGATCTGTGTCGCCCCAAGTGGGGGCGGGAAAATAATCAGTACGACAACGACGACGACCAAGTTGTGAACAAAATTTATCAGCTGCCTGAGCATAAGTTGAAGGGGAAATATCAGGTAGGGCGTTTTCAGGTTACGCATTACCGCTGCATTGCGTGTAAAGGCAGAGGGACTTTCAGCAACACAGCCGGCAATAAACTGCCAAACAACAATGCCGATGGCAAGCGTAGGCACAAGGGTTGCCCGGTCTACCTTGAGTAGACCGCTCCATAGGAAACTTAGCCCGACCACCCCTACTGCAGTGCCAATGACAAGCCAAAAGGGACCTAGCACACTGCGACGGTAGCGTGCTTTCGTGTCGCCCCATGCGAAATACAACATCAACGGCAGGGAACGATAAAGTGCAGTCAATTGGTCGATCACGTCCTTATTCATCCGAAAAAACTGCCGGATTGTACCTAGCAACTGCCGACTTTTCACTAGTCCGCTGAAAGCCGCTAATGCTACTATATGGTGCGGTTGGAGCCAATTCCGAAACCTCCGTAATCGGGGGTTAGCACATTGGTTTATCTTTTAAAAGGTGTTTCAAGTTCCTCATGAAAAAAAGTGCGCAAATTCGAGAAACTCTTGAGAATGCTTCAGCTCTGGCGACCCAACGCAATGGCCTTCCGCAGCTTCTGCGGAACCTGTTGCGGAATCTGTTGCGCAATCAGGCCTCCGTAAAGGAAGGTAGCCCAGCAAAAGAGAGAAGTGCATGGGGAGACGCATGGGGTGAACCCTGCTACGATTCTGATTTCATGTGCATTTATTTTAAAAATATGGCCTGGATCAAGGATCCTGAGTTTGTGCGCGCCTATACCAAGGGCATGGACTCAGGTCATAAAATGGGGCGTCCGAAGGGCAGTCAGAAAGACATCCATATCGAGTGGAGGGTGCATATGATTCTCTGGGCGGCCCAGCATGCCATGCAGCTTGAAGGGGATTTTGTGGAATGCGGAGTAAATACCGGCATCCTTTCGCTCGCAGTGTGTGATTACCTTAATTTTGAAAAGCTTGCTGACCGAAAATTTTGGTTGTTTGACACCTTCAGAGGTATACCTGAGGATCAGATGGCCGCATCTGAGAGAGCACATGCCATCGGTGCGAATGAGACCTCATATGAGGAATGTTACGAACTGGCAGTCAGAAATTTTGCTCCCTACCCCAATGCAATGCTTGTGCGAGGCAAGGTGCCGGAGTCTTTCGCCAACGTGGATATTCAGCGCGTTGCCTACCTCTCCATCGACATGAACATCGCTAAACCTGAGGTTGATGCCATGGAGTTTTTCTGGGACAAGCTGGTCAAGGGCGCCCCAGTTGTCTTTGACGATTATGGTTGGGCTCATTCTGGGGAACAGTATGATGCGCTGAATGCATTTGCTAGGTCGCGCGGAGTGAAGATCGCCACCTTGCCAACTGGTCAAGGACTTCTCATCAAACCCTAATTTTCGGTCCTCCCGGGTTTTCTGTGGGTCATTCGGCCGAAATGCAGTCAAACTGCCCTGCGAAAGATTGGCGACGTCGGCTGCCGAAGTGGCGGCGGCGTCCCAACCCGCTGTTTTGCCGACGCTTGCCGCGCCGAGGCGCGGCAAGCGCTGCCAAGGTGACGGCTCTTTGCTCCGAAGAACCGGACTTCGGACCCACACGAAAGTCGGATGAACCATTTTCTTATGCTGCCTCTGATCTCGGTTAACCTCCCCACTTTCAACCGTGCCCGGTTTGTCGCGCAGGCAATAGAGTCTGTGCTGCGGCAAACGTTTACCAACTGGGAACTCAACGTAGTGGACAATTGCTCCACGGATGGCACATGGGAGATTATCAGTTCCTACAAGGACAGCCGTATCCGGACCTATCGGAATGAAGAGAACAAGGGCATGGTCTTTTCATGGAACCGGGCGGTCCAGTTATCCAGGGGCCAATACGTGTGCTTTTTGGCTGACGACGACTGGTTCGCTCCCAACCGCTTGGAGAGGCTTCTGAAGTTTCTCCAGGACAATCCCGAGTGCTGGGGTGTGTGCGATTACCTCATTGAAGTGGACGAGAACGGCAACAGAGTCGCCAAGGGCCAGGGCTTCTTCGAAAAGTATTTCAACAGGGATATCTATAACGGCGACTTTCACCACGCGCTGGTCAATTGCATCAATGCCGAAGCCATCGGATTGTTTAAACGCGCGTACTTTGATGAAGTCGGCGAATTTGAGGAAGGAGTGGTTTTTTGCGACTTCCGGATGCATGTGCGCAACCTTGCCAAGGGATTGCGCATCGGCTCACTTCCAGAGCAACTCCATTTTAAGCGCCAACACGCGGACAGTGCCACGGCGAACATGAAAGATGGCCTTACGTTGGAGTGTTTCTACTTTTACAAGTATGTTTTTGAGGAAATATACTTGCAGGACCGCAATCCGATGCATCTTTTGGCTTATATCAAGTGGTTGTTTTTTGAACGTTGCTACAAAAATATGGTGCCAAGTGAACGGCGTCGCATGCTTAACTATGTGTCCGGAACCGACTTTCCTTTCGATACTTTCGCTGAGTTTCACGCGCATATAACACAGTCCGTCCCGGCTGTGGATGTTACGAACCCGCAGGAGGCTGCGAAATACCCACCGGCAACAGAACCGGGCCGGGCCGACTCAGGGCACCAAGAAATGCTCCGCGAACTGGTGCATTTCCTGCTCGAGAAGTTTTTCGCTTACGAGAGTAACGTCACCGCAGTATGTGGCGAAGTGATAGCCCGCTCGCTTGCTTCTTCGCAACCAGCCCCCATTGAGGCGGCGCCAGATTCCTTCCGCTGGGCCATTACCTATCTGGCTCGCCTCTTGAAGCGTAGATTTCTGGGTCTTTTCAAAACGTATCCGGGGAAATCACCTGGCTGAAGAGAGAGCCAAACTCCATATGGCCGAAAGCATTGAATGCGGGGAGAGGGTGGTCTGAATAGAGAATTCTTGTTGTGCTTGTGAAAAAGCTAGATCTTCACATCCTTGCCGGGCAGTCTAATGCACAGGGTTTTCAGGGGGATGCAGCGCACTGCCCGGGAGGGGCGCAAATTCCTTTTTTCTATAATTCACCTGGTTTTGGTAATTCCGGTGGCCAGTGGACAATTCTGGGGCCTCAGTCTGGGGGGCACTTTCCTAAAGGCTATTTTGGACCAGAGATTACCTTTGCGCTCGCCCTTCAGCAAGCCGGCGCAGAACCTGCCATCTTCAAATTTACAGCGCCCAGCACCAGCCTTGCCAAGGATTGGAAGGGCCCTGGCGAGGGCGGCCTCTTAGACACGATGTGCCGAGAGTTGCTGATTGCGATAAAGCTGCTCGAAACACGCCACCTCAAAGTCAATTTATGCAGCTTCACCTGGATACAGGGCGAGTCCGACGCTGAAACGGATGCGATGGCCATCCACTATCATGAGCGTCTCACCGTAATGTTGCGTCATGTGCGGGAGATTCTTTATGAACCCGACCTCCCCATCATCCTTGGCATTGATGAGCAGCATCCTTGGGTCAAAGAGCGCCCCATCGTTGTTGAAGCGCAGAAGAAAATCGTGGCCGCAACCAAACACATGGCCTTTCTGTCCATGCTCGGCCTAGAAAAAGCTGACACGTCGCATCTCACGCCGAGAGGTCTTGTAAAACACGGCGAGCGACTGTTTGAAACATGGCAGCAGCTCGCCAAATGCCAGGGCGCCTAAAAGAGGTCCGTCCCCAACCCCACCCACGTTTGCCACTTTAGCCTGAATCGACTGGTGCTCGAAACCCGAAACGCTTGTGCCGTTTGCTCGGATTCATCCTGCGCGCAACAACGTCCCCAGCTTCACCCCGGGCAACGGCGCAATGATCCATGCGGCCATCTGCGCCAGACCCCAGGCGATCGGCAAGTACAAGATCGCAAAGCTTGCCGGTATGGCAAAACCGGTCACTACCTGTTTCACTGCGGCGGCGGCCATCAGCGCAGGCAGGGCCGGCTTGAGAACGCTGGCCCACAGCCACTCAAAATGACTGGCCGCCAAGTATTTCCTGTTCACCCTCCATGCATAGAGCGGACCATAAATGCAAAACAAAGCGCACCAAAAGCTGGCGGCGCCCACCGCGCCGAAGTTGATGGCGGCGAAAATCACCGCCGGCACCTGGATGCAAAGCAAGCCCATGTGCATCCTCAGCGTGATCCTCGTGTCAGCGTGCGCCAACGTCATGGCATAGGGCATCATCATCAGGCTGGTCAGCAGCGTGGTGCCGACGACCAGCAGGCTGAGAATCGTGTGCACCGCCCCGGCAACCTGCGCGTCCCTCAGCCAGAGCAGCAGAACGTCGTGGCTGAACAGCGCCAGGGTAAACCCGATAGGAAACACCAGCAGCGACACCAGACGCGAGGCAAAGCGATAGATGTCCGTCAGCGCCTGCGCATCGCCCTTGGCCTGGCACTGCGTCATGCGCGGGTAGTAGGTCGTCTGAACCGGAAACGTCATGAGCTGCACGAAATACGCCACGTTTGATGCAATGGAATAGAAGCCGAAATCCCGCAGTGGTAACAATCGGCTGAGCAGCAGCTTGTCCGCCTGCGTCACCGCGAGCGAGGTAACCATCAGCGAGCTGATGCCGACAGAGAACCTGCGGATGCTCTGCCACTGGGCCCAGTCGAAGCGGGCCGGCGCCGCGGGCGCCGGCAGCGAGGCGGCAAGCGTCCGGCGCAGGACGAGGGCCGTCAGCGCGCCGCTGACGGCCAGCCAGGCGAAAAAGGCGCGTGGATCGGAGGATAGCCTGAAGAGCACCGCGATGGCGCCGACGTTCGCGACCACGGTCATCGTCATCGACACGGCATTCAGAACGACCTGGCGCTGCAGTCCCGCCAGCCCGCCGCCGTAGAGGGAAACGAAGAAACGGAGGCCGATCATCAGGCCGATCAGGGCGATGCACTGCCAGACCATGTCGTAAGGCAGCGAGTGGTCCGTGATCCAGTATCGTGCTATGAAAGGGGAAGCCAGGAAAACCAGCAGGCAGACCAGCCCGACCAGGATCGCATAGAAATATTCGAGCGTACGCAGCAGGTCGTGCATGCCCGAAAGATTGCCGGCATCGTCCGGCTTCGCCGTTTTTTCCGCGAACGCGCGCGACAGGGAGGCGGACAGCCCCGCTTCGAGGAAGGTGAGAATGGACTGCAGCATCAGGCCGATGCCGATCAGGCCATAGGCTTCCGTGCCGAGCGCCCGCAGCACGAACGGCGTGACGATCAGCGGCACCAGCATGTTCAGGAACATGCCGGAGTAGGCGGCGAGCAGGTTCCGGCGCATCGGCCGGCGCTAGCGCCGCTCCCCGATCTTGCGCAGGGGGTTTCCGACGTTGATGCTGTAGGGCTCGATGACGCCCGAGACCACGCTGCCCGCGCCGATGATCGCGCCCTGCCCGATGTCGGCGCCGTCGAGAACCACGCTGTTGGCGCCGATCCAGGCGTCCGCGCCGATCCTGATGCCGCCCTTGGAGGGCAGGAATCCCTGCTGCAGCAGGGTCTTCTCGCGCGAGCGGTATTCATGGTTGGTCGGCGCCAGCGTGCAGTTGGCGGCGATCAGGGCGCCCTCTCCCATGAAGATGCCGTTGCCCGTGTAGATCACGGTGCCGGCATTGATGTAGCAGCGCGCGCTGATGATCAGGTCGCCGCTGCCGCCGCTGGGATTGATGCGCACGAAGGAATCGATCAGGACCTCGTCGCCGATCTCGATGCGGGTGCCGCGCACAGAATCCTCGATATGGGCCAGCGGGGAAATCCGGGCCGTGGGGGAAATGATCAACATAGCGCTGTGAACCGTCTGATGAAATCGTCCAATTCGCCCGCGGGGCGCGGCTGGCCGAAGCGGCTGACCGGCATGAAATCCGATCCGGCGCCGGCATTCGGCGCCTCGAGACTGGCCGGCGGCCGCTCCACGACGCACGGGCGACCGCGCTGCGTCTCGGTAATGCGCCGGCAGCGCTGGGCGAAGTCGTACACGCTCTCGGTGTCGGCACCCAGCACGTTGATGACGCCGGCTGCGTCGGCCAGATCTCCTGCGACGCAGCGGGCGGCCATGTCCGCTATCGCAGCCGCGCTGACGAAGTTCCGCCTTTGCAGTCCGCTCGATTTGAGGACGATGCGCCCCGTTTCCGCGGCTTCACGCGGGAAGCTGAAAGGAATGAGCGACCAGCGCTGGAAAGTGTCTGCATGAGGTGGCAGGCCAAACACGGCATTCGGGCGAAGGATCACGCAGCTTCCCTCATCGACAGCAGCCTGCCGCCGGAATAACTGCTCTGTGCAGAAGTGGGCCAGCGCGTAATGCGACTGCGGATTCGCCGGTGCTTCTTCGGAAATCGTACCGACCTGCGCGCCATACACATGGGTGCTGGAAAGGTAGATGAAGCGCCGGCAGCCTGCGCGCGCCGCCGCCCTCGCCAGCGCTTCGGCACCATAGGTGGCCCGCCTGTAGGCGGCCATGGGCTCCGCCCTGAAATCCTCGTCGATGACGCCTGCGCAGTGAACCAGGCATTCCGCATCCGGCAATTGCAGCCCGTCCAGCTGCGCCGGGTCGGACAGGTCAACGACGGCGTCGACGCGCCCGGCCCGCCTGCCCAGGGTCACCACCGGATGCTGCGCCCGCAGGCGGTCGACAACCGCGGAGCCGATCAGGCCGGTTGCGCCGGTCAGCAGTATCCGCATGACCCGCCCGCCCCCGTCCGATTATCTGACCCGGCGCAGATAGCCATCGAACGCTTCGGTGATCATCAGCTTGTCGCACAGCGCGCGGTCGATCTCGAAATCCCTGTTTTTCTCCAGGAAGGCGCGCAATGCGGTCATCGGGTTGTTGCCGACGTCCCAGGGACGGTTATGGGCGTAATAGCCCTTGGGGAAATACTCGATGAAGGTGTCGGGCAGCACCAGGTAGGAACCGACCGTCACCAGCGGCGCGTAGAGTTCGAGTTCCTTCAGCACATGATCGTGCGTGTGCAGTGAATCCAGAAAGACCATCACGCGCTTCGCCTTGGCCGCTGCCGCCCTGACGCGCGCCATGACGTCGTCGCCCACCGAGGAACCCTCGATCATCTCGATGCGCTTCATCATCGGGTGCGCCTCGATTTCCTTGCGGTTGTGCGCACGGATGTCGATGTCGATGCCGAGGACCTTCCCCTCGCCGCCGATCAGCTCGAGCAGGGAGGCTGATAGGATGAGGCTGCCACCGTGGGCAATGCCCGTCTCGATGATCAGGTCAGGCTTGACGTCCCAGACGATCTGCTGGGTCGCGACAATGTCGCTCGGAAACTTGATGATCGGGCGGCCCAGCCAGGTGTAGTTGTAGGTGTATTTGTACTTGTCGGCATGCAGCATCCAGTCGAGCGACTTCTGCTTGAGTTCCTCGTCGCGCCCCATGGCGGCGATATCGGCAGCGCGTTCTTGTTTGAATTCGGTGATGGGATCCATGTTAAGAACCTTCGGTAAGTTAATGGAGCAATGAGGCAGGTGGGCTGCCCTATTTGAGAAAGTCGGTCTCGGCCGAGGCAATTATCGTATTTCGATCCGGCCATAATTCGTTTGCCATATATCAAGCCCCTGCGCAATGCTTCGCACTACAAGCGCCAGTGGACGATCCCAGCACCGATTGCGCCGGGCTCAATCATGGACTTAACGTCCGCCACGCAACCGCCTTCGCGCACCTTCTCGCGCAGATCGGCCGCGCCAAGCAACTTGTATGTGTCGTGCGCAACGGCGATCACCAATACGTCGGCTTTCGGCAGATCCTTCCAGTCGGTAAGCTGCAAGCCGTACTCACGCATCGCCTCCTCCCTTGCAGCAAGCGGGTCATGCACATGCACCTCGATGCCAAAGCTCTGCAGCTCGCGCACGATGTCCGGTACGCGCGAGTTGCGCAGGTCCGGGCAGTTTTCCTTGAAAGTCAGTCCCAGCACCACGGCGCAAGCGCCGGAGAGGGGGCGGCCCGATTGCGCCATCAGCTTGATGGTCTTCTCGGCAACGTATTTACCCATGCCGTCGTTGATGCGGCGGCCGGCCAGAATCACCTGCGGGTGGTAGCCGATCATGTCGGCCTTGTGCGTCAGGTAATAGGGGTCGACGCCGATGCAGTGGCCGCCGACCA
>WBZO01005053.1_pt1 | contig 13694 bp, 9 predicted proteins | sample 5204261 | NCBI WGS metagenome assembly WBZO01 (sample SAMN12412400, study PRJNA552823) | activated sludge metagenome | isolation source: activated sludge from anammox sidestream of wastewater treatment plant... | place: USA: North Carolina | collected 2017-09
ATCTGTTCCTGGGGTATTCCTTTCTGGCTATCCCTGGGTACAAAACAAATCGTTGCATTGCTTTCGCAGGAGATGTCCGGCAGGTTTGTCAGCGGTTATGCCCATCCCAAACCTTTCTATTATTACGTACCGGTATTTTTCATGGGATTTTTTCCCTGGTCGATGTTTATCTTTATCCCTTTTATCCATATTCTAAAACAAACACAGGGTATGTCGGGGGAAGAAAAGAGATCGGGGTATTTTTTTCTTTCATGGTTCATCCTTACGGTAACCTTTTTTTCTCTTTCACATTCGAAGTTGATGACCTATATCCTTCCCGCTTCCCCCTCCGTTGTTCTGCTAACCAGGTCATTTTCCCGATGGAAAACAGAAGACTCCTTTGGGAAAATATACGTATGGATAGTGTGGCTTATTCTGTTCGTGTCTGCAACGATTCCCCTGGCGCTCATTTTCGTCATACTAAAGGTGACGCCGGTCGTGCATGGTTTATCCACAGCTCATATGGTTATTCCGATCATTGTCCTTTTCGCCGGTGCAGTGGTATCGCTTTACACTTTTTTCAAGAGCAGACAGTTTCTCCACATAATAAAGATCTTTTGCTTCGCGAACTGCCTCGTTCTCGGAATAACCACGTCGTATGCAGCAAAATACCTGGGAACTTTTCGGTCAACAAAGGATATTGTGGGACACTGTCTTTCAGAAAAGAAGCATTATGTGCTTTACAGTTACGGAAGAACTGAGCCAAGCCTTGTCTTTTACAGCGGGAAAAAGGTGCTGGAAATAGAGGCGGATACCAGATTAGAAAAACTTATTTCTGACCATGAATGTTCTCTTTATATCGTGATGAGCATGCATGATTATCAGAAAAAGCAGGAATGGATTCATAAAAATGCGTTATATGCCGTATGCCAGAATAAAACGCATGTTATCTTAGAAAAAGACTGGTAATTTCACCCATTTTCGTTTAAACTATCCGTTTAAAAAAACCAGCATTTAAAATGCAATTTCCCATCATCTCCTACGATCCATCGCAGTTAATAGTCGTGTTGGTTTCGATCGGAATTCCTCCGGCAAAAATCCAGGACGAAGGCCGTTTGAGCATAGTTTATTGAGTTCCAGATTTATGAATAGAGAACAGAACACCTTAACTGAAAGATACGAGCGGCTCGATATGGCAATACTCGTCCTGGCCTGCGTGCTTGTATTCTTTGCCCTCGGCGGCCGCGCGCTTTGGGGCGCGGAGGGACGGTGGGCCACGATAACCAGAGAAATGATGCTCACCGGCGACTATTTTCATCCGACCATAAACGGCGAGCCGTATTTTGACAAACCGCTGCTCACGTACTGGCTCATTGCCGCGTTAGCCTTCGTTTCCGGCGCGTTGAACGAGCTTGTTGTCCGCCTGCCGAGCGCGATTGCCGGCGTAGCGGCGGTGTGGGCGACACTCAGGCTTGGCCGGCATCTGTGGTCGCCTGCGGTAGGCCGCATTGCCGCAATGCTGCTGCTGACAAGCTACGGCCTCATATCCCAGTCGCGTATGGCTGCGGCCGACACGGAAAATCTCGCAACTGTGATGCTGGCAATACTCTGGTACTGGTTGAGGCGCGACAAAAACAACTTCATCACGTTCATAGTTCTCTACCTTATCGTTTTTGTCGGTTCGCTCTGTAAAGGCCCGGTGGCGGCGGTTGTAACTGCCATAGCTATCTTGCCCGACGCCATAGCCGGCAAGAGATGGAAGGCATTCCTCCGTCCCGCGTCGCTCTTTGCTCTTGCCATAGGCATTGCAATTTACTTTGCGCCCTTCATCTGGTCGTCAGGGACAACCCCGGCGTCTTACGCTTCCAGCGGGCTGGCCCTTGTTTGGCAGGAAAACGTCCAGAGATTCTTCTCGCCCTTCGACCACAAGGCGCCCTTTTACACGTATATTCATTCGGTGCCTGTGCTTATCCTGCCGTGGGTGCCTCTCTTCATCGCAGCCCTCATCACCGGAGTGAAGTACTTTGCAAGACTGGACAAAAATACACACTGGCTGATCAAGGTCATTGCCCTGATATTCGTTTTCTTTACCCTTTCCGGTTCACGGCGTAGTTACTACATCCTGCCGATTATCCCTTTCTGTGCACTTCTGACCGCCGTTATCCTGACGCGCATGAAGGAGTTTCGTCCTTCATGCATTATTCCTGCAGGGTTCACTATCCAGAAGTGGATTCTCTTCGGCGCGGCAGCCCTTGAGCTGTTAGTATTCCTGGCGCTTCTTATAGTCCCACCCAGAAGCGCAGGGGTTTCGCTTGCTGGTATTAGCCTTGCCGGTATACTCGTAGCCCTGGCCGCAATAGCGGCTGCAATAGTTGCATCAATGGCCGCTCATCGCCTGGCCGTGCAGCCGGAAGAGAAGGCATTCCTCCCACTGGCGGTAGTGGCGTTTATTTTGATGGGCGGATTCTTCTGTGTACAGCAAAACGTTTTTGAGGAAAGCAGGTCTGAACATCAGTTTATCAACAAAATTCAAAGCGCTACGGCATGGATACCGCCAGACCGCATCGGTCTCATGTATAAAGGAGAGGTCGATGCAAAAATGGTATTCTATCTGGGCAAAGGGACGCCCGTGACGCTTCTTAGACACGAGGACAAGTACGCTGACAAAAAGGACCCCGACAAAAAGACCATCATGTCATTCCTGCAAAGCGATCAGCTTGGGGTGTTTATTGCTCAGATGAGATATGTGTCAGCCTTTCCCGCCGAATTATCAAGCCTTTTGCCTGCTACGCCTACGTTCGAAGAAAAGCCCGTACCGTTTGAATCGAAGAAGGCGCGAGAGGAAAGATGGGGGGTATGGCTCCTGAATAGTCAGAATACAACGCCAGGTACCGGAGGAAAGACGACCAATGAGAAGTAAGTTTCTACCGTTTTCAGCGCCGACTATTACCGAAGACGACATCGCTGCGGTAGCGGAGGTCCTTCGTTCCGGCTGGATAACTACAGGCCAGAAGTCGGCCGATTTTGAAAAGAAATTCGCGGAGTACATCGGCTGTCCTGCCGCAGTCGTGCTTACATCGGCGACAGCTGGCATGCATGTGGCTTTTAATGCCCTCGGCATCGGACCGGGAGACGAGGTTATTACGCCCTCAATAACGTGGGTGTCGACGGTGAATCTTGCAGTTCTTGCGGGGGCCAGACCGGTCTTTGTTGACGTGGACCGTGACACCCTGATGGCTTCCGCTTCATCCATCGCGGCAGTTATGACCCCGAAGACAAAGGTAATAATTCCCGTTCATTTCGCCGGCTCTGCTGTCGATATGGACCCCATAATGGAGCTGGCGAAGAAGCACGGTGTGGCTGTCATCGAAGATGCGGCACATGCAGCCGGCACACGCTACAAGGGCAACCATGTCGGCAAGACAGGCACATCGATATTCTCTTTCCACCCGATAAAAAATATGACTACCGGCGAGGGCGGTATGTTCTGCTCTGACGATGCTGCGCTGGTTGAACGTATCCGGCGGCTGAAGTTTCATGGCCTCGGCGTCGACGCGTTTGACAGACAGATGCAGGGGCGCTCCCCGCAGGCGGAGGTGCTGGAGCCTGGGTATAAGTACAACATGACAGACATTTCTGCGGTGCTGGGACTGAGACAGCTTGCCCGGCTGGAAGAATTCAATGCCAAACGTACTGACCTGGCGATGCTGTATCGCAGGCGTCTGGCAGAGATAGACGAATTGATCCCTCTTACGGACGCGAAATATCCCGTCAGGCACGCATGGCACCTCTTTATCGTGCGCCTCGATACGGATAAGGCAGGCATGAGTCGCGATGATTTTATGATGGAACTGAAGGCGCGCAATATCGGCACGGGCCTTCATTTTCGCGCCGTGCACCTGCAGAAGTATTACCTCGAGAAGATGGGAATGCGACGCGGCATGCTCCCTAATACCGAATGGAATTCCGACCGTATCTGCTCGCTGCCCCTTTTTCCCAATATGACCGGGCAGGATGTTGACGATGTGGTTGACGCAATCAAGGAAATTCTCAAGAAATAATGCAAGCTATTAAAGAAAGGCAGACGTGGATTCGTTAGTTTCTGTTGTTATCCCGGTGTATAACGAGGAACACAACCTCGAAGAGCTGATCAGGAGGTGTCTTGACGCCTGCTCGCAGATGAAAAGGCCATTCGAGGTCATACTTGTGGACGACGGTAGCCGGGACAAATCTGCCTCGATGATCTCGGAGGCAGGCGCCAGACACGTCGGCAAGATCGTTGGCGTGCTCCTCAACAGAAACTACGGCCAGCATTCAGCCGTCATGGCAGGATTCTCCGAGTCACGGGGCGAGATCGTAGTAACGCTCGATGCCGATCTGCAGAACCCTCCGGAGGAGATACCGAGGCTCGTCGCTAAAATGGAGGGAGGCTACGACGTGGTCGCCAGCCAGCGGGAGAACCGTCACGACCCGCTTTTCCGCAAGCTCGCATCGAAGATCATCAACAGGGCTGCACAGAAGTCAACCGGTGTAAAGATGACCGATTATGGCTGCATGCTCCGCGCATATCGCCGCCATATCGTCAATGCTATGCTCCAGTGCCATGAGCGAAGCACGTTCATCCCCATCCTGGCCAACAGCTTCGCCCGCATGACGACAGAAATACCCGTCGGACACTCCGAACGCCTGAAGGGCAAGTCAAAATACAGCCTGTGGAAACTCATCAATCTGCAGTTTGACCTGTTGACGAGCATGACGACGTTCCCTCTTCGGATGCTCAGCATAATGGGTGTGGCAGTTGCCGCTCTTGGCATAGGTTTCGGTATGTTGTTGCTGATACTACGTTTGGCGTATGGGACTGAATGGGCTGCACAGGGTGTCTTTACGTTGTTCTCAATTCTCTTCATCTTCATCGGCGCTCAGTTCATAGGAATGGGGCTGCTGGGGGAGTATATTGGCCGTATCTACAGCGATGTCCGCGCCAGACCTCGCTACTTTGTGCAGCAGGTCGTCGGCAGGGAAAAAGATAAGGATGTTCCAGAGGCCAAGAAAGGTTATGATGTGATACTATGAAAGCAGTTGTTCTGGCATATCACAACATCGGCTGCATCGGCATCGAGACGCTGCTGAAGCACGGTGTTGAGATAGTTGCTATCTTCACCCACAAGGATGATCTGGCTGAGAACGTCTGGTTCAGATCAGTGGCAGAGTTGGCTGCTTCAAAAAACGTCCCCGTCTTTGCCCCTGACGACATCAACCATCCCATCTGGGTGCACAGGATACGACAGTTCAATCCCGACATCATTTTCTCGTTCTACTATCGCAACATGGTCAAGCCCGCCATTCTCGACATCCCCCCCATGGGTTGCCTGAACCTGCATGGCTCCCTCCTGCCGAAGTATCGTGGTCGCTGCCCTATTAACTGGGCGCTCATTCACGGCGAGAAAGAGACCGGCGTCACACTTCATTACATGACCCCAAGTCCCGATGACGGCGACATCGTCTGCCAGAAGAAATTCGCCATCACGGAGAACGACACGGCAAAGAGCCTCTTCGAAAAGTCCGCCGGGGCAACGGCCGCTTTGCTCGATGAGATGCTGCCCAGGTTAAAGAACGGCAATGCCCCCCGTCATCCGCAGGATCATTCGAAGGCGACCTATTTCGGAGGACGTCGCCCTGCCGACGGCGAGATAGTCTGGCAGAAGCCGGCACACGATATAAGGAATCTTATCCGCGCAGTCACCCGCCCGTACCCCGGGGCGTTCAGTTATATCGGCGAGAACAAGTACTTTTTCTGGGTGGCTTCAGCGATAAAACAACGCCGCAGCAGCAATGTTGTTCCGGGAACCATACTCTCCTCCGATCCACTGGTGATTGCCTGCAGCAAGGATGTTCTGCGTATCGATTACGGTCAGGCTGATAGCGGCATCTATATGAGCGGCGCCCAGATGGCACGTGATTTTAATCTCGTTGAGGGTCTCAAGTTCGGTCCCAGCGCCAGCCGCCGCATTGAAATGATAACGAAAAAGAGGGTGCTCATCCTCGGTGTTAATGGCTTTATAGGCAATTTCCTCAGCGAACGGCTTTTGCAAGACGGCAGGTATGAGGTTTACGGTATGGATCTCTATTCCAATCACATTCAGAATCTTCTGAACAGGCCAGGCTTTCATTTCGAGGAAGGCGACATTTCTATCCACGGCGACTGGATAGAGTATCACGTCAAAAAGTGCGACATCGTGCTGCCTCTGGTGGCTATCGCTACTCCCATCGAATATACGCGCAACCCGCTACGGGTCTTCGAGCTTGACTTCGAACAGAATCTCCGCGTCGTCAGGTACTGCGTTAAGTATAAGAAGCGCATCATCTTCCCATCGACATCTGAAGTTTACGGCATGTGCGACGACCCGAATTTCGACGAAGACAATTCCCGGCTCATCCTGGGACCCATTCGCATGCAGCGATGGATATACTCGTGCTCCAAGCAGCTTCTGGATCGTGTCATCTGGGCCTACGGGACAAAAGAGGGTCTGAGGTTCACGCTCTTCCGCCCGTTCAACTGGATAGGGCCGAAGCTTGACAGCCTCAAGAGCGCCCGTATCGGCAGCTCACGAGCCATTACGCAACTCATTCTCAACCTCCTGCAGGGCACGCCCATTCAGCTCATCGACGGCGGTCTCCAGAAACGCTGCTTTACGGACGTCTCAGATGGCATCGATGCCCTCTTCCGCATTATAGAGAACAAGGAGCACAACTGCGACGGACGCATAATTAACATAGGTAACCCGGAGAACGAGGCGAGCATCAGGGAGCTTGCAGAAATGCTACTTGAAAAATTCAAGAAGCACCCGCTGCGGGCAAAGTTCCCGCCGTTCGCCGGTTTTCGTATCATCGAAAGCGGCTCGTACTACGGAGACGGGTATCAAGATATGCAGCACCGCAAACCTAGCATCAGGAATGCCAGGAAACTTCTCGGCTGGAACCCCGTCGTAATGCTTAATGATTCCGTCGGGAAGACGCTGGATTTCTTCATCAGGGAATACGTTGAATCGGGTGAGATAGAGATGGACAATGGCGACTGAGGTGGATGCCCGGAACGAGCGGACTGCCATGTTGCCCTGGAGATGGATGTGACGATAAAAGTTGGTCTCAGAATTGATGTTGACACGCTCCGGGGGACGCTTCTCGGCGTCCCGGCTCTCTGCAGACTCTTTAATGAGCACACAGTAAAGGCATCGTTCTTCTTCTCTGTCGGCCCGGACAATATGGGGCGTCATCTCTGGCGACTGCTCAGACCCGTATTTTTTTGGAAGATGCTGCGAACGAGAGCTGCGAGCCTTTATGGCTGGAATATCATCTTCAGGGGTACCTTCTGGCCAGGCCCAATCATCGGAAAGAAGCTGTCTTCCCAGATTCGCCTCGCCGCACGGGGCGGCCACGAAATAGGTCTGCACGCATGGGACCATCAGGCATGGCAGGCACACATCGATACCATGTCTGAGGAGGATGTCCGTCTTGTCCTCCGGAAGGGATTCGACATGCTTGCCGGCATAACAGGCGCTCCGCCGACCTGCTCGGCCGTACCGGGGTGGAAATGCACGGATGGCGTCCTGCTGGCAAAGGCGGAATTCCCATTTGTGTATAACAGCGACTGCCGGGGCAGCAGCATCTTCCGGCCTGTCGTGGGTGGTAAAACTCTCTTGCAGCCGCAAATACCCGTTACGCTGCCTACCTATGACGAGACCATTGGCAGGAACGGCGTCACTCCGGCCAACTATAACGAGTTCATCCTTTCACAGGTCAAACCCGGCGGCCTGAATGTCCTGACCATACATGCCGAGGCCGAAGGCATCGCCTGCGTCACGTTGTTCGCGAACTTTCTCAAGGCTGCTAAAAAACGGGATATATCGTTCGTTCCGCTTGGTGAGCTTCTCAGGGATGCGGGGCATATTGTTTCCGGAAGGATAACCAAGACTACTTTCCCTGGCCGTGAAGGTTGGGTCTCTTTTCAGGGTGATATCTGTAACAAGGAAGGCCTGCTATGACCGGAGACAGTGGGACATGGGTCAAGTAAAAATCGCGCACCGATAATTGCCCTCCTCTTTGTGTCAGTCTACAGAGTAACGCATAGCCATAAAAACTCTTTGCAAATCAAGGAGAGTAAACGATGGCATATGGCAATAGATTTGTAAAGTCTGCATACCGTCATTAACCACACGAGAGCGGGATGTTTGTTTTTCAGGGGAATTGAAAAAGTATTAAGATAAAAGGGTCTTCTAAGTTTTGTGTGGGTAAACTTTCATAATTCTGGCAAGAAAGACGATAGTATTTTCAGTTTTAGATATTCACGATCTTTAATACCATAGGCTCCGCGTTGAATAACACGGACTTTGTTATTGATACCTTCAACCAGTCCAGGAGAGACCTTATTGCTGGGATTACAGTAACTCACGATACTGTCTCAGTGTCGTTCAATCATTTTTACAGATTGGTGAAATGATTTAAGCCTTGACCATCGAAGCTGGGATTTCCCGTTGGTAAAAGAATCTTTCAGCGTTGCCGGAGCCTTTGTAATCCCAGAGCTTACCAAAGGATTCTTTCAAGCGGTAAGCCCTGTAGTTACGTTTATTGGCTTTGAAAAGCAGCTTTAATGCCCGCTTGCCCTTTATATCCAAATTGGCTTTGTGTGACAGAAGCGTATACTTCTGTCCCTTGATAAATATTCGTTCTTTCTCACTTACACGGCGATATTCCTGTTTACGGACTGTGTCCATAGCGTCACCGAGATGGCGAAGGATATGAAAAAGGATATGAAATTTGTCGTAGATGATTTGAGCATGGGGAATGTGCTTGAGAGTGGATTTCCTAAAAGGCTTCCCCATGTCCATGATGACAAGGGAAATGTTTTTCTTTTGACTCTCAGAAAGCGTATTATAAAACAAATCCAGGTCTTCTTCTCTACGGCCCTCACCGTCTATCCATAGGGGGCATCCTTTGTCTAAATCACTGACACAGGTCATATGGGTGTGTCCCTTACGGATAGAAATCTCATCTATTCCTATGGCTCTTAGTTTGGTAATTTTGTCAAAACGACTAACAAGCTCGTTCATGTAGTTTATTTCTATTTGCCTGACTTGATACCAGCTAAGCCGTTCTAGCTTCGCTACTTGTTTTACCGTAAGTTCACGACAAAGTCTGCTTTTTTTGACGGCGTACCAGTTTGATGACCCGCGCATAGGGATCACCATAAACGCCGGTTAATTTACTTCGTGCTCGAAATCCATGATGGGAATATAATCCTGATAAGGTTTCTCAGGTTTTCATGAACTGCAGGCGTGGGTAGGACAGCGGTCTGAAGGAATACACAAACTCGATCGCAATAATCTTCCCTCTACGTACCGGATTTTGCGCAAAGCAGAGGCCGGATCTTCTCTAGTTACGAGTGAGCAGAATTTCAAATCTCTTCTGAAGAGTAAAGAATCTATTCCAAGCGAAATCCCAGGGTTGACCACGAAAAGATGATGCTGTTTCGTCTTGCAGGGAAAACATTATCGGATGCCAGCTTTCAGCAAGCGCCAAATGCGTTGGTGCCAAAATGATAAAACGCCAGTGAAGATCGGTATTTTTGAGCAGTGTTATTTGATGAGAAAATTGAGCGTCTTTTGTCCGTGCTCTCGAGGTGTCATCCCGCATGTTTTTTAGCGGGAATCCAGCGAGTCCTGAACTTCCCGGATTCCCGCTAAAACTGTTTACGTATAACAAAAACCGTACAGGTAAATTTTAACCGGACAGCGCTGGATATTTTGGGAATTATTTCAAAATGTCTTTTAAAATATTACCAATAGGTGATTCTTTTCGTTTCTGATCTTTGTCTCCGCTCGGTTGATCTTTGCCTCCTTTTTCAGAACGCCCTATCTTTTCACCCAATTTTTCCAATTCCTTTCTGCCGTAATATTTAGCCGTGGCACTGGTTACATAGGGAATGTCGAGAATAGGGGTAGGTTTACTGAGACTTCCGATGATCGTAAACGGCAGAATCATGCGCTTTTCCGGGTTAAGAATGGCATTGAGTGGTTCCGCTTTTTTTGTCAGCCTTGCAGAATATTCCTGGGAGAGAACAAGTTTGCCCTTGAGGTCTAATTTATCAGATGCGTAGTTAATTAAACCGTTTATGAATGCATCCGAACTTGTTATTTCGACCGTATGAATATTGTGTAAGGCGACTGTTTTTAAATTTATTTTATTATTGGCCATAGAAAAATCCCCATCCATGGAATCGAACCGCGTAATCTTTTGTTTAGCCAATTCGCTGTCTTCTGTTTCCAGGAACGTGGATATCCCCTTGATCCCGGAAAGAGATTCCAGAATGGTATCCACCAGGTTTACATTCATAATTTCTCCCTGATCAATCTGGAACGATCCGGTGACATTCAGGGCGCCTTTTTGGTTGTTGTCTCCCGAGTTATCTGCTGAAAAAGCTCCGGAAAATGTTCCTTTAAACAAATTCTTGTATTGAGTAAATTTATCAACGGCTTCTGCCAGATTGATATTTTTAACTACCGGTTTCACACTCCATTGCATTTTCTTTGTCTCCACAGTACCATTCATGGAAATGTCCCCATCCAGGGTGTGAACATGAAACTCTCGTATACCAAGAATGTCGTTCTGGTAGTCAAATTGTGCCTGCATCTTGTCAAAACTGGCGGATTGAATCTCTCCTTTTTTTACGTCGAGAGTACCGGCGCCCTTTACGGCGTCGTTCTTTTTTACTGCTTGAACTTTCAAGTCCATGTATTCAAACCTCCCCTTTTCTGGTGATGTCTCTTTGCCTTTGTCTGCAGACGGAGAAAGCTTGAATGCAAGACTTGGGGATGAGAGCTGCAGATCTGCAGCGATGTCTGCGAGGGTTCCTTTTACGGAAGTCCGAAGAATAAAATTACCATCAGGCTCGTATTCCTTTATGGCGGGAATCAGTGTTTCCCAGCCTTTCAGAGATGTTTCTTCTGTTTCAAACAAAAGATCGATTTGCGGGTTGTTAAAACCACGAACTTCTCCGGAGCCGGTAAGGGATAGGGTGTGCAGTGTGATGGTGCTGGGATCTAATTGAATATTCTCTCCGGTCTTCCTGGCCTTTATGGAAATTTGGCACGGGACAAGTCTCGGTTTGCGGAATGATTCCCCATACGCAATATCAATGCCCTTTAAATCTATGGAACACCGGGTATCGAGATCGTCGATATTTCCCTTTGAAACTATTTCCATGCCCAACAAACCTGAAAAACTTGTATCCTTTGGCAATATTTCCGTAATTGCAGGGTATAAAGTGACGATCCGGCCCGCATTAAGATCCTTTGTCCGAAGGGTAATGTCCATAAAAAGCCGTTTCGTGTCTATAGTTTTGCCCAGGGGACCCATGGTGCCGCGTATCATGAAATTTTGTTCCATTCCGTCCGGCAGACGGGCAGCCATATAGAAGTGGATCGGATTGTCCACTGACACATCGGTAAGTTTCATGTCCAACTGGTCTATCGTGGTTGTGGTAGAAGTTCCCTGCTGGGTAAATTTATCGACAAAATCGATTTTGCCATGATGCAAAGTCAATGTAGACACTGCAAGTCCTGCCAAAAGGGCGCCATCGCCTTTTCTCTGCGTAGTGCCGGTGTTTACAGGCTCCTCGGGTTTTTTGGTTTGCGCGCCCATCAGGTCATTGAAATTAAATTCTCCTTGTGCGTTTTTTATCAGTTGTATGGCCGGTCTATCCAGAATCAATTCCTTGATCTGAATTTCTTTTCTTAAGAGAGGGAGTAATTTTACTTTTATTCTCAGATGTCACATGTTCAGAAAATCGCCCTTCCCAAATTCCGGATTTTCTGCAATTCTGAGTTCATCAATCTCTGCTCCCAACCCTTTCATTATGGTAAGTTTTATGCCGGCAAAATCAAAATCTCTTGCGAGATATGGTCTCGCGAGCTCGATGATTTTTCCCTTATGCTTGTTTAAATCGATGACGAACGGGGCGATTGCGGCACCTGCAAAAAGAATAAAAATTACACTCAAAACTATAATAATAATTTTTTTCATGCTTTGCATCCTTTATAGATTTCCATTACGCTTATATGGCTTTTGTTAAGTATATACATCGATGTGATGTAGAGCAGTATAGCAAAAGCAAGGCATGTTATCAAGAAAAACGGAATCTTCTCTACAAAATGATTGACTGTGCCGGGAGTTTTTTTGTATAGTCAGTGTAATTTCGTAGATATAACTTAAGAGCGATTCACCTATTGTCCTTTTGCTATACCCGTTTATTCATGAGGAGGTTTTGTTATGTTTAAATGTAGATTTTTAGCATTACTTATCACGCTGATGCTTTTCGTTAGCTGTTCAACAGTGCCAATAACAGGGAGAAAGCAAGTCTCTTTTATACCACAGAACCAGCTTGTTGCTTCCAGTATCGATGCGTATAATCAGCTATTATCTCAATCAAAGCTTTCTACAGACACGGCAAAGAAGCAGATGGTAGTCGATGTTGGTACTAAAATAGCATCATCGGCGGAGCAGTTTATGCGTGAAAACGGGATGGAAAAAGAGATTGAAACGTATCATTGGGAGTTTAACCTCATTGAGGATGATAAAACGATAAATGCCTTTTGCATGCCGGGGGGAAAAATTGCCGTCTATACCGGTATTCTTCCGGTTACTCAGGATGAAAATGGCCTGGCAGTTGTACTGGGTCATGAGGTAGCGCATGCACTAGCCAACCACGGGGGCGAAAGGATGAGTCAGATGATGCTTGCGCAACTGGGGGCAACCTCTCTGTCCGTGGCGCTCAGCAGCCAACCTGCGCTGGCCAAGGATCTGATAATGCAGGCATATGGGGTGGGAGCAAATGTGGGTGTTCTTTTGCCGTACAGTCGCCGTCATGAACTGGAGGCAGATCGTATAGGCCTTATCCTTATGGCGAGAGGCGGCTATGATCCCAGGACGGCTATTCCATTCTGGCAAAGAATGAATAATGTGGGCGGGGAAAGGCCTCCTGAATTTTTATCCACTCACCCGACGCCGGAGAAAAGAATCGAGGATATTCAAAAAGAAATTCCTGAAGCGATGAAATATTATAAACAATTCTAACTATGTGGTAAGACCAAGCCGCTGAGATTATTTGCCTGCAGTGTTGGAGGATACCGAGTAATTTCTCTGCGGAAAAACTAGTTCGCCGCTAAATACCTCCGTTGCGGAGCCGGTCATATAAACGTTATTGTCCTCTAGCCATTCCAGGTTCAGGTCTCCGCCCGGTAAATGTACAAGGATGTCTCGATCCGTCTTTTTATTAAGCACACCTGCAACACAAACCGCAGAGGCACCGGTTCCACAGGCCATGGTCATTCCCGAACCACGCTCCCAGGTCTTCATCGTAACCTCCTTGCGGTTGTGGATCCGGACAAAGTGGACATTCGTCCGTTCCGGGAATATCTGATGGCGCTCAATTTCCGGGCCACATTTTGAAATGTCAATCCCATCGAGATCGTCAACAAAGATAATACAATGAGGGTTTCCCATAGAGACACACGTAATCCGGAATGACTCGTCCCCGTTGACGGTCAGGATTTCATTAATCACCGGCGTTTCACTGCCAAGCATGGGGATTTCTGATCGCAAGAGTCCTGGTTTTCCCATATTGACACGGGCCTTAGACACCCATCCATTTTCTGTAAAAA
>WBZO01005054.1_pt1 | contig 13694 bp, 11 predicted proteins | sample 5204261 | NCBI WGS metagenome assembly WBZO01 (sample SAMN12412400, study PRJNA552823) | activated sludge metagenome | isolation source: activated sludge from anammox sidestream of wastewater treatment plant... | place: USA: North Carolina | collected 2017-09
CATCGCGAAGAAGCGCCCGCTCGTGCGCCGCGTACTCATGTACCTCATCGGCATCACCGCCGGCCCGGTGCTGGTCGGTGCCGGCATCGTGGTGATCCGCTGGGTCATCACCACGTCGATCTCCGCGGCCGCGATCGACGCCGCCGACGTCTCGACCATCGTCCAGGTCGCGGCCTACCTCATCTCGGTGCTGGGCTTCACGCTGCTGTACGTGCTCGCTCCCGCGCGCAAGGTACGTTGGCTGCACGGCTTCATCGGCGGGATCGTCGCTGCCGTCGCCTTCGAGATCACGCGGGTCGGCTTCGCCTACTACGTCGCCCACTCACCGAGCTACGAGATCCTGTACGGCGCGCTTGCCGCCGTCCCGATCTTCATGCTCTGGGTGTACGTGTTCTGGCTCATCGTGCTGGCCGGTGCCGCGGTGACGGCGGCGCTTGCCGAATAGGTCGACGCAGCGCGGCATCCGGTTGCGACCGCCAACGCTTACACGCTACATTTCATCCGTTTCCGACTCGGGAGTCCTACAACGTGTGGTCCTTAATCGAGGCTGCGGGCTGGCCGATCTGGCCGCTGATCGTGGCGTCCGTCATCGCTGTTGCATTGATCATCGAACGGCTTTGGTCATTGCGTACGGGGGCGGTGGCGCCTCCCGGCATGGTCGATCGCGTGCTTGCCGACTACCGCAATACCGGGGCAACACCAGAACTCCTCGCCAAGACCGCAGCGCAGGGTCCGCTCGGCCGCATCCTCGCGGCGGGGCTTGCCAACGCGAAGGCGCCACGCCCGGTGATGAAGGAGGCCATCGAGGAGGTGGGGCGCGTCGTCACGCACGACCTCGATCGCTTCCTCACCACACTCGGCACGATCGCGGCGATGGCGCCGCTCCTGGGCCTCCTCGGCACGGTCATCGGGATGATCGAGATCTTCGGCTCGCAGACGTCGTCCGGATCCAATCCGATCCAGCTCGCGCACGGCATTTCCATCGCGCTGTACAACACGGCGATGGGCATCATCGTGGCGGTGCCGGCGCTCATCTTCTACCGCCACTTCCGCGCCAAGGTCGACGCGTTCGTCGTCGAGATGGAGCAGCAGGCGATCAAGCTCGTCGATCTCGCGCACGGCGAGCGGACCTGAGCGGGGTGGCGCGATGAACCTGCGCAGCTCGCGGCAGCGCGAGGATCCGGAGATCAACTTCGTACCGTTGATCGACGTCCTCCTCGTCATCCTCATCTTCCTCATGGTCACCACCACGTATCAGCGCGTGGCCGAATTGCAGATCACGTTACCCGAGGCGGACGCCGATGCGGCGAAGCAGCGACCGAAAGAGATCAACGTCGGTATCGATGCGCAGGGCCGCTACGTCATCGACCGCAACGTGTTCACCTTCACCACCGTGGGCGCGCTCGCCGACATGCTGAAGCGCAGCGCAGGGGATGCGAAGGAGCCCGTCATCATCATCAACGCCGACGCCAATGCGACGCATCAGTCGGTGATCCACGTGATGGAAGCAGCGCGCCAGGCGGGCCTCGTGTCGATCACCTTCGCCACGCAGTCGCCGGCGAAGTAGCACGGCGGGCGAGGTTTCGGTCGCGCCCGCGCCGGCCGCACCGATCGCGTCGATTCGCGATGTCGACCGCACCGGCTCACGGCTTCGCGGCACGCCTCGTCGCCGATTGGTACGCGCCGCGGCTCACACCCCTGACCGCCGCGCTGGTGCCGCTGTCGTGGCTGTTCGCCGCGGGTGCGGCGCTGCGCCGTGCGCAGTACCGCCGCGGCTGGCGCCGGGTCGAGCGCCTGCCCGTGCCGGTGATCGTTGTCGGCAACGTCACCGTCGGCGGCTCGGGCAAGACGCCGCTGGCGGCAGCGCTCGCGCTGGCGCTGCGCGAGCGGGGGCGGACGGTGGGCCTCGTGAGCCGCGGTTACGGCGGCGACGCCCGGCGACCCTGCGCGGTGCACGCCGACAGCGATCCGGCCCGGGTCGGCGACGAGCCGCTCATCCTCGCTGCGACAGGCCTACCGGTCTACGTCGGCCGCAATCGGGCGGCGGCGGGGCGGGCGCTGCTGGCCGCGCATCCCGCGGTGGATGCGCTCGTGTGCGACGATGGCCTGCAACACTACCGCCTCGCTCGCGACGTCGAGATCGCGGTCGTCGACCAGGCACGCGGTGCCGGAAACGGGCACCTGCTGCCTGCGGGGCCGTTGCGCGAGCCGCTCACCCGCCTCGATGCGGTCGATGCCGTCGTCCGGCTCGTCTCGGGCAACGTGTCGCACGCACGCGACGGCGATGGCCGCAGCACATTCATGACGCTCGCTCCCCTGTCGTGGCGTAACCTCGTCGACCCGACCCGCATTGCAGATCCGGCGCGGTGGGTGGGTCCAGGCGTTCACGCGCTGGCCGGCATCGCGCATCCGCAGCGCTTCTTCGCCTCGCTGCGGGCGCAAGGGATCGTCGCCACCGAGCATGCCTTTGCCGACCACCACGCGTTTACCGCGGGCGATCTCGCCTTCCCCGGTGCGACGGCGATCCTGATGACGCAGAAGGACGCGGTAAAATGCTCCCGCTTCGCCGACGCCCGCTGCTGGTTCCTTCCGGTGCACGCCACCCTGGATCCCGCGCTCGTCGATCTCGTACTGGAGAAGATCGGTGGATCCCAAGCTCCTCGAGTTGCTCGTCTGTCCGGTCACCAAGGGACCGCTCGTGTACGACCGTGAACGGCAGGAGCTCGTGTCGAAATCGGCGCGGCTCGCCTATCCGATTCGCGACGGGATCCCGGTGATGCTCGAGGAGGAAGCCCGGCGCCTTGCGCCCGACGAGCACGGCGGATAGGCCCGCATGCCTCGCGCGCGGATCGCTGCCGACACGGTCGCGTTCACCGTCCTCATCCCGGCGCGCTACGCGTCGACCCGGCTGCCCGGCAAGCCGCTCGCGGACATCGCCGGCAAGCCGATGGTCGTGCGGGTGGCCGAGCGCGCACGCCAGAGTGGCGCACAGCGCGTGGTGGTGGCCACCGACGATGCGCGGGTGTGCGCCGCCGCCGCGGCGCATGGCGTCGACACGATCATGACGCGCGCCGATCACCCGACCGGCACCGATCGCCTGGCCGAAGCGGCGGCCGCGCTGGGGCTGGGCGACGATGCGATCGTCGTCAACGTGCAGGGTGACGAGCCACTGCTCGATCCCGTCCTCATTCGCCGAATGGCGACGCTCCTCACCGAGCAGCCGACCGCGGCGATCACCACGGCCTGTCACCCGCTCCACGAGATCGCCGAGGCGTTCAACCACAACGTAGTGAAGGTCGTGCTCGACGCGCGCGGCTTCGCGCTCTATTTCAGTCGGGCGACGATCCCCTGGGCCCGCGACGATTTCGCGACGTTGCGCACGCGGTTGCCGCGCGGCCTGCCGATCTTTCGCCACTACGGACTTTATGCATACCGCGCGAGTTTCCTGCGCGCGTACCCCGGCCTCGCGGTGTCGCCGATCGAAACCTTCGAGGCGCTCGAGCAACTGCGCGCCCTGTGGCACGGCTACCGGATCGCCGTCGAGATCACACACGGCACGCCGACCCCCGGGATCGACACGCCGGAGGACCTCGCCCGCGTGCGCGCACTCTACGCCGCGGAGCGCGGCCCGAAGGCGGCGCGTTCGGGTTTGCCATAATGGCGTTCACCCGGCCGCTCGCGGCACCGTGTTGCGCCACTCCGGGTGCCGCCACGACACGAGGATCACCGTCATGCGACTCATCCTCCTGGGCCCGCCCGGTGCAGGCAAGGGCACTCAGGCCAACTTCATTACGGAAGCCTTCGGCATCCCGCAGATCTCCACGGGCGACATGCTGCGCGCGGCGGTGAAGGCGAGGACGCCGATCGGCATCGCCGCCAAGGAGATCATGGATAGCGGTGCGCTCGTGTCCGACGAGATCATCGTGACCCTCGTCAAGGAGCGGCTGCGCACACGCGATTGCGCCAACGGCTACCTCTTCGACGGCTTCCCGCGCACGATCGTGCAGGCAGAGGCGATGCGGGCGGCGGCCGTTCGCATCGATTACGTGCTGGAGATCGACGTCCCCGATTCGGCGATCATCGAGCGCATGGGCGGGCGGCGCGTGCACGTCGCCTCCGGGCGCACGTATCACGTGAAGTTCAATCCCCCCAAGGTCGCGGGCCGCGACGACGTGACGGGCGAGGCGTTGATCCAGCGCGACGACGACCGGGAAGACACCGTGCGCAAGCGCCTTGCCGTGTATCACGCGCAGACCGAGCCGCTCGTGGCCTACTATAAGGCGTGGGGTGCGACCGGCGACGCGGCCGCGCCCCGGTATCGCCGGATCGACGGGTCCGCGCGTGTCGACGTCGTGCGCGACGCAGCGCTGGCCGCGCTGCGCTCGTGATCGTCGACCGCGCTGGCCGCCGGGCGACAGCGTCAGCGCACGGAGATCGCCCCTCCTTTTTTCGACCGAGTCCGCCATGCCCAAGCCCAAGCCCCGCAATGCCTTCTACGCGCAATCCGGCGGTGTCACCGCCGTCATCAATGCGAGTGCCGCGGGGGTCATCCAGACCGCGCGTCGGTACCGGACGCGCATCGGCAAGGTCTACGCCGGGCGCAACGGCATCATCGGCGCGCTCACGGAGGACCTGATCGACACCAGTCGCGAATCGGCGCGGGCGATCACCCAGTTGCGCTACACGCCGGCGGGCGCGTTCGGGTCGTGCCGCTACAAGCTGAAGGGACTCGACGAGAATCGCGCTCAGTACGAACGGCTGCTCGAGGTCTTTCGCGCGCACGACATCGGCTACTTCTTCTACAACGGCGGCAACGACTCCGCCGACACCTGCCTCAAGGTGTCGCAGATCGCGGAGACCATGGGCTATCCGCTGCAGGCGGTGCATGTGCCGAAGACGGTCGACAACGATCTCGCCGTCACCGACAACTGTCCGGGCTTCGGGTCGGTCGCGAAGTACGTCGCCACCTCGATGCGCGAGGCGGCGTTCGACGTCGCGTCGATGGCGAAGACGTCGACCAAGGTGTTCGTGCTCGAGGTGATGGGTCGCCACGCGGGCTGGATCACCGCCGCGGTCGGCATGGCCGACAGCGCGGACACGCCGATTCCCATCGTGCTGCTCTTTCCCGAGGTCGCCTTCGACGAGGCGAAGTTCATCGCGCGCGTCGACGCCAAGGTGAAGGAGTGGGGCTATTGCTGCATCGGCGTCTCGGAAGGGTTGCGCGGCGCCGACGGCAAGCTCATGGCCGAGGCCGGAACGACCGATGCCTTCGGTCACGCGCAGCTGGGTGGCATCGGTCCGCAGATCGCGGCGCTCGTCAAGGCGCGGCTCGGCTACAAGTACCACTGGGCGGTCGCCGATTACCTGCAGCGGGCCGCGCGGCATCTCGCATCGAAGACCGACGTGCTGCAGGCGTATGCGGTCGGGAAGGCCGCGGTGGAGATGGCGCTGGCCGGTCGCAACGCGGTCATGCCGGCGATCACCCGCGTGTCCGACCGGCCGTACCGCTGGAAGATCACCGAGGCGCCACTTGCCAAGGTCGCCAACGTCGAGAAGAAGCTGCCGCGGGACTTCATCGACAGCGACGGATACGGCATCACGGCCAAGGCGCGCGCCTACCTGGGGCCGCTCATGGCCGGCGAGGATCCGCCACCGTTCAAGGACGGCCTGCCGCGCTACGAGCGGCTGAAGAACGTCGCGGTCGCGAAGAAACTCACCGTCCCCTTCGAGGTGTAGGCGCCGATCGCGTTCGCCCGGGCGTCCGGCCGTCGCCCGCGCGAACGGCGCCACGGGCGGTGCCACTCATCGATGGAGAGCCTCATGCCGCACACCCACGTGATCGACTACTACTTTGCGACGATCTCGCCGTGGACCTATCTCGGCCACGCACGGCTCGTCGATCTCGCGCAGCAGCATCGGGCGACGGTGCACGTCAAGCCGATCAACCTGGGCGAGGTCCTGCCGGTGTCCGGTGGCCTGCCGCTATCCAAGCGTGCGCCGCAGCGCCAGGCATACCGGCTCGTCGAGCTTGCGCGCTTTTCACGACACCTCGGCATTGCGCTCAACCTGCACCCCAAGTTTTTTCCGGCCAACGGTGACCTCGCGGCGCGCTGGATCATCGCCGCGGGCGACGTGAGCGTCGAGCAGGCGCTGGCGCTCACCGGCGCCGTGGGCCGGGCGCTGTGGCACGAGGAACGCGACATCGCCGACCAGGAGACGCTCGCCATCGTCGCGCACGGCATCGGCCTGGACGCGCAGGGCCTGTCCGATCGGGCACAGACCCCGGGCATCGCGCAGCGTTATGCCGACAACACCCGGGAGGCAATCGAGCGCGGGGTCTTCGGGGCGCCGACGTACATCGTCGATGGGGAAATGTTCTGGGGACAGGACCGATTGGACTTCGTCGCCCGGAAACTGGCAAAATAGCGCGTTTTCGCCGGCCCCCGCCGCGGCCGCCTGACGGCACCCGGGGGCCGCAAGGCACGAAATGCGGTAACCGGGGGCGCGTTTTGCCCGGTGCGAGACGAGGTGCGAGGCCAGCGGGCCGGCGCCTCACGCGCCGGCAGCGCCCGAGGACGCTCACGCGAAGGCGTCCGCCCCCGCTCACTTTCAAGCCATCTTTCAGGGAGAAACGTCAGCCATGTCCACAGGACTCGTGATCGCGCTGGTGTGCGCCATCGCCGCCATCGTCATCGGTGCCGTCTGGATCAGCTCCATCCTCGCCAAGCCCGCGGGCAATGCGCGCATGCAAGAGATCGCCGCGGCGATCCAGGCGGGCGCCAAGGCGTACTTGAACCGCCAGTACGTGACGATCGGCATCGTCGGCGTGATCCTCTTCGTCATCATCTGGTGGGCATTGGGTAGTCGCACTGCCGTCGGCTTCGTGGTGGGTGCCGTTCTCTCGGGGCTCGCCGGCTACATCGGCATGAACGTCTCGGTGCGCTCGAACGTGCGTACCGCCGAGGCGGCGCGCAGCGGCCTGAACGAGGCGCTCGCGGTCGCGTTCCGCGGCGGCGCCATCACGGGCATGCTCGTGGTCGGCCTGGGACTCCTGGGCGTGGCGGGCTTCTACTGGTTCCTCACCGGCGGCAGCCACTTGTCCGGCAGCGATCTCCACCACACGATCCAGCCGCTCGTGGGTCTCGCCTTCGGCGGCTCGCTCATCTCGATCTTCGCGCGGCTGGGCGGCGGCATCTTCACCAAGGGTGCCGACGTCGGCGCCGACCTCGTGGGCAAGGTCGAGGCCGGAATCCCCGAGGACGATCCGCGCAATCCGGCGGTCATCGCCGACAACGTGGGCGACAACGTCGGCGACTGTGCCGGCATGGCGGCCGACCTCTTTGAGACGTACGCGGTGACGATCGTCGCCACGATGCTCCTGGGTGCGCTGTTGCTGCCGCAGGTCGCCGAGGCGGCGGTGCTCTACCCGCTCGTACTGGGCGGCGCGTCGATCATCGCCTCGATCATCGGCTGCTACTTCGTCAAAGCGACCCCCGGCGGCAAGATCATGAATGCGCTGTACAAGGGTCTTGCCGTCGCCGGCGTGCTCTCAGCGATCGCCTTCTGGTTCATCACCGACCGCATGACCGGTGGCTTCACCGCCGCCGATCCGACGCTGACCTCGGCGCGCCTTTTCGGCGCCGCCATGGTCGGTCTCGTGCTGACCGCGCTCATGGTCTTCATCACCGAGTACTACACGGGAACGGACTTCAAGCCGGTCAAGCACGTGGCGCAGGCGTCGACCACGGGCCACGCCACCAACATCATCGCCGGCATCGGCGTGTCGATGAAGGCGACGGCGTGGCCGGTGCTCGCGGTGTGTGTGGCGATCCTCGTCTCCTACGCATTCGCCGGGCTGTACGGCATCGCCATCGCCGCCACGGCGATGCTGTCGATGACGGGGATCATCGTCGCGCTCGACGCCTACGGCCCGATCACGGACAACGCGGGCGGCATCGCCGAGATGAGCGAGCTCCCGGACTCCGTGCGCGCCATCACCGACCCGCTCGACGCCGTCGGCAACACCACCAAGGCGGTGACGAAGGGCTACGCGATCGGCTCGGCAGGGCTTGCCGCGCTCGTGCTGTTCGCCGACTACACGCACGCGCTCGAGACGGCCAACATCGCAACGACGTTCGACCTGTCCAATCACATGGTCATCGTCGGCCTGTTCATCGGCGGTCTCGTTCCGTACCTCTTCGGCGCGATGGCCATGGAAGCGGTGGGTCGCGCGGCGGGGTCGGTCGTGGTCGAAGTGCGGCGCCAGTTTCGCGAGATCAAGGGGATCATGGAAGGCACCGGCAAGCCCGAATACGGCGCGGCGGTGGACATGCTCACCAAGGCGGCGATCAAGGAGATGATCGTGCCGTCGCTGCTGCCGGTGCTGGTGCCCGTGGTCGTCGGTCTCGCGCTCGGTCCGCAGGCATTGGGCGGGCTGCTCATGGGGACCATCATCACCGGGCTTTTCGTCGCCATCTCGATGACGACTGGCGGCGGCGCCTGGGACAACGCCAAGAAGTACATCGAGGACGGCAACTTCGGCGGCAAGGGCTCGGACGCGCACAAGGCCGCGGTCACCGGCGACACGGTCGGCGACCCGTACAAGGACACCGCCGGCCCGGCGGTCAATCCGCTCATCAAGATCATCAACATCGTCGCGCTCATGATCGTGCCGCTGCTCGCCACGTGGCACGGGGGTACGGGTGACGCGAAGTCCGCGGCGCCTGCGGCCAAGGTCGCGGCGGCCCCGGCTGCGGTGGCACCCGCGGCGTCGGCGCCTGCCACCCCTGCCGCCGGAGCGGTCGCCCCGGTGCTCGCCATCGGCATCGTCAAGCTCTACTTCGACACCGGCAAGACCGAGTTGCCGGGCGACGCCGCGGGCAAGCTCGCAGCACTCGTCGACAAGGCGAAGGCGTCGACGGAAAAAGTGCAAATCTCGGGCTATCACGACGCGACGGGGAACCTCGAGCAGAACCAGGAACTCGCAAAGCAGCGGGCCGCGGCGGTGCGCGACTACCTGAAGGCGCAGGGGTTGGCCGAAGAGCGTATCGAGATGGTGAAGCCGGTCGTCACCGAAGGGTCGGGTAACGACGCCGAAGCGCGCCGCGTGGAGATCGTGCTGGTGCCGTAAGGCGTTAGCACGACGCGCTCTTCCCGGAAGGGCAGCGAGCACTCGCTGCCCTTCGTGCTTTGGGGGTATCGGCGCACCGCGATGCCGCGCTTCGTGGAATAATCCGCGCGCCGTTGCTGTTGTCACTCCGGCGTCGCGGCTGATCGCGACCCATCCCGCCATCCCCCAGGAGGACTTCGATGAAGCCCGTCGTACCCGTCGTGACCGCGTTGGCCGTGGCCGGCGCATTCTCCGCCGTCGTTGCAGCGCAGACCCCCGCCGAGCGGGCGATCAAGTACCGTCAGGCCGCGCTGTCGACGATGGGCTTCCACTTCTTCGGCATCCTGGCGCCGATGGCGAAGGGCGAGCGCCCGTACGACGCGCAGGTCGCCGCACGCAGTGCGAAGTTCGTCGCTGAACTCTCCGAAATGCCGTGGCACGACGGCTTTCCCGCGGGCTCGGAGGCCGGCGCGCCGACCAAGGCGAAGCCGGAGATCTGGAAGGACAAGGCGAAGTTCGAGAAGCTCGCGCAGGCGATGCAGGCGGAAGCAGTCAAGCTCCCCCAGGCTGCCGGCACCGACCTCGCAACGATGCGCACGCAGGTGCAGGCCACCGCCAAGGCCTGCACGAACTGCCACGACGAGTTTCGCGCGCGTTGATCGGGCGCGCCGCGCGAGACGAGGGCCGGGTCGATCCCCGGCCTTCGTCGTTTCAGCCCGCCACGGGCGTCTTGCGCACGATCCACGCCACGATCGTGGCGCACAGGATGAGGAGTGCGATCGCCTTCACCGACGAAGCACGCGCCGCCTCCGGCGAGCCGAATCCCGCGGGGAGGTGCTTCTTGCCCACGACCATCGGGCGGATCAGGTTCTCGCGGAACGCGACGAGATAGACGAACACGGCGACGATGTGCGCGACGGCAAGCCCCACGACGATCCACGCGAGGCGCCGGTGCAGCGACGACAGGGCATCCGACGTCTCCTTGGCGACGGTCTTTGCGAGCGGGCCGTCCCAGAACACGTCGTCGTTCGCATAAAGCCCGAGGCTCGCCTGCACGAGCATCGTAACGAGCAGCGCCACGACCATCCAGCCGCCCACCGGATTGTGCGTGACGTGGACCTCGTGCGGCGGCTCGAGGCGCGATCGCACGTAGCGCAGCGCAGCGCGCGGTCCCCTCAGGAAGGCGGTGAAGCGCGCGTTACCGCTCCCGACGAAGCCCCAGGCGATGCGGAAGAGCACGAGCGCGAGAAGCACCTCGCCCAGCCGCATGTGCCAGGCCATCGCGTCGCCCTTGCGTAGCCCGGTGACCACCAGCCCCGTAAGGCAGACCACCATCGCCCAGTGCACAACGCGCACCGGCCAGTCCCAGACGGGCGTCGCCACGGGGTCGATGGTGCGGATGCGTGATGCGTTCGACGAATCGCTCATGGGGAACCGCTCCGGGGAACGAAGGCGGCCATCCACCCGATTGCCGCCAGCGCGTTCGAGTATAGCTGCGCGTGGCCGCGTGTCGGGTGCGCTGCGGCGTGATTCCTGCGTGTGCAGTGCCGCACCGGATGGGCATCACCCGTTGTGCGGGCGCAGGCCCACGCCGTCACGCCATGACGACGCGGCCGATGCGCGTCCCGGCTATCATTGCGGCGCCCGCGGCGCGCCACGGGCGCCCGCGTCCGTCCGAGGAACTCCCGCATGACCACGAATCGACATTCCTGCGCCGACATCCTCGCCGGCCGCGCCCCGGCCGATACCACCGTCACGGTGTGCGGCTGGGTGCGCACACGCCGCGACTCGAAGGCGGGGTTCTCGTTCGTGCACGTCTCCGACGGCTCGGGCTTTCACCCCGTGCAGGTCGTCGCCCCGCAGGCGCTGCCGAACTACGCGAGCGAGGTGCTGCATCTCACCGCGGGCTGTGCGATCGAGGCGACGGGCCGCATCGTGCCGTCGCCCGCGAAGGGGCAGCCCTTCGAGATGCAGGCCGACAGCGTGCGCGTGGTGGGCTGGGTCGACGATCCCGACACCTACCCCATCCAGCCGAAGCCGCACTCGCTCGAGTTCCTGCGCGAGGTCGCGCACCTGCGGCCGCGCACCAACGTGATCGGCGCCGTGACGCGCGTGCGGCACACGATCGCCAAGGCGACCCACGCGTTCTTCGATCGCGAGGGGTTCGTGTGGGTCAACACCCCGATCATCACGGCCTCCGATGCCGAAGGCGCGGGGGCGCTGTTTCGCGTCTCGACGCTCGACGTCGAGAACCTGCCGCGCACGCCCGAGGGCAAGGTCGACTTCGCCCAGGACTTCTTCGGGCGCGAGGCGTACCTCACCGTCTCCGGGCAGCTCAACGTCGAGACCTACTGCCTTGCGCTGTCCAAGGTCTACACCTTCGGCCCCACGTTCCGCGCCGAGAACTCGAACACCAGCCGGCATCTCGCCGAGTTCTGGATGATCGAGCCGGAGATCGCCTTTGCCGACCTCGCCGACGATGCGACGCTGGCCGAGGGCCTCCTCAAGCATGTGCTTCGCGCCGTGCTCGACGAGCGCGGCGACGACATGGCGTTCTTCGACGAGCGCATCGAGAAGGGCATCGTGCAAAAACTCACCGGCATCGTCGAGGGCGAGTTCGTGCGCATGGACTACACCGAGGCGATCGCGATCCTCACGCGGGCGAAGCAGAAATTCGAGTATCCCGTGGCGTGGGGCATCGACCTGCAGTCCGAGCACGAGCGCTATCTCACCGAGCAGCACGTCGGACGCCCGGTGATCGTGATGAACTATCCGAAGGCGATCAAGGCATTCTACATGCGGGTCAACGACGACGAACGCACGGTGGCGGCGATGGACGTGCTGGCGCCAGGCATCGGCGAGATCATCGGCGGCAGCCAGCGCGAGGAACGCCTCGCCGTGCTCGATACGCGCATGCGCGAGACGGGGCTCGATCCGGCGCACTACGCGTGGTACCGCGACCTGCGCCGCTATGGCACGGTGCCGCACGCGGGCTTTGGACTGGGTTTCGAGCGCACCGTTGCCTACGTCACCGGCCTTGCCAACGTGCGCGACGTGATCCCGTTCCCACGCACCCCGGGGAACGCGCGCTACTGACATGGCGCACGGCGCGGACAGCGTGGACCGGCGCGGTTATCGCCTGCCGCGCGCGCTCGCGACCGTTGCGTTCGCGACGGTTGCCTTGGTCACCGCGTCCCGCGCGCAGCCCGCGCCGGAAGCGGCGTCGGATCGCATCGAGAAGCAGGCGGTCACCACGCAGCGCTGGATGGTCGCCGCCGCCAATCCGCTCGCCGCGAAGGCGGGCGACCGCATCCTCGCTGCCGGCGGCAATGCGATCGACGCCGTGGTTGCGGTGCAGATGGTGCTGGGGTTGGTCGAGCCGCAGTCGTCAGGCATCGGCGGCGGCGCCTTCCTTCTCGTGCACGATGCGAAGCGCGGCCGGCTCGTCGCCTGGGACGGCCGCGAGACGGCGCCGGCCGCGGCGATGCCGGATCGCTTCCTGCGCGACGGCAAGCCGCTTCCCTTCTTCGAAGCCGTCGTCGGCGGCCGGTCGGTCGGCGTGCCGGGCGTGCTGCGTATGCTCGAGGCGGCGCATCGCAAGCACGGGCGGCTCACCTGGTCGCGACTTTTCGACGACGCGATCGCGCTCGCCGAGCAAGGATTCGCGGTGTCGCCGCGGCTGCATCAGCTCCTCGCGCACGAGCGCCACTTGACGCAGCCGCGCAGTCGCGCCTACTTCCACGACGCCGACGGCCGCCCGTTGCCGGTGGGTGCGATCCTGAAGAATCCCGCGTACGCGCGCACCTTGCGCGCGGTGGCCGCTGGCGGCGCCGACGCGTTCTACACGGGCCCGATCGCGCAGGACATCGTCGACACGGTCACCCACGCCGCCAATCCTGGCGATTTGACGCTTGCCGACCTCGCCGGCTACCGTGCCATCGAACGCACACCGCTGTGCGACCGCTATCGCCGCTATCGCATCTGCGGGATGCCGCTGCCGTCGTCGGGCACGATCACGATCCTGCAGATGCTGAAGATGCTCGAACCCTACGACGTGGCGGCGATGGGGCCGGCGTCCTTCTGGAGCGTGCACTTCGTGAGCGAGGCCGGTCGCCTCGCCTTCGCCGATCGCGCGGTGTACGCGGCCGATCCCGCGTTCTACCGCGCGCCGACGTGGCTCCTCGACGCTGCATACCTGCGCGAACGTTCGCGGCTCATCCGCACCGGTTCGAGCCTGGGCAAGGCGCAGCCCGGGGAGCCGCCGCGACCGGCGCTCGACCGCGCGGCCTGGGGGCGCGACAACGCACTCGACCTGCCCTCGACGTCGCACGTGAGCATCGTCGATCGTGACGGCAATGCCGTCGCGATGACGACGACCATCGAGAATCAGTTCGGCAGCAGGCTCCTGACGACTGGCGGGTTCCTCCTCAATAACGAGCTGACCGATTTCTCGTTCGCGCCCGAGGACAACGGCAAACCCGTGGCCAATCGCGTGGAAGGCGGCAAGCGCCCGCGCTCGTCGATGGCCCCCACCATCGCCTACGACCGGCATGGGCGCGTCGCGATCGTCACCGGCTCACCTGGC
>WBZO01005055.1_pt1 | contig 13693 bp, 5 predicted proteins | sample 5204261 | NCBI WGS metagenome assembly WBZO01 (sample SAMN12412400, study PRJNA552823) | activated sludge metagenome | isolation source: activated sludge from anammox sidestream of wastewater treatment plant... | place: USA: North Carolina | collected 2017-09
ATTCGGCGACCGCCTCCTCGAGATGCTCGTGCGCGGACCGGAGGCGCGCGTGTGCCACCTGCAGTGCCGCACGGGCTATCCCGATCGCACGCTGCTCGAGAAGCTGCCGGGCGCGCACGTGTTCGGCTGCGACGCCTCCGAGCACGCGATCGAGCTCGCGCGCGCGAAGGCCTCGATGCTCGTGCGGAAGAACCCGGGCTCGGCGTTCGACTACCGCGTCGTCGAGGCGCTGCCGCTGCCGTTCCCCGCGGCCGCGTTCTCGCACGCCTTCACGCTCCATCCGCTCGCCGCGCCGGCGGAGCGGAGGCGCCTCGTCGAGGAGCTCGCGCGCATCGTCGCGCCGCGCGGGCAGGCGCTCGTGGCGATGCCGCTGCGCGGCTCGTTCGTCGAGATCGCGGACCTGCTCCGCGAGTACGCGCTGAAGTACGAGCGCACGGACCTCTCCAACGCGGTCGAGGCGGCGGTGCAGCTCCGCCCGACCGAGGACGCGCTGGCGCGCGAGCTCGAGGCGGCCGGCTTCGAGTTCGTGGACGTCGACATGCGGCCGCGCTCGGTCAAGTTCGCCAGCGGCCGCGACCTCTTCGAGGATCCGGTGAGCCGCCTCCTCCTCCTCCCCGAGTTCGAGCTGAACCTCGCGGTCGACGACATCACGAAGCCCTTTTCGTACGTGCGCGAGACCGTCGACAAGTACTGGAGCGACGGCACGTTCGAGCTGACGGTGAACGTCGGCGTCGTCAGCGGCCGCCGCAAGGCGTGACGGAGCGGGGCGAGCTTGGCCTCTCATGGCGTGGGCGTGAGCGTTCCGTCCACCGTGAGGATCGTGTTGGCATACCCGTAGGTGCACTCGCTCGTGGAGACAGTGGTGGTGCGGCGACACGTGTTGTTCGCGTAGGCCGTCGCCATGTCCATGGAGCCATCGAGGCGAAACGGCTGATCGACCGAAGAGCGATGAGCGTGCAACGTCACGATTTCCATGTACCCCACGGTCTGCGGGGGAAACTGCGGGTCGTTCGGTGTGTTGGTGGCCGTGACGGTCAGTGACAGCACGAGCCCGCCTTGGAGTCCGTCGATGGCTCCGTAGAACTCGACCTTGCTGGGCGCGATGGTCTCGACCCGCGCGGTGGAAGAGGCGTCCGGGCAGACCGACGTGAGGGTCGCCTGGAAGGGCTGCCCCTTCGGCTGCGAGGCGAGATAGCTGTCCGGCCCCGTCGCCGGATCCGGGGTCAGCAGCTCTCCGAACGTTCCGCTCTTCGTACCCGTCCAGTAGCAGCTCGCGCCTTGGGGGTTGGGCGTCACGCTCCACGTCGCCGTCATCGACAGCGCGAGCTTGCGGGCCACGGAGGCTGCGTCCGAAGCATCGTTGGCGCCTGCATCGACGCCCTTGGGGCGGTCATCGACACACCTGCCAGCGGTGCATGTCTGATGGCCGTCGCAACGACCTTCGCAGAATCCGCAGTGGAAGTAGCTCGAAGACAAATCCACGCATCGACCACCGCAGACGGCCAGCGGCGGCGGGCAAGTGCACTCGGCCGATTTCTGGAATTCGTCGCAGCTCGCGGTCAGCGTCGGCCAGGCTTTTCCGGCGTCGGCCGCGATGGCGAGGAGGGTCATCGCCTCGAGGACGATCTCGACCTCCGGAAAGGCCGCTACGGCCGCGACCTCGGCGACCTCATCCGCGAGGCTCGCCACGTCGCATCCGCGCGCGCCCTTCTTCACGCAGTCCACGACTACGCCAACGAGCTTGGACTTCAGCATGTCGCCGAGCAACTCCCTCCCGACGGCTTTCGCGATCGCCGCGAGCGCCTGATCGCTGCAGAGCCCGCCCGGTGGGTGGCATCGAGGTTGGAACGGCACCGAGAGGGGCTGCCGGACCACTCCGAGTTGCTCCGACCGCGACCTCGTCGACGCGGCCGGAGGAGCGCCGTTCGTGGGGGCCCAGATCGCTGCGAGGTCCTGGAAGTATGGGAGATCGCCGAGCCGCCTGAGGAGGTCATCCGTCTCGGGAGAGCGCTGCGGCTCGGGGCCGAGGCCCTCCCGCCAGAGTGCCAGAGTGTTCCGCACCTGCAGGATGGTGTTGGCGTCGGCGTCGCCGAGCCGTGCACGAAGGGAGGCTTCGACGGGTCCGAGTCGTTCCGGGTGGGTCGCGGAGTCGTCGTAGAAGCGTGCGAGCACGTCGAGTGACTCGGCGATTCGTCGCGCCGACTCGTCCGAGAGCGTCGTCCCGAACTCCTCCTTCGCCGCGCTCCCGTCCGAGCACGCCCAGGCGGATAGCCCGCCGACGACGAAGAGCAGCCGCACCACGAATCGACGGATCGACGTCATGATGACCAATCGCTATCGCCCTTCGGCAGCCGCGCGCAATCAGGGACAACCCTAGGCCCCGATCTCGATCGCTTCGCCCGGGTCACTCCACGCAGCGCGCGGACTCGACGTCGACCTGCGGCTCGCGGACCTCGTCGGCCTTGCTGCCCTTCGACGCTCCCTTCACCTCGAGCACCTTGCCGGTGACCTCGACGTCGCCGGAGCACTTCGGCGGATCCTTCCAGTAGACGACGGTTTGCTCGCTGCCGCCGCCGAGATCGAAGTATGCGTCGGCCTTGCCGGGCACGCCGGTCATCAGGTGTTGCCACGGCGTGCTCGAGACGCGACCGCGCAGCGTGATCGCGGCGCCGGGCTTCGCGCCGGCCATCGTCGTCGCGCTCGGCGCGCGCGCGGGCATCGGCTCCGTCGATGTGCACGACGACGAAGCGGACAAAAGCAGAGCGGCGGCGAGAGGTGCGTGCCTCATCGCCGCCGATCCTAGGCCGAGCGGGTTACTTGCAGAAGCCGTCGATGCAGACGAGCGGCGACGCGCAGCTCTTGCCCTGCGTCGGATCGCACTCGGTGCCGAGGTTCGAGTCCGAGGCGCAGACCGAGTACGTGCCCGTCCCGGTCGTCACCGACTTGCAGACGTTGAACTTGTCCGCGCCCTTGCAGGCCTCCGCGCCCGCGTCCGCGTCGCAGCCGATGTAGCAGCTGTGGCGGAGGCAGATGCTGCCGGCCTGACAGTTGTCCTGCACGCCCTCCGTGTTGCAGGTGAAGACCGGCTTCTCGTCCGGCGTGCAGCCGCCGTCGATGCACACGAGGCCGGCGGCGCAGGTGCCCCCGGGGCCGCACGGCGCGACGCAGTGCTCGTCGACGCAGACGTTGCCGCCCGTGCACTGCGTGGAGCTCGTGCACGGCGTCGGGTTGTCCGTGCAGACGCCCTTCGCGGTGTCGCACGCGTAGCCCGTGGGGCAGGGCTTGTTCGCATCGCAGGACGGGGTGCACGAGCCGGCGACGCACTGCGAGCCGCCCGGGCACTGCGAGGCGTCCGCGCACTGGTTCTCCGGCGCGACGCAGCTGCCGGAGAGGCACTTGGACCCGGCAGGCGAGGGGCAGTCCTTGTCCGACTTGCAGGAGGACGCCGTGCCGCCGCCGCCGACCGGCACGCACGCGGGCACGCCGTTCGAGAGCTTGCAGACATAAGAGGAGGGGCAGCCCGAGGTCGAGCAGTCGCCCGCGTGGCACTTGTTGTCCGCGCCGCAGCTCGAGCCCGGCGCGCAGTCGCTCGGCTTCGCGCACGTGGTGCCGCCGCTCGGTCCCGGGGGCTGCCCGTCGGTCAGCTTGCAGCGCTTGTCGCTGGTGCACGAGTATCCGCTCGGGCAGTCGAGGGTCGAGTTGCAGACCCAGGCCACGCACGCGCCCGAGTAGTAGGAGTCCGGGCAGTCGTAGCAGTCGCCGCCCACGCAGACCCGGTGATCGCGGTCGTCGGGGTAGATCGGACAGCCTCCGAGGACGGCGACCCCCAGCCCGAGGAGAACCAAGCAGACGGCGCGCTTCATCATCGGCTCCGAGCGTAGCAACGGGCATGCCCCAGACAAGACGCGTCGGAGAGGGCCGAAAACCCGGATCCTCTGCCGGGCCGTGCACCGGCGTTCACGTCGCCTGTGGACGTTGCGTCATGAGGAGAGGTCGCGCTCGGTCGCGACCCGGCCCGAAAATCTGCGGAATCGAACCTCGTATCCGCCGCTCGTCGCGGCGTGATACCGTGGGTGAAGGTCGCCAAGCCTAGTCTTCGATGGACGTCCGGTGCGAGCGCTGTAACACGGAGTACGAGTTCGACGACGCGCTCGTGAGCGGTCGCGGCACGACGGTCAAGTGCACCAACTGCGGGCACAAATTCAAGATTCGTCGGAGTGACGGCGACTACAGCGAAGACTTCTGGAACGTGACCACGGCGGACGGCCGCACGCTGGTCTTCACGTCGCTGCGCGAGCTTCAGCGCGCCATCCAGACGAACCTGGTCGACCGCGGCGACGAGCTCTCGCGCGGGGGGAGGCCCCCGAAGGCGATCGGGCAGATCCCGGAGCTCTCTCCCTTCTTCGACCAGCGCGACAACGCGCGCGCGAGCCTCCCGCCGATGCGCGAGCCCATGCAAACTGCAAGTGGGCTTGCGCCACCTCCGCCAACGAGCGCGCAGCTCGGTAGCGCATCGATGCGATCGTCGCGGCCACCTCCGCCGCCCGGGGCGTCGCCTCCGCTCGCGCAGCCGCCGCAGGCCCGACAGAGGGCGTCGACGCGTCCGTTCGAGAAGCACGAGGTCACCGGGCCCGTGCCGGAGCCCGCGAAGCCGCTCGCGTCGCTGAAGTCGACGCTCATCGGTCCGGGATCGATCGCGAAGGAGCCTGCGCCCCCGGCGCCTGCGGCGGCGGCCCCTGCGCCGCCCCCGATGCGCACGCGCATGGCGTCGGTGCCACCGCCGGCGACGGAGCGCGACCCGGCGCCGAACACCGAGCGCCTTCCGTCGGCGGCGCCGCCCACGCCCGCACCCGAGCCAGCGCCCGCGGTCGCGCCTGCTCCGCCCGAGCCTCCGCCGGTCGTGTCCGCACCGGCGCCGAAGCGCGAGCCTCCGCCGCCGGCCGTCGTCGAGGTGTCGTCTCCGCTCCCGCCGCCCACGGCTCCCGTGCTCCGGCGGCAGCTCGTCTCCGAGAGCGACGAAGAGGAGATCGCGCACCGCGGGCGCTACGGGTCGATGTCCGATGCGCCGGCCTCGATGGGCAAGCGACGATCGGTCGGCGGCTTCATCGTGGCCGCGGTCGTCGTCGGCGGCGTGCTCATGGTCGGCGCGGTGTGGGTGCAGAAGAACGGCATCCAGCTCGGCGGTGCAAAGCAGCCTGCGCCCGTCGCGACGACCGATCCGCGCGTGGCGTCGTTCCTCTCGTCGGGCGAGAAGGCGCTCGCGGAGGGCAACCTCGATCTCGCGAAGGAGAGCTTCGACAAGGCGAGCGCGCTCGCGGAGAAGGATCCGCACGTGCTGCTCGACCTCGCGCGGCTCGCGGCGGCACGCGCCGACGTCGTGTGGCTCAAGTCGCGCCTCCTGCCGAGCGACGCGACCGACGAGCACAAGCTCACGAGCGAGTCGCTCGCGGAGGTCTCCGCGGCGGCGCGCAAGGCGGCCGACGACGCGCTCGCGGTGGCGCCCGACGATCCGGCGGCGCTGCGGGCGAAGATCGACGCGCTCCGGATCTCCGGCGATCGCGAGGCGCCGCGCCCGCTCGTCGACAAGATCAAGTCGTCGATCACGCAGCCGGAGACGGCGTACGTGCTCGCCGCGCTCGATCTCGCGGAGCCCGAGCCGCTGTGGTCGACGGTGATCGAGCGCTTGAAGGTCGCGGCCGCGGTCGAGTCCGGCCCCGGGCGCGCGCGCGCGGCGCTCGTCTATGCGTTCGCGCGATCCGGCGACCAGGCCGGTGCGCGCGCCGAGCTCGAGCGGCTGACCTCGCTCCCGCGGCAGCATCCGCTCGTGCCCCTGCTCCGCGCCTTCGTCGAGCGTGCGAAGCCGGCCACGCCGGCGACGCATGCCGACGCAGGCTCTGCCGTCGACGCCGCGGCGACGGTCGCGGTCGCGGCCGCCGACCCGAGCGATCCGAAGACCCCGAAGCCCGCGGGCGGCGGAGCTCATGAGGGGATGCCGCGCGATCCGCGCGTGCTCGTCGCCGAGGGCGAGAAGGCGCGCACGAAGGGCGACTACGATCGCGCGCAGAAGATGTACTCCGCCGCGCTCGAGCAGAACCCGAACGACTCGGAGGCGCTCGCCGGGCTCGCGGCGATCTCGTATGCCCGGCGCGATCTGGCGAACGCGCGTCAGTCCTACAAGCGTGTACTCTCGATCAACCCGAACTACATGCCGGCGCTCGTCGGCCTCGGCGACGTCGAGTGGGATTCGGGCGATCGAGCCGCCGCGATGAAGATCTACAAGGACATCGTCGACCGCTATCCGGAGGGCTCGTATCCGGCGCGCGTGAAGCAGCGCAGCGAGCCCAGCGGCGAGCAGGGGGGGAACTGATGCGCGTCGCGTCCGCCGTCGCGCTCGTCCTCGCGCTCTCCGCAACGGTCCTCCCCGCGTGCGAGGGGCGGCCGCAGGCAGCCGGCAAGACCGAGGGCCCGCCGAAGAAGACCGGGCCGGCGGTGTCGGTCGTCGATCTCTCGGCCGGCGCGCCGGAGCAGGAGAAGGCGAGCCTCCTTGCCGTGGCCGGCGCGAAGAAGAGCTTCGACGAGCTGCTCCGCGCGCTCGACGACGTGAAGAAGGACAAGGACTCCGTCGCGGTCCTGGTGAAGTTCGGCAGCGCGAGCATCGGCGCAGCGCGCTCGCAGGAGATCGGCGAGGCGCTCGAGCTGATCAAGGCGAAGAAGAAGGTCGTCTGCCACGGCGACGGGTTCACCAACGCCACGATCATGGCGGCGGCGCGCGGCTGCTCGCAGATCTGGCTGTCGCCCGCGGGCGGCGTCGACGCGGTCGGCCTCGCGGTGCAGATCGTCTACATGCGCCGGCTGCTCGCCGACGAGCTGCACCTGTCGATCGACATCCTGCAGGTCGGCAAGTTCAAGGGCGCCGAGGAGCCGCTCACGCGCGACGGTCCGAGCCCGGAGGCGCGGGCCTCGCTCATGAGCACGCTCGCCGATCTCCGCGCGGCGTGGATCGAGTCGATGGCCGGTCGCCGGCCCAACATCGGCGACATCGCCGAGGACGGGCCGTACTCGCCGTCGCGGGCGAAGGAGGTCGGGCTCGTCGACGAGGTCGGCTACGCCGACGATGCCCTCGCCGCGGCGAAGAGCGCGTCGAGCGCCGTGCGCGACATGGTCGCGTACGGGCCCGGCGCAGAGGAGCAGGGCGGGGACCTCGACGACATCCTCCGCGCGCTCGCGGGCGAGAGCTCCGCCACGGGGCCGGTCGCCCTCGTGCGCGCCACCGGCAGCATCTCGATGACCGCCGGCGGCAACGGCATCATGGGTGGCCGCGGCGGGATCATCGAGAAGGACTTCGATCGCACGATCCGTCAGCTCGAGAAGGATGACGACGTGAAGGCGGTGGTGGTGCGCATCGACTCGCCGGGAGGCAGCGCCCTCGCGAGCGACCTCATGTGGCACCACCTCATGAAGCTGCGGAAGAAGAAGCCGCTCGTCTTCAGCATCGGCGACATGGCCGCGAGCGGCGGCTACTACATGGCCTGCACCGGCGATTACATCTTCGCCGAGCCGATGAGCATCGTCGGCTCGATCGGCGTCGTCGGCGGGAAGATCGGCGTCGGTGATGCGCTCGAGAAGATCGGCGTCCATGCCGAGACGTTCCCGGCGAACGCGAACAAGCCTGGCGCGGCGTCCCGCGCCGCCTACGAATCGCTGCTCACACGCTGGGACGAGCCGACGAAGGCGCGCGTGCTCGAGGGCATGACCGCGGTCTACGACCTGTTCCTCGCGCGCGTGAGCGAGGGGCGCAGCACGCGCGGTCGGACGATCACCAAGGAGCGCATCAGCGAGAGCGCGGAGGGACGCATCTTCGGCGGGCGAGAGGGCAAGGCGCGCGGTCTCGTCGACGAGATCGGCGGGCTCTCGGCCGCGCTCGCCAAGGCGCGCGAGCTCGCGAAGCTGCCCGAGGACGCGCACGTCGCGGTCGTCGGACAGAAGCCGGCGTTCCTCGAGGCCCTCGAGCCGAACGGTCCCATCGAGGAGCGCGCGCAGGCGCTCACGTCGCCGCTGTCCATGCTCGATCGCGTCGCGCCGGAGATCGGGCCCTTCGTCGGCAGCCTGGCGCCGCTCGGCGAAGGCGAAAAGGCCGTGGCCGCGGTACCCTTCGCCATCACGGTGAGGTGACGTGGGGGCGACGAACGGAAGCTCGAACGGGAAGGCGAACGGACGGGCCGCCCTGCGCGCGGCGCCGGCGGATCCGCCGCGGCGCATCGGACGCGTCGCCGAGGAGGCGCAGCTCCGGGCGCGTGCCGAGCTCGCGCGCGTGCTCGGGGACAAGAAGGACGAGCGCGCCGCCCTGCGGAAGCTCGCCGAGACGCTCGCGGCGCGCGACGTCGAGCTCGACGCTGCCGTCGAGCTCGCGTTCAAGACGCTCGCCTCGCACGACGATCCCGAGCTTCGTCACCAGCTCGCGGGCTGGCTCGAGGTGCTGGGTGAGCCGGCGCTCGCGGCCGCGGAGCTGCACAAGACCGTGGCGCAGGGCGCGGACGCCTCTGCGGCGGTGCTCGTGCGGATCGGCGTGCTCCACGCGCGCGCGGGGGATGCCGTGGGCGCGCAGGAGGCGCTCTCCGAGGCCGCGCAGCTCGATCAGGCCGACGCGCTTCCGCTCGAGCTCCTCGGTGCGGTCGCGGCATGGGCGAAGGCGACGAAGCGCGTGGGGCCGATGGGAGACGCCATCGCTCCGCGCGACGGCGCCGAAGCCTACGTGCGCGCCGCGCGCCGCCGCGTCGCCGCGGGTGATCCGGAGGCGGAGATCGAGGACATGCTCCGCGCGTTCGAGCTCGATCCGTCGAGCGCGCTCGCGGCTGCGGCGCTGATGGGCGCATACTCGGTTCGCGGCAACGCCCAGGCGGCCGACGAGGTGCTCCGTGCGCACGCGGACGCGCTCGCCGCTGCCGGCGCCGACGCCGAGGCGGCCGACGTCCACGCGAAGCGCAGGCAGTCCGCGACGGAGGCCGGCCATCTCGCGCGCGCCTTCGCGGCCGCGCTCGACGAGCGTCTCGACGGCGTGTTCGAGGGACCGGGCGCCGACGCGTTCGACGATCTGCTCGCGCGTGCGAGCGCGTTCGAGCCTCTCGCCGTCCGGCTCGAGGTCCGCGCCGAGCGCGCGAGCGGACGCGAGGCCTCGCAGCGATGGTCGGACCTCGGGCGCCTCCTCTCCGGACCGCTCGCCGCTCCGGAGCGCGCCGTCGCGTCGTACGGACGCGCGGTCGCGGCGGACGCGACGAACGCCGACGCGCTCCACGCCCTGCGCGCGCTCGCCCAGAAGACCGGCGACGACGCATGGCTCGTCGAGGCCCTCGTTCGGGCCACGCTCGGCGAGCGGGCGTACGGCGCGAGCCCCGACCCGGCGTCGCAGCTCGCCGCGGCAAGAGCGCTGGCGGCCCATGCCGAGGAGAAGAGCGATGCGCTCCTCGGCGCCTGGGCGAACGCGCAGGCGTCGAAGCTCGACCCGGCGGACGAGCGCGCGCGGGCAGCGGCCGCCCGAGGTGAAGACGCGCTTCGCCGGCGCGACGAGGAGGTCGACCTCGCGCGTCGCGCGCTCGCGACGTCCGCGGATCGAGCGAGGATCGACCTGCTCGCGGAGCTGGTCCGACTGCTCCGGACGGCACCTGACGCATCGCGCGAGTACGCGGACGCGCTGCTCGAGCTCGTGCAGTCTCCACACGGCGGCGATGACGAGGCGCTCGTCCTCGAGACGGCGCGTGCAGCCGAACGTGTCCGGGACTTCGCCGCGATCGAGAAGGTGATGCGCGCGAGGCTCGCGTCGGGCTCGGTCAGCGTCCGCATGCGAAACGTCCTCGTCACCGCGCTCCGCAGGAAGGGCGATCTCGCGGAGGCATCGCTCGTGGCGCGTGCGTTCGCCGAGGACGCGGCGACGCGGTGGACGTGCTCGGTCGCCTGGATCGCCGCGGCGCTCGCCGGCGACCGGGCAACGCGTGGCCGCGCGCTCGCGGCGTCGGCGCCCACGTGCACCGCTGCGGTGATCGCCACGGTCGCCGCGGCCGGCGCCGAGGAGCTCGCACGCGCCGGAGAGCTCGCGGTCGCCCGGCGCGCCGCAGAGCGGGCGTGTCGTCACGACGGCAGGCACGTCCGCGCGCTGCGCGTGCTCGCCGAGCTCGCGTCGCCCGCCGAAGGACGCGTCGCTGCGACCGCGATCGAGCGGGCGATCGAGGTCTCGGGCCCGTCGGCGGAGCTGTGCGGTCGGCTCGCGGACGCCCTCGAGCACGTCGGCGATCAGGCGCAGGCGATCGCGTGGGCGCGCCGGACGGTGGCGCTGCGGCCGGGTGATCCGGCGGCCGTGCAGGCGCTCGTCGATCGGGCGATCCGCGTGGGGCACGTGGAGGCGCTCGCTGACGCGCTCGCGTGGCTCGTCCCGCAGCCGCAGCCCTCGAAGGAGACCGCCGAGCGCATCGGTCCGGCGATCTCCGCGCTCGCGAAGAGCGATCCCAAGCGTGCCGCCTACGTCGCGCGTCGTGCGCTCGATCTCCTCGGGCCGCGTCACGCACCGCTCCGCGCGGCGATCGAGCAGGCCGCAGACGCCGCGGACGATGCCGGCCTCCGCGCGAAGGTCGCCGAGCGCTGGATCGCGGCGGGCGCGCCTGCGGCGGAGCGAGGACCCTTGCTGTTCGCGCTGGCCGCGCACTACGCCAAGACCGACGACGTCGAGCGCGAGCTCCGGGCCTACGCCCGCGCCGCGCGCGAAGGCGTCGATGTCACCCCGGCCGCCGCGCGCATCGCCGCTCTCGCCGACGCTCCGAAGTCGGAGGACGCCGAGCTCGCCTGGCTCGAGGTTCGCGCCGAGCTCCTCGTCCACGAGGGCCAGACGACCGAGGCCGCGGCGGCGTTCCGTCAGCTCGGCGCCGCGCTCTGGGACATGGCCGACGATCGCCCGCGCGCGGTGCAGGCCTGGCTCCGCGGCGCGCACTGCGACTCGACCCACGGCTACGCGACGCTGCGCCGGGACCTCGCGTCGTTCGCCGATCCGCAGTACGCGGTCGACTGCCTCGTCGAGCTCGTCGAGCGCGAGGGCGATCGCGTGCGCTCCGGGGTCATCGCCACGCAGGCCGCGAAGGCGGCGCTCGACGTCGGCGCCTACTCTCGCGCGCTCTCGCTCGCGAAGCTCGCGCTCGACCGCGATCCGAGCCGCGCCGAGGCGCTCGAGACCGCCGAGCTCGCCTGCAAGTACGTCGCGCGCATCCCGGAGATGTCCAGCATCTACGATCAGGTGGCGCGCCGATCGCTCGGCCGCTTCGGGAGGCGGGCCGCCCACCATCGCGCGGCGCGCTTCTTCGACTCGAGCGGCATCGCGATGCTCGCGCTGAAGCACGCCGCGCAGGCGTTCATCGCCGTCCCGAGCGAGGGAACGACCCTCGCGCTCCTCCAGCGCACCGCAGAGAAGGCGCAGCGTCAGTCGATCGCCGTCCGGACGGTGGAGCACGTCGCCGAGCTCGCGCGTGGGACGCACGCGCGCGCGGCGTGGCTGCTCCGCGCGGCCACGATGACGGCGCGCGACCTCGACGGCACACGCCAGCGGATGGAGCTGCTCCTGAAGGCCGCCGTGCTCGTGCCCTCGCCGGCGACGCTGGGGATGCTCTCGGTCGCCTCACGCGAGCTCGTCTCGCTCGCGCCCGACGACACGGAGGCCGTTCGCATGCGCCTCGAGCGCGCGAGCGACTCGCTCGCGAAGTCGCTCGAGGGCCCCGATGGCGCGCGCATCGCGATCATCTTCACCACCATCGCTCTCGAGCTGTCCGGCGACGGACCGTGGGCCTGGCGCTCGCTGCAGAACGCGGTGGGAGCCGACGCGGACGTCGACGAGTACGCGGGTCTCCTGCCGCACGCTTCCGCGCTCGCGCGCTCGGACGGCGCAAGGGAGATGCTCGAGAAGCTCTTCGTGGAGATCGAGAAGCCGTACTCGAACGTCGGGCACGCGCTCCTCCGTCTCGCCGGCGCGATCGCGCACGAGCTCGGCGATGCCGCGAAGCGCGCGCGGGCGCTCGTCCGCGCAGCGGAGAAGGAGTCCGACGACGACGAGATCGTGGTCGAGGCAGACGCTGCGATCGCGGCGCACGACGATCCGGCGCTGCTCGAGCGCTTCTCTCGGCGCGTCGGCGTCTTCCGGCGCACCGAGGCGCTGCGCGCGATCGCGACGAGGCACATCGAGCGCGGCGCCTTCGAGACGGCCGTGTCGCTGCTCGAGCGCGCGTACGAGCTCGCCCCCGCCGAGGTGAAGGCCGACGTCTCGCGCGAGCTCTCCGAGGCGCTCGTCGGAGCGGGGCGCGGGGAGGACGCCGTCCTGCGCGACCTCGCCGCGCCCGAGCTGCCCAAGGCGGAGCGCGCGAAGAAGTGGGAGGAGCTGGCGCGCGTGCGCAGCGAGCACGGCGACCCGTCCGGCGCGGCCGACGCGCTCCTCCAGGCCGCGACCGAGGAGCCCACGCCGGAGCGCTGGAGCGCGGTGGAGAAGGCCGCCGAGGAGTCCGGACGCGAGCACATCCGTGTGCAGGCGCTGGCGGAGGTCGCGAAGCTCACGAGCGGCACCGACCAGCTCGCGGCGATGAAGCGGCTCGCTCGTGCGGAGGCGGCCCGCGGATCGCTCGCGGCCGCGGAGAAGGCCTGGCGCGACATCTGGAGGTCGTCGCCGAACGACCAAGAGGCGGACGTCGCGATCGAGGCGCTCCTCGTCGCGAGGAGCAGCTACGACGAGCTCGCGCAGCACCTCGCGTCGCGTGCGTCGCGTCTGGTGACCGATCCCGCCCAGCGCGAGACGCTGCGCGCCGTGCGCCTGCGCCGCGCGGCGATCCTCGAGCAGCGCCTCGGGCGCTACGAGGACGCGAGCGCGGAGCTCGAGCAGGTGCTCCGCGAGACGCCGAACCATCCGAGCGCGCTCCGCTGGCTCGCCGATCTCTACGAGCGCATCGGCGACGCCGGCAAGGCGCTGCCCGCGCTCGACACGATGTTCGCGGCCGCGACGGAGGAGGTCGAGTTCGTCGGGATCGGCGTCCGGCGCGCGCGCGCGCTGCTCGCCTCGGGCGATCTCGCGAAGGCGCAGGATGCGGTCCGCGAGCTGCGCGAGAAGGCGCCGTACGCGATCGCCGTCGCCGAGGCACGCGTCGAGGTTGCGCGCGCGACGCAGGACCCGGCGGAGCTCGGCGATGCGCTCGCCGACCTCGCGCGCGTCTCGGTCGAGGAGCCGCGGGTGCGGAGCGAGATGCTCGTCGAGGCGGCGCAGGCGGCGGCCCGTGCGGGCAACGCCGAGGTGTCCCTCGCGCGCGCACGCGACGCCGCCCGGCTCGCGCCCGACGTCGCCGCGACACAGCTCTTCGCGCGCGGCCTCGAGTACCGGCTCCGCGGCCCGGGAAAGAAGGACGAGGCGATCGAGACGATCGCCCAGCTCACCCAGCTCGCGGACCACGGCCTCGAGCCGGAGGACGTAGCCCTGCGGGCGTTCCTCCTCGCGGAGGCGGAGGACGTGGCGCACGGCCCCGGCGGCGGAGAGCGGACGCTCCGTTCGTGCATCGAGCAGATCGGCTCGCAGCCGCTCGTCGCGCTCGGCCTCGCGGAGCGCGCAGCGAAGGCGGGGCGGCACGAGGAGGCGTATCGCTTCTACGTCGATGCGGTCTACGGCAACCTCCTCGGGCTCCGC
>WBZO01005057.1_pt1 | contig 13689 bp, 22 predicted proteins | sample 5204261 | NCBI WGS metagenome assembly WBZO01 (sample SAMN12412400, study PRJNA552823) | activated sludge metagenome | isolation source: activated sludge from anammox sidestream of wastewater treatment plant... | place: USA: North Carolina | collected 2017-09
ACAGGGGCCAAAACGATCGCTGGCACAATCCATCCCTATCCTACACAGGCTGAAGTCACCAAAAAAGTGGTCAATCTCTGGCGCAAAGCGCATTTCACACAGAGAACCAAAGATCTCTTGATCAAGTTGTTTGCTTGGATGCGGCGATAGAGATGCGCGTCGTGGATGGATAAGTTCTAATACATTGCTTTCAAGGGACACAGGAGTATGGCACCATATATCTCTTCCGTAATCGTCAGCCTCGCGTCTTTCGTATTGGTGGGAATGATTCTCGGTGACCCGAACCGGCTACAAGCCCGATCCCCCACCGCCGTAGAGGTCGGCCCCTTTTCTACAGCCGCTCCGAGTGGACCCTGGCCGGACGGCTGGAAGCCGCTGACGTTTCCAAAGATTCCGCAGCACACGAACTACGACTTGGTGCGCGATGGGGACCACGTGGTTGTCAAAGCTGCTAGTCGGGCCTCCTCTTCGGGATACACGAAAGAAATTCTGTTCGATCCGAAGGAGTACCCTATCATCCAATGGCGATGGAAAGTGGCCAACGTATTGAAGGCCGGCGATGTGACCAGGAAAGAAGGGGACGATTATCCCGCGCGTCTCTACGTCACGTTTCAATACGACAGTGCGAAAGTCGGTCTCTTCGGCAAGGCGAAGTACGAAGCCGCCAGACTGATCTACGGCCGGTATCCGCCGCTCGGCGCCATCAACTACATCTGGGAGAGCCGTGCACCGGTGGGAACTGCCGTGCCGAACCCCTACACCGATCGGGTCCACATGATTGTGATCGAAAGCGGCTCGGGGAAGCTCAACACATGGATCACGGAGCAACGCAATGTCTATGAGGACTACAAGCGGGCCTTCGGCGAAGAGCCGCCGATGATTTCCGGCATCGCCATCATGACCGACACCGACAATACCGGCGAGTCGGCGGAAGCCTACTATGGGGATATCGTGTTTAAGAAAGTTACTCAGTAGCCGGCACGGTTACGAATGTGTCAGTAAAAGCAAAGTACAGACCTATATTTCGTAGAATCAAACACTATGCGCACACCTCGTCGTCCGAGGTGCTGGCACGGGCGTGCAATGCCGCCAGCCAGGTTTCCTGCACGAGATTCTGCGGCATGTGCCGATCCCGCACCTGTCGAACGGTATTCCGAAGGAGATAGTCACCGTATTGTTCATTTCCAGCGGTCCAGATCGTTCAGCTGACGTTCCACGTTCATCGATCTTGCGCTGTCCACGACATGAAGCCTCCTTCCCGCGGCGAATCCTCCGTACGTCTAGGTCCAACCTAGGCACTGTGAGGGATCGTCTGTTCGCCAAGATGTTCCTCGGCATCCCGCTTTGGTTGCTTGCGTCGAGTGAGATAGCGCAACAGCGCGTCGGCGGAGAGGAGTCCCGGTCCGTGCAGAACGAAATACAAGAACAAAATGCCCCAATAGAAGGCTTCTTGCAGAGCGGCCTCGGACAGCTGTCCATACGACAGCACGGCGACGATGTTGAGGCCAAAGAGGGAGAGGGCCGCCCATCGTCCTGCCAGACCGATCGCCAGCAGAAACGATCCCCCGACTTCAACGGCAACCGAAAGATACGCTGCTATCTCAGGCGGCAGCAGCGGCACATCGTAGACCATGGTGAAGAGCATCACGGTCGACATCCAACTGGAGAGCTTGACCATGCCGCCCTTCCAGAAGATATGTGCAAGGTATAGGCGGACGGACAGGTCGAACAACGGGAGTAAAGCCTCCAGTCCCCAGATCAGCCGACGGTAGGCTGGAACCGCACCAATAACCGCCCGCGTCAGCAATCTAGTGGCGCGTGTCATGAGGGTACCTCTGCGGATACTCCGGCGAGCACGTTCAAATCTATAATGGAAGCCATAAACCGAGTGAAATTGAACCTGGGGTCGGTCTCTGTCGCCATCTGCTCGATCTCGGCCACGGTCTTTCCCTCGGCCATGGCTTCGAGCAACCGGTAGTCGAGGTGGGCGAGAGCTGCGACCTGGATCCTCCCTTCTGCTCTGGTAACAAGGATGCCCGTTTCCTCTTCCGGGAGTGGCAGGTCGACCGCGATATCTGTCGGGGCGTCCAGTTGCAATGCCAGCCACACGCGATGGACCGGCTGTGACAATCGCAGCAGTCGCGCAGTCGGCTTGAGGCGGAACGTCACGTGCGATGGATCTGCAGATGTGACGGCGTCCAGTTCATCGGTGGCGAGCGGCGGTGAGTCGGAAGCCTGATACACTTCATGGCACGCCCATTCCAACCGCGCCAATTCGACTAGCAGACGGGGAACCTGTGATTCGAGCAGCAACACTGGGAGATGCCGCCCGTACAAAAACAGATCGCCGCTCCTCGATGGGTATCGTTTGAGATAGCCTCGCGCGAGGATGTCGAAATACCGGGGACCGACAAACCGGCGTAGAACTGGATAGGTGACGTTGAGTACCTGCGTATAGTTGGTACGAATCAGGCGGCGATAGAGTGCCATACTTCGCAGGGCTGAACTTCCAGGTACGATCGCTTCCGCCATCGCGTTGTATTTCCCCTCGATCATTACCTCGGCAAAGGCCTCTTGAATCTCATGAAGTCGCAACACGGCAGCCTCCAAGAATCGCGTCCGCCTGCTTGGCCTGGTCCACCAGGACAGACAGCGGCGGCATGTTGGTATCCCACTCAATCAACGTCGGGCGTGGTCCAAAATGATGAATAGCCCACTGATAGAGGCCCCAGACTTCCGGACAGATCGCCTCGCCATGGGTATCAATAAGCCACCTTCCAAAATGATCGAAACCTGCTAGGTGGATTTCCCAGACAGCCTCTGCCGGAATCGCGTCCAGGAACTCGAAAGGGTCCAAATGAAAGTTGACCGCGTTCACATAGACGTTATTGAGATCGAGGAGAATCCCGCAGCCGGTCCGCCTGGCTGTCTCGGCCATGAACTCACCTTCCGGGATCGTGGAATCACGCCATGTCAGATACCGGGTGATGTTTTCGATCAGGAGGGGCCGTTGCAGGACGTCCTGGATCTCGTCGATCCGTGAACAGACATGATTCAGGCTCTTCTGGGTATAGGGCAAGGGGAGCAGCTCGTTGAGGAAACGACCGCCGACGGAGCTCCACGAGAGGTGCTCCGACACGAGTGTCGGGTCGAATCGATTGACCAGAGATTTGAGTTTCTGTAGATGGATCCGATCGATTGGATTGGCAGAACCGATCGACAATCCGACCCCGTGGAAGCTCAAAGGGTACCGGGCCCTGATCCGCTCAAGGACGCGAAGTGGTAGGCCCCCGTCCCCGAAATAGTTTTCCGGATGGGTTTCCATCCAGGCAACCGGCGGGGGCTCCTTCAGGATTTCCTGAAAGTGGTATGACCGCAGTCCGATCCCGGCTTGGGCCGGGATCGGGGATGATGAGATGAGACAAGTCATTGGCTGTTGCCCTACATCTTCTTCATCATCATCTCTTTCATCTTCGCGAGATCGTCTTTGGTGATGGCCAGTACGGTGCCGTTCGCGATCTTTCCACACAGACCTTTCGGCAAGAACACATAGGAATCGGGCTCATTGTCCTTCTTGGCCATGCCCACACAGGAATGGAGGCTGGTCTTGACCGCGCAATCGTTCATCCCAGCCTTGGCCACACCGCCGCAGGCCTCCCAGCCGGCGGGCAACTCCGGGACTTTCGGAGCGGCAGCCATCGCCTGCGATCCTGCCAGGCTGAATGCAACGAGCAGCGCGGAGTGAATCATGGCGTTCTTCTTCGTGTTGGCGTTCATGGGAGGTCTCCTTTGTTAGGTTGAACCATCTTCGGAATGACGCTCGTGACTGAACATCGATGCATCGCGACGGATTCAGGACTCGATCATGTGGACCCCTCCTTTCTCTGGCGTGGACCATCTTGTTGGCTTCTCTCCTCGTGTTCCTACGCTTGGATTGTGTCGTCGGATCTTAGCTCCCCTATGGCCTAGCCGCCGTGAGGCAGCTTACAGTCGCCTGCTGGAATTCCAGCCGTTGTTTTGGCTTCCCGAAAGCACGACAGGGCACCGATCGTTCAGCCGTGATCCGGCCCGCCTCGGACAGTGGGACGTACCAAGCGGTGAGTGGTTCGAGTGGACGATCAAGCGAAGCGCCGGCTATCCCAGAAGCCAGTAGGCCGCTCCGCCGACCATCAGCATGACCATCATGACGAGCATCATTTTTTCGTGCCCGCACATTCCGTGTTTATGCGTGCATCCCTGCATACTGCACATCATCGACATGGTCTGACCCTCCTTTGTGATAGTGGGAGATAGGTTGCTGCGCTTTCGCTCTCGAAAGAGTTGACATATATCTAGATGCCTCGATATATCCCTGCGCACATTACCATCCACCAGACGACAAGGCTGTAAGCTCCCTTACAGTTGACTGCCTAATGAACGGATTAGCTGAAAGGGTCCGAAGGCGCCTGAAGTTCCAGGGTCGGCATGGTTCGGCGACAATAGACATGTGGAAGTGCAACTTTATCTTGTCCCTCACGACCGGGCCTCGCAACCTCCGCGCGAGAAGAAGAGTCCTCGGTGGATGTCGCCGATACTGACCATGCCGACGACCTTGCCGTGGTCGGCGACCGGGATGCGCCGGAAGTTCTTGAGCCCCATATAGGAGGCGGCCTCGAGAATGGGCGTCTCCGGTGACACCGTCAGCGTACGCACCATGATCTCCTCGGCTTTCTTCGCCAGCATCTCGGGATAGTTCAGCTCCATCTCCAGAAAGTCCCGGCTGTGCACCGCGTCATGAATGTAGTCACCGTAATTGGGATACATCGGCAACATCACGTCGCGCAGGGTCACGATGCCGAGCAATTCGTGGTTGGGGATCGCGATCGGAATTGCGCCGCGATGGCGGCTCAACATTTTAATGACGATCTCCCGCACGCAGTCCGTCGGTGCACCCGTCACCACTCCGGTGGACATCACCTCATGGATTCGCATGGGAGCCTCCCTTCTGTCTGTTAAGAATGTTCACTGGACGCCGGGTCTGCCGGCGCAACATTCCGTGCATCGTCGATCCAAGCTGGCCCGCTCCGATGATCTAGATGGTATTGCGCCCGGCACGTTTCGCAGCGAACCAGCCAGAGACAGCCGTCCGGGTAGTAATCACATTGGAGCATCGGCTCCAGGTCATGACGGCCACAAGTTGGACAGGGCAGTTGGTGGAGTTGGATTCGAAGGGCCATTACCAGTTCGTCTTGACGTGTCATGGCACATCTCCTTCCTCGATGCACCTTCAATCAGTAGTGGGAAGGGCATGATCGCTTCGATTATGCTTCTCGCCTTATGCCGCCACGAGTCTTGGCATCGGAGGGCTGTAGACCGTGGGCGGTTCGACGGTCTCGGATGAAGACCGTCTATTAGCGAGAATCGTCTTGTCGACCACATCGCCGCAGAGCAGGCAACGATAGCCGACCACACTGAGATCGCCGCTTGTCCCTCGCAGATCACAAATCTGCTCGCTGACCATCAGGCCATTGCATCGTTCGCAGGTCATGACGCACCTCCCTGTGAGTGACAGGTCTGTTCGTTTCCGGGTGTGATCCTACCTGCTGACGCGTCATCCATCTGTAAGGCACCTCACGAGTTGGGAAAGAAAATGAATCGTCTGCGTTTGTAAGCCAGGCCACAGATGGAATGGAGGGAGGAGCGTTAGAGTGCGGACTCGTCATGACATTCATGCCGCCTCCGTTTAATGAATGAAGCGGAGACGGTCTCTTCATTCACCTACTGTCTTCAGAAAGGAGTGCATCATGTCCAAAGTGGCGATTGTTATTCTGGCCGATACCGAAACCCATGAAGGTCTGGGGCGTGTCGTGAACGCACTGGAAGCGGTCAAGGAGTTCAAGGATGGCCACGACGATGTCCAACTCATTTTCGACGGAGCCGGGCCCAAATGGATCGTTGAATTGGAGAAGCCCGATCATAAGCTGCACGGGCTCTACAACGCGGTGAAGGATCGGATCGGGGGCGCATGCGAGTTCTGCGCGGGAGCGTTCGGCGTGAAGGACAAGGTGGTGGCGTGCGGGGTGAAGCTGGCAGGGGAGTATGACGGGCATCCGAGCTTCAAGAAGCTCGTGACGCAGGGGTATCAGGTCATCACGTTCTGAGGCGAACAATGCATGGCCCTGTGCAGGCGGGTCACCCCCCTGCACAGGGCAGGCTTCTGCCGTGCATACCTCACAGAAGGTGCCTCAGGGTTCGAAGCGTACCCCTCACGGTCATAGGAATAGCGTTGGTGACCATAGGGAGGAGATGTCGTGTCGCGGCGGCGCTTAGCTGATTCCGGGCAAACATTGGCCACAATTTACACTGGCTTCCTCGGTCGCTCGACAGGATAGCCTCTGAGACGGTTTACGTTGCACAGCACGAGAGCTTGCTCACGTCCTTCTTGAAGGTCAGCGCAGCTAGTTTCAGTCCTTCCACCATCGTCAGGTATGGATGAAACGTGTCAGCCAGGTCTTGCACGGTTAGCCCAAATCGGAGCGCGAGCGTCGCCTCTTGAATCACTTCACCCGCTTCCGTCGCGAGGATATGCGCGCCCAATAGGCGCCCCGTGTCCTCTTCCGAGACCAATTTGATGAGGCCCTTGGTGTTTCGGGCGGCCAATGCCCTCGGCACGTGGGCCAACGGCAGGATGGCCGTCTGGATATGAAGCCCCTTGGCCCTGGCCTGCTTTTCGGTCAACCCCACGCTGGCGATCTGTGGGTCGGTGAACGTCACGTGCGGCAGTGTCGTGAGATCATAGAGTCGACCCACGCCGCTGAGCGCGTTCTCAGCCGCCAGCCCGCCAGCGTACGCCGCCACATAGACGTACATGGGATCGCCGATGCAGTCACCGGCGGCATAGATGTTGGGATTAGTTGTTTGCAAGTGCTCGTTGACGATGATTTCGCCCTTTGGCCCTAAACGTACCCCGGCTTGTTCCAGCCCGAAGCCATTGGTGTTGGGGCGCCGGCCGGTGGCGACCAACACCTCCTTCGCCCGGCACATCTCCGGCTTCCCGTTCGTCTCTGTGTGCAGGAGGTATTCCCCATCTCGGCGTTCCACCCGGCTGATTGCGACGTTGGTGCAGATCCGAACTTTCTCGTCTTCGAGGTAGCGGATGAGCGCCTCGCCGATTTCCGGTTCCTCTTCTCTTGCTACATGCGGCCAGGATTCCAGCACCGTCACTTGGACGCCGAATCGCGCAAAAAGCTGTGCGAACTCCAAGCCGATGCTGCCTCCCCCGATGACGATCATCGACGCCGGCAGCGTCTCCAGGCTGAGCGCCTGTTCACTGTCAAGAAACCCAGCCCCCTGAAGCCCAGGAATGGGCGGCGCCCAGGGGTGCGAACCGGTTGCAATCACAATCTTATCTGGTTCGTACAGGTTATCGTTGACGCCCACCCGACCCCCGCCGAGCAGCCTCGCTTCCCCTTTCATAATCGTGATGCTGGGATAGGTCTCGGCCACGCGGATGTACTTCCCCTCGCGCAAGGCGGCAACCAGTTCATCTTTCTGCTGCACCACCCGCCGCCAGTCCGAGGGCGGCGGACAGGCAGTCAACCCTTCGAACTGCGGGTAGGCGGAGTGGTAGCAAAGCTCGGCGGCCTTGATCAGCGTCTTAGATGGGACACAGCCGATGTTGACGCAGGTCCCGCCGATGGTTCCTTCTTCCACAATGGCTACCCGTGCTCCGAGTTCCGCAGCCTTGATCGCGGCGGCAAAGGCCGCCGAACCTCCCCCGATCGTCATGAGATCGTACTCGCTGCTCTGGGACATTGCTGGTGCTCCTACAAACCAATGACCGGCTCGACCTCTCCCGTGCCGCTCTCAGTGAGCGCAGCAGGTTGCGTCGATGGCCGACTTATCCCCGGCGGTACATTCCTTGTACGCCGCATAAGCCTTGAGCGCCCATTCCTCGCCGGGGCACCCCTGCATGGTTATGGCGACTTCAAGGAATTCAATGAATTCTTCCTGGGAAATTCCCTTTTCGACCGCCATCTGGACATAGGCCCGAATACAGGGGTCACATCGGATCGCGATCGAGATCGTCATAGCCGTGAGCAGCTTATATTTGGCCGCCACGGCCGCATCCCGATATGCTTCTTGTCGCATGCGCAGCAATCCGCCCGTCACTTTTGGGCTCAGGCGGCGCAGTTCCTCGAATGCAGTGGGCTGGTCGTGCTGGATGGTCCTGGTTTCTGACATCGTGTTCCCCTGTTGGTTATGGTGTTCTTTGCACGCTGGTGTGTCCTCCGGGCGCGATGTTCGGCTCTGCCGCTTGTTCCTCGACGACGATCTTCCCGACCATTTGATGCCCCGGGAGATCGCAGCGGTATTCGAACTCACCGGCTGTGGTCGGCAGAAAGCGAATCTCCTCTTTACCTCCAGAGGGAATCAGTACCCGCTCTAGTCCCTGTTCACCGAACTGGGGGGCTCTATTACCGTCCACATGAACCGGCACCCCCTCGAGAAAGCGCATCGGCACGAAGGCATGGAGCTCGACATCCTGGTTGTGGAACACCAGCATGACCGGTCGCCACACCGGCACCGAGACAGGCGAGGGGAGGAATTGCCTCGCCTTGATGGAAATGTCCATGCGGATCGCCGGAGCGTCTGGGGTCGAGGCTGAGGTCTGTCCCAACACCTGGCGATCGTGAAACCATGGCAACGCGAGAACAAGCGCGACAATCCGATTTATGAGCGCGCGGTTATGCCACATGGCCGTTTCCTCACTTGAGCCTCCAACCCATGCAACCACTATCTGAACAGGTACCAGAACCAACTCGAGCCCGCGTCGTGCTCACCAACTCCGGCCCCGAGGGTCCCGTTCGGGACCACGATAGCCCGATAGGAAGACAGGATGTTGCCCGCACTCGCGACCGCTTGCACCAATTGGTCTGTAGTGACCCGACCGGTCTCAACCACGACGACGGCTCCGCCGCGCGCGTAACTGACATCAGCCGATTTCACGCCCGATACAGCGAGCAGCGACCGGCGAATGCCCTTTTCGCAACTGGCACAGGTCCACCCCTCGATCTTAAGGGTGATGGTGTCTTGAGAAGACTGGGCGATCACAGAGGCCGTTTGCACGACATCGATCAGAACCGTGAATACCCCAAGCAGAAGGAGAAAGATGATCGATGGGCTGCTTGATCGTCGTCTGTTCTTCATGGGAACACCTCCTGATCGTGCTTTCTCTTGACACAACCTTTATGCCCCTTGGTTACCCCGGCGATGCCTCCAGCCAGTATGGCGCCAGGATCAACGCCACCGCCAGCGCTGCGAGAATCCAGAGCAGCACACGATTCGGATGAGAACCTGAGACTGGGCGACAGGCCGGACAGGACGGCTCACCGGCTTTCGGCTTCCGGTAGGCGATAGAGAAACTGAAGCCCAGCAACAGGATCGTCAGGCCGATAAACCACGGCCGGTAGGGCAACAGCGATTTTAGGAACCCGGCTGTGCCGGCCAGCACACCTGTGGCGCCGACTCCGACGCCGAGCGCGGCGAACACCAGGGGGCCGATGCAGCAGACGGATGCCAACAAGGCAGCCACGAGCCCCCCGACCGAAGTGGCTGTCATCGAAGCCTTGCCCGGTTTCTGTTCCATGTGACTCCTTGTCAGTCTCGGCCGATGCCCGCAGTTCTCAAAACCTCGGCCGTGATCGGCGCTCGCCGGCAGCAGTCCAACAACAGACCGTTAACCGCGCCGGCCGGGACTGTGGTGATCCCGTAGCGTCTCGCTTTGTCCCGGCATTCGTTCGTCGCGCAGCCCTCCCGTAGATCGTAGATCTGCAGGTCGCACCTAGGGCAGACGACAGACTTGACCAGCTCCACGGCGTCATGACAAATCGGGCAGCCGGCCGTGAACACCTCAACCTTGCGCTTTGTGATCGTCATCGTGGAATCTCCTTTCTCCCCTGATCAGACTCGTAAGGTCCTAGATCAATCCCTCACTTCACCTCAACAATTCCTGCGGTCCGCTTCCCAATCAGTTCACCTCCTTTCGCACTGTGCGTCCCTTTTCGTGCTTTTCATCCTCCATAGCCTTGAGAATTGGACACCGATCAGTTGGCTGCCCAGCCCGACAATCCTGAAGCAAGCTTCGCAGTGCCCTGGCAAGCGACTGCAAGTCGCGCAGCTTGGCCTCCACGTGCTTCAGCTTGGCTTCTGCCCTCTGCTGGACATCCCTGCACCGGGCCTTTGAGCTGACCCGGAGACCGAGGAGTTCCTCGATCTCATGGAGCGTGAAACCCAACGCCTGGGCGTTCTTGATGAAGCGGAGACGTCGCTGCGCCTCGCTGTTGTAGAGTCTGTAGCCGGACGGCAGCCGCGAGGTGGGATCGAGTAAGCTGCGTCGCTCGTAGTAGCGAATCGTTTCGATATTCACCCCAACATCCTTTGCGAGCTGCCCAATTGTGAGTTCGGTTGTCATGTGCACCTCATGTGTCACGATACACCCTGTACCATAGTACGGGGTCAAGGGGGGAGTGTGTCCGTTTGTTCGTTTCCCACCCGTAATGATCCTCTTGAACGTCCGACTCTACTCCAGCGCATCCACAGCCGAGAGACTGGCGACCGTGTGACTGTAAGCCAGCTTACAGAAGCTCCATGTGCGCCACTGTATATGGACCTATCCACCTATTTACAAGGATGGATCCCTCTCATAGGGCAAGATTGACACATAGACGAATCTCTATATATACAGTCGCTGCGAGGGGACCATGCCGATCGAAGAAATCACCCATAAAGTCAGTGACCGGTACGCTCGGGCTGCTGCCACGGGGGAGCAGATGTGCTGTCCGACGAGTTACGACTTCGCCGACCTGAAGACGTTTATCCCAGAAGAGGTGCTCAAGATTTCCTATGGGTGCGGCACGCCGGCCGGATTGAAGACGGTGCGCCCTGGTGAGACGGTCCTGGACATCGGCTCCGGCGGGGGAATCGACTGCTTCGAAGCCTCGCGGCTGGTCGGCTCATCCGGGCAGGTAATCGGCATCGATATGACGGAGACGATGCTGGAAATCGCGCGCCGCAATGCGCCGATTGTTGCCTCCAACCTCGGCTTTGCCTCCTCGAACGTGGACTTCCGCAAGGGCATGGCCGACGCGCTGCCGGTGGACGACAACACGATCGATCTGGTCATTTCCAACTGCGTCATCAACTTGGCGCCTGATAAGCGCAAGGTCTTCCGTGAGATGTTCCGCGTCACGAAACCGGGTGGGCGTTTTACGATTTCCGATATCATGTCAGACCAGACCGTCCCGCAATACCTGGTGCACGATGCTGAGAAATGGGGTACGTGTCTCTCCGGCGCGTTGACGCTGGCGGACTACAGTGTCGGCATGGTGGAAGCTGGGTTTCTCGGCATCCATCTCGTCACCTTCTCCCCCTGGCAAGTCATCGATGGGATTCACTTTTTCTCCGTGACGCTGACCGGCTACAAACTCCCACCGCATTCAGCGGGAGCCACCGTTCGCTATGCGACACTGCGCGGACCGTTTAGCCGTGTGGTGGATGAACGGGGAGCCAGCTATCAGCGAGGTATTCCGCACCCGATCGAGCCGGACACGGCTCTGCTGCTGAGTCAACCCCCGCTCGCCCCGTATTTTGTGCTGTCGCATGAACCGATCGTGCTCGACCGAGCGGATGCGCGCTGGTGGGCGGTGTTGCCCTCGCAAGCCCCTTGCGCGTGGCAAGGAGACTTTGCGCTGCTCGCGGGCCCATTTCTCGAAGCTGCCGATGACGATCATCACCTGTACCGACGGGGAGAACCGCTGGAAGTCTGCTCCAAGACCCTCAAGGTATTGGCAACCGACGGATATGCTCCGCATTTCGCCATCATCAACCGCGCGGGCCAACGCGTCAATGGCGGCGCGGTCACCTGTTCACCCGATGGAGGCTGCTGCTGATGAAGCCCGCCTCACCCGGCGCCATGCTCACCGCGGGCCAATGCGCCACGATGCTCAAGGCCCTGGCGGACCACACCCGGTTGCGTATCCTGGAGTCGTTATTGGTCGAGGAGAAATGCGTGACGGAACTCGTCCGGCAATTACGCTGTCCACAACCGCACATCTCCCATCATCTCCGGATTCTCCGGGATGCTGGATTGGTAGAGGGACTTCGGGACGGCAAGCAGGTCTGTTATCGGATCCTGCCGAGGGTCCAACGCGCGCTGGCCAATCGGCAAGGACGGGCGCTCAACTTCGGATGCTGCGAGTTGCGATTCCCGGAAACGGTATTGGCCGGCATCGGGCACACCCGCTGACGCCATGGTGGGTTTCTGAGGTGCTTCTCGCTTGCTCACGGAGACAGAGATGCCGCTGACCTTGCTCGGACGACAGAATCCGCTTGCCTCTCCCGCTGAACAGCTCAAGGTGCTGACAGGAACGGTCGGTTGTCCTCCGTTTGAAAGGCGACTCCATCAGGCCGGCTTGTTTCCGCTCCATGCCACGGGGATCACGGTCTTTCAGGTCAACGTCGGCAAGCTCTGCAACCAGACCTGCCGACATTGTCATGTCGATGCAGGGCCGGACCGCACCGAAACGATGTCGAAGGAGACCGCCGAACTCTGTCTCGCGGCGTTGGCGAGGACAGACATTCCCACCGTCGACATCACCGGCGGGGCACCCGAGCTCAACCCGAACTTTCGTTGGCTGGTCGAGCAGGCCCATGCCCTCGGCCGTCATGTGATGGATCGGTGCAATCTCTCTGTGTTGCTGCTTCCCTCCCAAGCGGATCTTGCCGAGTTTCTGGCGGCCCATCGCGTCGAAATCATCGCTTCGCTCCCAGCCTATCGGGCCACTCAAACCGATGCCCAACGGGGCGAAGGCATCTTTGAGAAATCCATGGAAGCCCTCAGACTCTTGAATCGACTCGGATACGGTCGTCCCGAGACCGGCCTCACCGTGAACCTCGTCTCCAATCCAGTGGGGGCCTTTCTTCCGCCGAAGCAAGCAGCCGTCGAAGCGCAATTTCGGAACGAGCTCCGGAGGCGGCATGACATTGAGTTCAACCATCTCTACACCATCACGAATATGCCCATCAGTCGATTCCTGGAGTTCCTGATCGAGAGCGGGAATTATGACGCCTACATGGAACGTCTGGCCAATGCGTTCAATCCGGTCGCCGCTGCCGGCGTCATGTGCCGGTCGATGATTTCCGTGGGATGGGACGGCACCCTGTACGACTGTGACTTCAATCAGATGCTCAACCTGCCGGTCGACGAGGGGATGCCGCGGCATATTCGTGACTTCGATCCAACACGCCTGGGGACACGCAGGATCGTGACGGGGAACCACTGCTACGGCTGTACGGCCGGTGCCGGCTCGTCCTGCGGCGGAGCCGTGACTGCGTAACGACGATGGATCTGACACTCTTCACTTATCTGCTGGTCGTCGCCCTGGCGTTTGCGAACGGCACGAACGACGTGTCGAAAGCAATCGCGACATTGGTCGGCAGCGGGGTCACGAACTACCGCACGGCCATTTGGTGGGGGACTCTCTGGACGGTCGCGGGCGCGGGCGCTGCGGCACTCGTCGCCAGCGCGATGGTGAAGACGTTCAGCAACGGTCTGATCCAGACCGGCACAGCACTCCCTCCGACCGTCACGCTCGCCGTGTTGATCGGAGCCATGGCCTGGGTGCTGTTCGCCTCGCGTACCGGCCTTCC